>ENA-UBDJ01000645-UBDJ01000645.1-human-gut-metagenome-genome-assembly--contig:-NODE-645-length-18093-cov-6.130225_pt1 | contig 18093 bp, 15 predicted proteins | sample MGYA00244279_ERZ654774 | MGnify/ENA primary metagenome ERZ654774 (study PRJEB26926, sample SAMN06164701) | human gut metagenome | biome: ENVO:00009003; feature: ENVO:2100002; material: ENVO:00002003...
CAGGTAACGAATAAGTAACACAACTCACCGTCAAACCTGCCCGATTCTGCTTTTCTGCGGTTCGGAACCTATGAAAGCTAATGTATTAAATTACTGTAAACAAAATATTTACGTTTTTATACACTATGCTGCTCCTACAAAACCCGAACCTGCGGTGTTGGGGCATGACCCCTCCCGCAAACATTGCCAACTACCCGGTACGCCGGCTCGAAAAATCGGTCATGAGCGACCACATCGGCATTTCGACACTGGCCGTCACAACCGACGGATATGTCATTATCCTCCACCAGAACGACAAGGCCCTCACTTCGACAGACCGCCTGACACCTTCGGGATCGGGATCGGTCGACTTCAGCGATTTGCGTCCGGACTCCGATTTCAGGGAGACGTTGAAAGCCGCAGCCGAGAGGGAGCTGCGCGAAGAAACCAACCTCCCGGCAAGCCAGATCGGACACACGGAGGTCATCGGCTTTTACCGCGACCTGGGGCGCGGCGGGAAACCCGAGTTCTGCTGCCTGACCCGGCTAAATGCCAGCTCGTTCGAAATAGCCGAGCTGGAACCCAGCTGCGAGGAACAGCGGGACGATTTCGAAACCTACCAGATACTGGGGGAAACGGGAGCATTGGACGGAAAAGATTTCGGGCGGTTTTCGGACATGGCGCTCAACCTCTCGCCCGGATGCGAAGAAGAGCACCCCTCATTGGCGCTCTACATGTGCTACATCATGCTTTGCCGCTATTTCGGCAAGGAAATCCCCGTACGCAATTAAAGCACAGCTCAATGGCCGGCACGGGAGAAAAGCCCCCGGCTGATCTCGTAACGCATACGAATCAGCCACAATGATTTACGGGGGGACATCGTCAGCGAAAGCAACAGCGTAGCCGCCCATTTCATACATTCCAGCACAACGGCTTTCGGATAACGGCGGTAGATGCCCGCCCGCAAGCGCTGGCTCACGCCGACGTTGTAGCAAAGGCGGCGGAAATAGTCCTCGGTGAGTTTCCCGGGCGGGATAATATGCCACATGACGGCATCGGGGACATACCAGCATGTCTCGCCGCCGCGCATCATGCGTTCGAAGAAATCGTTTTCCTCGCCACCGATCAGCATCCGTCCCACACGCCCCAGCGAGGGGTCGAACCCGCCGTATCGGGCGGTTGCGGAGCGGCGGAAAGCCATGTTGCCTCCCCCGGGAACACGTCCGGCAGGAAAAGGCCGTACGGCATGGCCGAAGTCCATCGGGTTGGCGACAGGCAGTTCGGTATATTTCGACATCCACGCCGGACGTCCCGAGACATACTCGGCAATGATGCGCCCCCCGGCCACGACGGCATCGGGATGTGCGTCGAAGAATTCGACATACGCCCGGATAAACCCCGCATTGATACGTTCGTCGTCGTCGATGAAGGCCATGTAGGGCGCCGAAGTTTCCGCGATTCCCCGGTTGCGGGCATAGGAAACCCCCGGGCTGGTCTCGGTCACCATGCGCAGGTTGAGCGCCGGATACCGTGCCGCGAAGGCCGCGAACCGGGCGGGCGTATCGTCCGTCGAATTGTTGTTCACCACCACGCACTCCCACTCCCCGGCGGGCATGTCCTGCCGCACGACGGATTCGAGCGCCGCGAGAAGCTGCCCGGCACGATTATGCGTCGGGATTATGAGCGAGAGGCGGATCATCGTGCGAATGTAGCAATTTATCCGTAAAAAACCGTTATATTTGCACAAATTATAAGCGATACGACTATGCACAATCTGTTTCGTACCCTTTTACTGCCCATAGCGGCCATGTTTGCCGTGACGGCGGTCTCGGCGCAAAACGTAAGCTGGAAAAGCACCGTGGAGCACCTCGACGGCGACATGTACCGGATCGTACTCGAAGCCTCGATCCCCGCGCCTTACCATATGTATGACATGGGGCCCTATGAAGGCGGGCCCAATGCCACGACGATCACCTTCACCGCGGGTGCCGGGGCTACGCTTGAGGGCGGCGTAGAGCAACTCTCCACTCCCGAGCGCCACTACGACAAGACCTTCGAGATGGAGATCGGCACCTTTGCCGGCAAGGCGCTCTTCGCCCAGCGGGTGAAGCTCGCGGCCGAAAAGGCCGCCGTCACGGCTCAACTGGAGTGGATGATCTGCGACGACACGAGCTGCATGCCGCCCGAGGATACGGAAATGACGATCGACCTGACGGCACAGGCCGGCGCAGCGACGGCATCGGCCGCCACGCCGCAGGATACGGCCCCAGCCGGGACTGCGGACAAGGCCGCCGTTGCGGAAGCCCCGGACAATGCCGGCGGAGGCTCGGCACAAGCCGCAGCGGAACCTGCGCAGAAAGACGCCGCAGGCGGAGGCTCGCTGTGGGCGTTGATCATCGAGGCGATCCTGTGGGGTTTCGCAGCCTTGCTGACCCCCTGCGTATTCCCCATGGTGCCGATGACCGTATCGTTCTTCATGAAAAGCTCCGGCAGCCCCGCGATGGGACGTTTCCGCGCCGGCATGTACGGGTTCTTCATCGTCGCGCTCTACACGCTGCCGATAGCCGCGATCATCGTCATTACACGCATCGTCGGGGGCGATGCCGTGACGGCCGATATCTTCAACTGGCTGGCGACGCACTGGCTGCCCAATATCCTTTTCTTCCTCGTATTCATGGTATTCGCCGCATCGTTCTTCGGGGCGTTCGAAATTACCATGCCCTCCTGGATGGTCAACAAAACCGACAGCAAAGCCGACTCGAAAGGTCTGGCCGGCATCTTCTTCATGGCCCTGACCCTCGTGCTGGTATCCTTCTCCTGCACGGGCCCGATCGTAGGTTCGGTGCTTATCAAATCGACGTCGGGCGAATTCTGGAGCCCGATCGTCACCATGCTGGCGTTTTCCGTCGCCTTCGCGCTTCCCTTCACCGTCTTCGCCTTCTTCCCGTCGATGCTCAAGAAGCTGCCCAAAAGCGGCGGATGGCTCAACTCGGTGAAGGTCGTACTGGGATTCATCGAGGTTGCGCTCGGCATGAAGTTCCTCTCGGTCGCCGACCAGACCTACCACTGGGGGCTGCTCGACCGCGAGATATACCTCGCCGTATGGATCGTGACCTTCTCGCTCCTGGGGCTCTATCTGCTGGGAAAAATCAAATTCGCGCATGACAGCGATACGCCCTATCTGGGCGTAGGCCGCCTGGCACTGGCCATCGTCACCTTCTCGTTCGTCGTATACCTGATCCCCGGCATGTGGGGCGCCCCGCTCAAAGGCCTCTCGGGCTACCTGCCGCCGCTGCATACGCAGGATTTCGTGATCGGGAAGGAAGCGCAGGCCCCTTCGGGCACAGAAGCGCGCATGCTGCTGACCGTCGAGGGACAGAAACCCAAGCACAGCGATTTCCTGCACCTGCCCCACGGCCTCGAAGGATTCTTCGACCTGAAAGAAGCCGAGGCCTATGCCGCTAAGGTCGGCAAACCGCTCTTCATCGACTTCACGGGTCACGGATGCGTCAACTGCCGCGAAATGGAAGCCCGCGTATGGGCAGACCCGCAGGTGCTCGACATCCTGCGCAACGACTACGTGATCGTGGCGCTCTACTCCGACGACAAAAAAGTGCTTCCCGAGAGCGACTGGGTAACGACCGACGCGGGAAAGGTGCTTAAAAGCCTCGGCAAGATAAACTCGTATTACGCCCTGAAAACCTACGGGGTAAATGCCCAGCCTTACTACGTGCTCCAGGGACGGAACGGGAAACAACTCGTGCCGCCCCGCGGATACGACCTCAACGTCGACAATTTCGTGGGATTCCTCAAGAGCGGCGTCGAAGCCTACAACGCCCAAAAATAAGGGCTGCGACGGCAAAAAATCAAGCACTGCGACAGCAAAAAAGCCTGCGACTTTCCGGTCGCAGGCTTTTTCACATCCATCGTCCGCACATCAGTCCGCGAACTCGTCGAACATCGTCGTACTCAGGTATTTCTCGGCACGGTCGGGGAAAACCACCACGATATTGCCCCGTTCGATGCGCTGCGCGGTGCGCACGGCCGCCAGCATCGCGGCGCCGCTGCTCATGCCGGCGAAGATCGCCTCCCTGGCGATGATCTCCCGCGCCATGGCGATCGCCTCTTCGCTCTCGACCATCTCCTGCATGTCGATCTGCGAAGGATCGTAGATGTCCGGGACGATAGCCTCCTCCATATTCTTCAATCCCTGGATATAATGGCCCCGTATGGGTTGCGCGCAAACGACCCTGATGTCGGGCTTCATCACCTTCAGGAACCGCGAAAGCCCCATCAGCGTCCCCGACGTACCGATCGCACAGACCAGGTAGTCGATCCTGCCGCCTGTCTGCTGCCATATTTCCAGTGCCGTAGACTGGTAATGCGCCAGGTAATTGCCCGCATTGGCAAACTGGTCGGGCATGAAATATTTGTCGGGGTCGCCGGCCACCTTGCTGCGGGCCAGGCGGATCGCCCCGTCGGTTCCCTCCTCGGCGGGCGTAAGGATCACCTTCGCACCATAGGAACGGATTATTTTACGCCGCTCGACCGACACGGCGCTGCTCATCACGATCTCCACGGGATATCCCTTGACGATGCCGACGATGGCCAGGCCGATGCCCGTATTGCCCGACGTCGGTTCGATGATCGTCTTGCCGGGCGTGAGGCGCCCGTCCTGTTCGGCCTCCTCGATCATCCGGAGCGCAATGCGGTCTTTGATGCTGCCCGTGGGGTTGAAACCTTCGAGTTTCGCATAGATATTGACGTTCGGGTTGGGGCAAAGCCGGTTGATCCGCACCATCGGGGTTCCCCCGATAGTACCCAAAATATTCTTTTTTACCATAAATCGACCTAATTAACCGCGTAAAGATAATCATTTCCCCGGAATAGCGGCAATCCGCCCGCCCGATTCCGCGCCGTACGGTCGCCCCAGAACGCAGGGGTGCCCGCACAATCGTTGTGCAGGCACCCCAGTCCTCATCGGGAACGGTTATTTTTCCGGCTTCCCGTGTTCGTCGAAAGCGGCCTTGACCTCGGCCTCCTTCTTTGCACGCTGCTCGGTATCGGGGGCTTCGCCCTCCTTGACCAGCTCATTCACTTTACGTTCGAAATTCTGCTCGCAGGGCGTGCAGGTCGTCTCTTTGTTTTCCATAGGTACGAATTTTGGCATATTACGTACGTTTCCCTGCAAAATGCACACCGAAGTTGCCTCGGTTCGCATCTGCCGATTATATTTGTATACCCGAAACAAAATAATCATGAAAACCTGCAAACTACTCCTGCTCGCACTTTGCTGCGGATGCGTCTCCGCATCCGCAGCCGGCAAGGCCGGCTCTGAGGCACCCCGCATCGTCAACATCGTCAACTTCATCCGCAATATCGAACCGCGCAGCGAAGAGATCACCGAAACGGTACTCTACGAAACCGTCGCACGGCAGGCGGCACAGCTCGCCGAATACGGGCTCCCGGCCACGTTCCTGCTGCAATACGACGCGCTGATCAATCCCCGCTACCGGCAACTGCTGACACAGGACGTCTATCCCGGCACCGAGGTGGGCGGCTGGTGGGAGATCACGCAGCCCCACGTGGAAGCCGCAGGGCTCAAGTGGCGCGGCCGCTACCCGTGGGACTGGCATGCCAACGTGGGCTTCGCAACGGGGTACACACCCGAAGAACGCCGCAAACTGGTGGACGTCTACATGGAAAAATTCAAAGAGGTATTCGGCAAATACCCGACGGCCATCGGGTCATGGTTCATCGACGCCTATACGCTCGGGTACATGTACGACAAATACGGCATCGTCGCTTCGTGCAACTGCAAAGACCAGATAGGTACCGACGGCTACACGCTGTGGGGCGGCTACTGGAACCAGGCTTATTATCCCAGCCGGGTCAATGCCTACATGCCTGCTCAGACCCGCGAGGGACAGATCCCCGTCCCCGTATTCCGCATGCTGGGCAGCGACCCGATCTACCAGTACGACAACTGCGTGGGCGGAGCCTTGCAGGGGGTGATTTCGCTGGAACCCGTCTACGGCGACAGCGGCGGCAGCCGCCAGTGGGTCGAGTGGTTCTTCCGGTCGATGTTCGAAGAACCCTGCCTCGCATTCGCCTACACGCAGGCCGGGCAGGAAAACTCCTTCACCTGGGGCAGCATGGAGAAGGGGCTCGACATCCAGATCCCGCTGCTGGCAAACCGTTTCCGCAAGGGCGAAATCCGTGTGGAGACGCTCACCCGGTCGGGCGAATGGTTCCGGGAGAATTTCCCGGTAACGCCCCCGACGGCCGTCACGGCACTGACCGACTACCGTGAAAAGGATCGTAAAACCGTATGGTACAACAGCCGTTACTACCGCACCAACCTGCTATGGGAGGGCGGCGCATTGTGCATCCGCGACATCCACATGTTCGATCAGCGGATGGAGTCGGACTACTACCGCAAAGCCGGCACCACCAACCAGTGCGTCTATACGACGCTGCCCGTCGTGGACGGCTGCATGTGGAGCACCCGGGAGAAGCTGGCCGGGCTGCGGGTCATGCGGCGCAATGCCGACGGAAGTCTGGCCCAAGCGCAGGGCGGCACCCCCGCCGTAACGGAAAAGGGCAAGGGCAAATTACTCGTGGAGTGGCCGATGGACGACGGACGGCAGCTCACGATACTGCTTTCGGAAGAAGGGATGGAGATCGCCGTCCCCGGCAAAGGCCCCGACTGGATGCTGGAGCTGACCGCAGCACCCGGTGCAGCGTTGCCGTTCACGGCGTTCGGGGCAAGGCGGATCGCCGCAGTCCAAAAAGGGTTCGCCTACGCATTCGATTGCACGAAGGGCACCATTGCGACCGACGGCACCTCCGCGGAAAGCATATTCGTCCTGCATCCTTCAAACGGAAAGATCTCGCTGAAATTCAAATAACGACGCAACGGTTTCACCAGCCGGCGGCCTGCCCCGGGATCGGGACGGGCCGCCGGTGTTTAAAACCGTTCCGGGAATGCGGTATTCCCGCAAATTTTCGTTAGCTTTACGACATGGGAGCCGTCGCTAACCGACGTCGTCCGCACAATCATGAAAGTATACAAATCGCCTCTCCCTGAAAATTCGCGGATCATCCGCTACCCCGACGCCAATTATCGCGACTGCTTCCGCTGCCGCCTGCAAAATCCGGGAAAAGTATCCCCGAATCAGGTGATGGCGGCATTCTGGACGACCAGCCCGGCATGGCTGAAGTTTCTCTTCCGGCTGCGCGACCTGCTGGTCAGGCCCTTCGGGCTGAAAACCGGGGAGGGGCCCAGCCGGGAAAAACTGGAAGAAGCCCTCGATAACGGCGAGAGCTACGGTTTCATGTCCCTCGCCGAAAGGACGGCCGACGAAACGATCGTCGCCCTGGACGACAAGCACCTGGTGGCTTACATGTCCATCTACATCGAAGGCGGCGAAGTCTTCGCGAGCACGGTCGTGAGATACCACAACAAACTGGGAGTGGTCTATTTCAACCTCATCCGTCCGTTCCACGTCCTCGTCGTGAAAAACCTCTTCAAACAGATGATGCGCGAACGCGGATTCTGACACGGGGTTATTCCCGCGTCACCCGTAAACACCGCCGGCCATGAAACCGAATGCCATATTACTCGGAATACTGCTCTTCCTGTCGCCGGCCGCCCTCGGAAATAACGCAGGCGACGATACGGATGCGCTGCTGATCGCCGCCACATATATCGGCGACGGGAACGGGACGATCTACCGCGGATACGGCACCAACCCGCTGGATGCAATATATACGTTCAAAAACGGCAGAATCTACAAAGGCGACAGCAGGTTCACCCTGTCGCTCGACGCCCTGTATACGATAAGGGACGGGAGGATTTTCGAGGGCAACAACATCTGGCCCTACGATGCCGCATACTCCATCGTCGGCGAGCGGATATACCGGGGCAACGCCACGTTCGCCTCGTGGTTCGACGTATTGTTTACGGTAAGGGACGGACAGTTTTACAAAGGGGACAGTTCGTTCATCCTCGACATAGCCTACACCGTCAGGGACGGCCGGGTTTACGAAGGTCGCGGGGAGTTCGCAAATACGCTATTCGATGTGCTGTATACGATCGAATACGGGGGTTATTAAGCATCGGAGGAAATCCCGGGGCAAGTAATTTACAGACCGGGGTCTTAGAATATACCTTTCGTCTGCGGAATACAGTCCACCTCCTTTTTAAGGGCCGCAACCGTTTTAAAACCCACAAATCCCCATGCCCTTGCATCTTCAAGCGTATTCATAAACAAAAGATTTTAGTACAGGCCCATAGTAAATCCGAACAGCCATTGGTTATCAATCAACTACATCCAATCCCAAACATAAAAACAGGGGTCGGATTTTTCAATCCGACCCCTTTGGTAGCGGGAGGAGGACTCGAACTCGGAATGTTTAAGCCTATATTTCAATGAATTATACTAGCTTCTCTGTTAAAAAGTATTCCAACAAGTATTGTTTATTCAATATTTGAACTGATTAAATCCACCATTTCAGCAGATACCCGAAGAATATTTTGTATAGTATTCGTACCATAGCCATTGCGTTGTTTCATTCCACAAACCAACTGTACTCCTTCTCTCCCACCATTGCTTTTGCCAGTCCGTCTGCAAATACCATAGCATTGCGGCTCCTCGTTAGGAACGAATCGATATAACTCGACTTGTTGGCTCCAGTAAAGAGGTTGAACACCCGCCATAGGTCTATCTCTCCTTGCTTGTCGCAGGCAAATGCCGGGTCGTTGTAATAGGCCCTTGCAATGGTGTTCAGATGGCAGTCCGTGAACTCGAACTCCGGGAGCAGTTTCCGCTGTGGCGGTGGCAGGAACTGGTATAACCTTGCCTTGCCTACCAACTGTGCGAACTGACTCTCCGACATCGTACTGTCGAGCAATGCCCGCATCCGCTCCAGATGGCGTTTGGCATTATAGCTTACCACCAGTTCGGTAATCTTCGCCGTCAGCTCCTGCGTATTTGTCACCCGTATCTCTTCGGCCACACCGTCCGTAGCCACACACATATTGCAACACACCATGTTTTTGAAGCCGATAAAGACCTTGAACTTCTCGAAGCCTTTCTTGCTGTACAGGTTCTCTTGGTTATAGGCTCTGACACCCCCTATCGTAAGGTTCAGCCTGCATCCGTCGATGGTTTCCGTGACAGAGGGAATTTCGATGCAGAACATCATCCGCTCGTAATAAATCGTCTTGTCTGCATCCGTAAGTTCGTGCACCGCCTTATGGATGGCTTCGGGAGTCCGCCCCTTGACGATATGGCTCACCCGGATTTCGGGATTGTCTACCGTATCTCCTCGGAACATCCGCTGCACACACTCCCACATGGTTTCGATGAACTGGTTATGGGAGATGGTCACCTCGTTGTCTTTGGAGAATACCGGGGTAATACAGTCGTTCTTGAGGTGGTAAAGGCAGACCTGTTTGGTATTGGCCTCGATAAAGGGTTTACGGGGCTGCGGCGGGGGAATCTCCAGAAACGGGGATTCTTCATCCTCACCGAACGAGGGCGAGGAAATAATCGGCTGCACATCGTCCTTCGCATCTTCAACGGGTACAAAGGGCAGCAGGTGGTGCTGGTTATCGGGCTGCATTGCCTGCCGGATAGCTGCTTCCATAGCTTACAGGGGTTGGGGTTTGACATTGGTTGCACCAGTCGAGAATCCGTGTCCCGACTTGGCTGGTAATGGGAAATTCCGGTTTCCCGGCGAACAGTTCCGTACGGTCTTTGGATGCCGTGGCATAGTGCTTCATGTTCACGTCGAAGACGATGGTGAACTCATAGTCCACGTTGTCACGCTGCACAGCCTTCAACCCTACTTTCTCCGGAATCATCTTCCCGTTACGCTCGTTGAGTACGTACTCCTGTTTGCTGCGCATGGTACAGATGACATGGCACGAGGAATTGAGGATACGCTGGATAAAGGCGTTCTGACGCGGCGTGACCTTGGCCCAGTTGGCAAAGGAGTTGCCTTGCAGATTGGCGTGGAAATCCAGCAGGTAATCCCAGCAATGCGAGATACTGTCGATGATGATTACTTCCATACCCGCGCTTTCGCAGATACCGATGGCATCGATGTACTTCTCCGGATTGTAGGGTTCCGAGAGGGAGAGTACGTTGTAGGCTCCCAGATGGGCATAGAGGTCTGCGCTGCCGTTCTCGGTGTCGATAACGGCAATTTTAGTCCAGTCGGAAGCCATACCGCAGGCCAGCAGCAGGCTGGAATAGGTCTTGCCCGAACCCGATGCTCCTTGCAGGGCCAGCCGCATCTTGGCTGCCCGGCGTTGTGAATGTCGTAATTGCATAGATAAATGGTTATTTGATATGGGAATGATTATAGTACGGTGATAAAAAGCAAGGCTGCTCCTTTTGCGAGGAACAGCCTTTTAAATGAAGAGGGCGATTCTTACAGTACGGCAACCGTGGTGAACTGCGGATTGTCGCCTGCATTGTGAAGCAGGAGGAACTGCTCGCCGCTCTCCTCGGAGAGAACTTCCGAAATGACGGGATGGTCGAGCACTTCGGCGGGATACTTCGACGTGACAGCGCCCGCCTTATCGCCATACCCGAAGAAATGCTTGCCCGTCTGCTCGTTGCGGATGATGCGGATTTGAAGGATGCCTTTCCACTCTTTGAACTCGTCGAGGGTGAATGTCCGCAGGAATTTGAGCGTGTGGTTCATAGTCATAGATTTATTAGATTCGACAACAAGGGCAATAATATGATATGCCCCAAAGCCCAGCCGGGGTCGGAACCCAATCCCGCAAGGCGGGAGGGGGTATTCGGGGGATATATCGCACGGGCATACATTTTCAGCTTTTCAGAAAAATTTTTATTGCAGAATTTTGGGATTGAGAGAATCGAAATGCAACTTTTTTTGTTCAACAGATAAGGACTTGAACAAATTTAGTAACACGCGATTACGGATATTCGGTTATATCATTTTAATATGGGTTTTTTCTTGAACTATAAATTTTAAGGCTAGATCGTTTAAAAGAAACAATTCCACGCTTATATTCACGTGAGACTGTTCCATATTAAAAATTTACACCGATTCTAATATTAAATCCACCTCGAAATTTGTTAGTCGATGAGGTTCTAACATTTTCTTCAACCCACATATAATCATATACATTTGGATTGTAGTTATATTTCCAGAGATAGTCACAGTGGGTATTGTATAGCTCGATATCCTGAAATACACCTCCTATTCCAATGTCGAAGCGACCTATACTTGCTCCGATCATCGGTGAGAGATAACAACCTTTTGCGGATGTCGAGTAGCCAGCTCGTAAATCGAGATAAGGTGAATATTTATTATCGAATAGGAATAGGCGAATATTACCGTAGACTACAACTCCGAAGTCATTTCCAGAAATTTCAGTGCTTTGTAAAAACCAGTTGATTTCTTTCTTGCCGTCGTTAATCACCTCTGGTTTTCCGACCGGAGCATCGTTGCCCCATGCACCGTCTAATGCGACTTGGAATTCAGCACCTATGCCTACGAAAATATATGGATTGAACTGATAGCCATGTGTGGTTCCAAGTCCCAGATATTGAGAACGTAAAAACTCTTTTCCAGACGTATATTCCATATCTATAAACCAAGCGTAGCCAACGGGGCGATACCCTCTTGTTTTCCAATTAAATGCTGGTTTTCTGATGTGGTTATTCTTTTGGGTGCTAATTTTTTCTTTTACGGCTTTTGCTATTTCGTCTGATTTATATACGAAGATGCTACCGTCATATATTTCGATTTTTACCTGCTCTGAGGTCATTTCGATAATTTTCCCTTTTATCCGACTGCCATTTTTGAGATAAATGACTTCTTCGTACTGCTGGGCCATTACCGTTATTGAAAATAACAACATGGCAATTATAAAAATGTTTTTTTTCATAGCGTTAGAAATTATACCCAACTCCGAGTGTAAAGCATTTGTTGTAACCAGAATCATTAGTTTGCCCAAATTCATAGCCGATATTTAGGGATAATTTTTTCCAGCTAATATTCAGACCGATATTAATTCCTATATCTGAACGCTTCATTAAGGCTCCTTCTCCGTCTTCATTAGTAAATAGTGGCGAGTATCCTACCTGTTCTCCATTTTCAGTTTCTTCATAGTTGCCAGCTATTCCCAATGCATAATAACCACCGGCATATGGAGCGATTGTAAAATCTTTTCCGATATCGAATTTATAATTTAACAATATGGGAACTTGTATGTACATTGGGTTTGCCTTTGCTTCGATAGTATATTCGTCTATCCCGTCAACAGGTGAATTGTCTTTAAAGCCTTTCATTGAAAAATACACTCCCGTTTCCAGATATAAAGGTACGTTCTTGATTAACAATCGCTGATAATTTGCACCCACATAGAATCCTATTTTATTTTGCCACGCAAAATCTCCATTTCCTCTTGTTGCTAAATTCATTCCCGTACGAACTCCGAAGATATTTTTTTTGTAATTGTGTTGTATTTGAACTTTTTGTGGTTTGGGGGCTTTGGGCGTTGTGACTGTTACTGATTTTGATTTATTTTGTTGTAACTCCTCTTTTACGATTTTACTGACTTCTTCCATTTCATAGACGAATAAGCTACCGTCTTGCGTCTGAACTTTAACGCTTTGACCGGGAATCTGTTCGATTACAACTCCTTTGATTACGCTACCGTTTTTCAGGTAGACTACTTCTTGATACTGCTGTGCAGCAGCGGGCATAGCAAGGCCAATGAGGGCTACCAATGCCAAGATGCAAAATCTTTTCATTTGATTGTTTATAAGCCTCTTACAACTCCGAATCGAGGGTTTGCACAAAAAGAAAGTGTGGAGTTGTTCGTTTATCTGAGTAGAGGTTCTGGAATACCCTTGTGCAAATAAACAATACCCCACACCGGACGTTATATATCAGACTGATACATAGCCATACACGGTGATGAGTGTTATTGCCTCCCTGCACAATGAAATTTTCCAGATTTCTACTCAAGGACTAGCGAAACACTTTCACTAATTATCATGTAGTCGCCGTATATACGAACGACGACACAAAGTTATGAAATGTTCGGGACAATGCAACACTCTTGGGGTATTGTAGGTGCAAATTTCGGTTAAAAGTTTCTGAAAATCAAGATTGAATTCTATGAATGATTATCCTACGTTGGGGATTACTGTTTTACTAGATTCAAGTACCCCCCCCCATAAAATAAAAGGCCCATTCGTTTCCGAACGAGCCTTTATTCCCCGGATTGTAACTTTTTTTGTTTCGCAGCCTAGCTACGGATCAAAAAAGGTTGCAGGGGTTAAGTTATCTCGAAGCCTTTGACCATTGCTCCGTTTGCATCTCGGAACGTTACAGCTTGGACTTCGCAAAACTCCCCTATCTGCGCTGCCGTAGCCCTTTTCTTTAGACCGTAGGCATCGTAGATAGTTTGCAGCCGTTTTTTAATCTCGGTACTTGAGTAGCGGCCGGATTTGAAAATCCATTTTACCCGTTGCCGTAGCTCAAGGTTTTTCACGATGGTTTCTTTCCCGATCAGCTTCGTTTCAAACCGATCCATCAGCTGTTTTTTCCCTTTGGTTTTTAGGAGTTCCGGGAGCAGGTCGAGTACTCCAGCTCTCTCGCAAAGCATCATCATCGACTTCATCGTCTTGTTTGTAGTGTCAGCTTCTTTCAACTTAATCCACTCCAATACGCACCCTTTTTCTTTTACCTCCAGCCGCTTATATAATGTGACCAGTTGTTCGAGCAGTTCTTGATTGGTTTGCTCGTCACCTATCAGCTCGCTATCTTTTATTTGGGAGCGCGGTGTATATTCACCAGCAAAATTCGGATGCAGCCGTTCATCCTGTTGCAGGTATCGTATAAGCTGAAATGGCCCCCGATAGAATTGGCAGGCGTAGCGATCCTCTACTTCGCCGTCGATATTCAACCAATTGATATTAAACAGGTTGTCGGCTGTGTCGTGGATGAGCAGTTTACGACGAAATACGCTTGTCCTCATTCCGTCAAGAATATTTTCGATCTGCTCACGTGTTGGGTACTCGTCTTGTTCGTAGAGGTCTTGGTGCATGGCTAGCGCAGTGCCTAGATAGACGTGCGCTCGATCTCTTACGTTCTGCATCAGCTCGTCACGACTTTTCAGCGCTTGCCGAATGCCCATTTTTGGACGTAGAAACAGCGTTGCAGACAGCACGCCCTTTCTGCATCGCCCTAATGCCTGCAAGAGCTGGTTCACGGTTAGAATCGTGTGAGGTGCATTCTGTGCATCCACGACGAAAATAACGTGCGCGACCTCCTCGATGTCGCACGCCTGAAAGTAGGCGCACGTGGCAAGCGTCGTTCCTTCGAGCCGTCTGTTGAACTCCCGATAATTGACAGCATCGGCTTTTGAATCCTTGGCGCACCATGTCGTGAAGTCCAGTCCAGCCCGTTCGAGGCCCTTTGACAGTTTGAGCGAGTTGAAGAATACGATTTTTTTCTCCTCTGCGGGTAAGGATTCGACAAACTCCGTAACGGATGCAAAGAGTTGATTCGTTGAATAGTAGACCTTCATAGGTTGTCTATATTCGTACTGCGGGACAAGACGCATTGTCTGCCACTTCTCGAAAAGCGGGTGTGATAGCGGTGATAGGGTGGCCGTAATAACTGCTTTTTGCCCGAATCGCTGAAAGTAGATGTCGATAAATTCAGGCAGACTGTCCCGATAACTCGCCGCTTCTTGGAAACAGTGAATCTCGTCGATCACGCATTTGAAACGGTGGTAAATGTCCGGGCCCAATGCGTCGTCCACTTTCCAGAAGCTGTCCGGCGTGGAGATAATCACGGGGCGTAGGCCCTGTTCCTCGATTTCTTGTGTGCGTTTGGCAATCCTTTGCGAGTCGATGCCGCCATAAACAGCTACGACGTTCTCGATCCCCTCTTTGCTTACGATTCCGGCTACATTGGGCGAAATGATGATAGTATAGCCTTCGTTGATGGCGGTTGTCGTGCCGCCAATGCCCGTGATCCATTTGTTGTAGATGGTGTTCGGATTAAACACCGGAATTACGTCGGAGAACCACTGTCCCCGACCAACTGTAATCTCTGCGTCCATAATTAACGGATTTAGAGTTTCTTGCCCCTTTTTCTGCCATAGTGGCGAGATTCGATATGTGGGGCTGACTATCAGGCTGAACGCCTTATCTTCCCGCTCCTCATGAGAGCTTTTTTAAGGAATTGAACGAAGATAAGTAAAATATTTGATTTTTGCAAGTTTTTTGAACTTTTCTTTGCGGTCAGCCCCACTTTTTCGATTTTACAGCAAATTTCGCATCGCTTGGTCTATCTGCTCGTTCTCGAAAGAATCGAGATAAATCTGCGTTGTAGATAGGTCAGAATGTCCCAATGATTCGGATATAAGAGCCACGCTGACCCCCGACCGCTTTAGAACCGTCGCAAATGTGTGCCGGGCTACGTAGGTTGTGAGTGGAAATTGCAATCCGATTTCTTTCCCAATCTCTTTCAATGCACTGTTTACCTTACGGAGTGACTTGACGATTCTGTTGAATTTCTGTTGTTCGGTAGTGTGAACTTGCCTGTCGAATATGGGGAAAATATAATCCTCTGGATCGTGGTCAGGCTTGCTGTATCGCTTTACTATCGCTTGTGCCTGCTCTGAAAGTTTGCAGGATAGCAATTTCTGCGTCTTGTGGCGGGAATAGCAAACCCTGCCGTTAATGATGTCCTTGTTGCGTAAACGCGCTATATCATTGAAATTCATTCCTGCTGTAAAGTAGGAGAATAGGAACAGGTCTTTTGCCAGCCGCTTGTAATTCGACCTGTAATTATAGGGGATGTCGAGGTTTATCAGACGTTGGATGTCCTCTTTGCAAATCGCCCTTTTGCGCGTTTTAGTCCATAGACCACCTACTTGGTAGAGGGTGAACGGGTTCTGTTTCACGACGATTTTACCCTCTTTGACTGCTTTGTTGTATATGGCTTTGAAGATGGCGAAACGGGTCGCAATGCTGTTGTCCTTATTGTCCCGTTTACGCAGGTACAATTCAAATCCTTTCAGATAATCGAGGTCGATGGCTTCCAATGCCGTTTTAGTCGGTTTATAGGTATTTAAGGCGATTAGAGCGGATTTGTGTTTGGCGGCTGAATTGTATTTGCCGAGAGCCTCTAAACGCTCTATTTCAGCCTTAAATCCGTCCTCAATCGTGATGCAGGCTTTGCGACCTTTGACCTCGAATAGCGTATCGAAATTCACCTGAATATCCAACGCTTCAAGACGTTTGATCTTCTTTTCGTACTTGATACGGATAGAATCAATTTTGAGTTGTAACTCCCTTGCACTAGGGTAGTCCGGGTTAATCTGCTGTGTTTGCGCATTCCATGCGTTCATAGGTAAGGTTACGCTTGTGCTGATATAGCGGCTTTTGCTTCTATGGGTAATTCTTAAATGAATCGGTGCTGTTTGATTTCGATTGAGTTTGTCTGTACGCTGGATGATTTTAATGCTGATACTCATAGTTTTACATTATGAGCAAGCGGTGTTTTATACGCTTGTTGCAGGCTGAACGTGGGTAAGTGAATGGGTAAGCGATGGGGTTGAAACACCCCTTTCCCGATGCCTGTAAACGAAAAAATCAGCGACTATCTTGTCGATAAATCGCTGATTTTCCGAGCCGAAACCGGGACTTGAACCCGGGACCTCTTCATTACGAGTGAAACGCTCTACCAACTGAGCTATTTCGGCTTGCCGAGAACATTAAGCTCTCTTTGGGATTGCAAATATCTGAAAAAAATATTTTTCTCGCAACAATTTTCGGAAAATTCTCGCATTTCTTGCTATATTCGCGTCAAAACTAACCGAAAACAGACCAGGTTATGATTACTTTCCTGGGGTGCCTGGGGCTCCTCGTGGCAGCATATTTCACCTACGGACGCTATCTCGAACGCCTGTGCGGCGTGGATGCTGCGCGGCCTGTGCCTTCGGCCACGTCGTTCGACGGGGTGGATTATATCCCGATGCCGATGTGGAGGACTTTTCTCATACAGCTGCTCAATATCGCGGGGCTGGGGCCGATTTTCGGTGCCGTGCTGGGGGCGGCATACGGCCCCGTGGCATTCCTGTGGATTACCTTCGGCGGTATCTTCATGGGGGCGGCGCACGACTTCATCGCCGGGATCGTCTCGCTGCGCAGCAACGGTGCGAGTTTGCCCGAGACCGTCGGCACCTACCTCGGGCCGGGGATAAAACAACTTATGCGCATCTTTTCCGTGGGGCTGATGGTGCTCGTCGGCGCTGTTTTCCTGTCGCAGCCCGCTTCGCTGATCGCCAACCGCATCGAGGCCCCGGCGCTGTCGGGTATCGCCTTCGGCGGGTTCTCGTGGTTGCTGCTCATCATTCTGGGCGTTATCCTGATCTATTATATCGTGGCGACGTTGCTGCCCGTGGACAAGATCATCGGCCGTATCTATCCGGTTTTCGGCTGCGCACTGCTTTTCATGGCGCTGGGAATCCTCGCCGTATTGCTTTTCAGCGGCAAATATACGATCCCCGAGTTTACCTCCCTGGAAAATTGCATTGCCGACCCGGAGCGGTTTCCGATCCTGCCGATGCTCTTTACGACCATCGCCTGCGGCGCTATTTCGGGCTTCCATGCGACCCAGTCGCCGCTGATGGCACGCTGCCTGCGCTCCGAACGGCAGGCCCGTCCCGTGTTTTACGGCGCCATGATCTCCGAGAGCATCATCGCGCTGATATGGGCGGCCATCGCCATGGCATTCTGGAACGGTGCCTCCGGGCTGAATGCCGCGATTGCGGAGTATGGCGGGCAGGCGGCCGTGATGGTCGATGTCATCGCCCGCACTACGCTGGGCGAAGTGCTGGCCGGACTGGTGATCTTCGGGGTTGTGGCCTGCGCCATCACCTCGGGCGATACGGCGTTCCGTTCGGCACGGCTGATCGTGGCCGATTTCATGGGGCTCGAACAGCGCAGCCTGCGCAAGCGAATCTATATCAGCATCCCGCTCTTCGCTGCGGGGCTGGTCATTATTTTCTGCCTGCCGTTCGAGGCCATGTGGAGCTATTTC
>ENA-UBDJ01000647-UBDJ01000647.1-human-gut-metagenome-genome-assembly--contig:-NODE-647-length-18044-cov-6.490689_pt1 | contig 18044 bp, 15 predicted proteins | sample MGYA00244279_ERZ654774 | MGnify/ENA primary metagenome ERZ654774 (study PRJEB26926, sample SAMN06164701) | human gut metagenome | biome: ENVO:00009003; feature: ENVO:2100002; material: ENVO:00002003...
CGGCTGCGAAAGCTATTATGCCGACTGTCAGGCAAAATGTGAAGTTGCAAAAAGCGAACCGTGTCAAATCGGTTCTATTTATTACAGCGACGGAAGTTGTGCCTTACCTGAAAATCACGATACATCTAAAACCGTACTCGGTATTGTTGTTCATATAACTGACGGCGGACAACATGGCCAAATCATGGCATCTTGGTGGATTGATAAGAGCGGCAACCGAAGCAGTTTTGGTGTCGGTATGGCTTGGGGCTATTCCAACGAGGATATTTCAAGTTTGCCGAACTATACCTCCAGTGACTTAGCCTTAAAAGATTATGACAGCTGCGGCAATACGGACAAGATTGTAGCGGCCGGTGATGACAGCACTTATCCGGCCGCCTGGGCGACGCGGAAATATGCACCGACGGCGGAAACGGCAGGCAAATGGTGCCTGCCGGCAGCCGGTATTTTAATGAAAATTCAGAATAACCAGAAAGCGATTACCACAGCAACTAGTAAGGTTGGTGGTATATCAAACTTATACAGCTATTGGATGTATTCATCCTCGGAGTGCTCTGACAGGCGTGTGTGGCTGGTAAGCCTTAGTGACAGCACCTATTCGGATTCGAAAGACATCAATAAGGGCGATACCAGTTCTATTTTTCCGGTGCTCGAGTTCTAGAAAGGAGAAAAAGATGAGAAAACACAATAAAAGCTCCTGTGATTGGATTGCCGGGCCAAGCCCGGCAATGACAAAATAAAAAAAGAGTCCATACAGAATGAAAAAATGATATCGTCATTCCCGTGCTTTTTCTCTTGCCTGTCATTCCCCGGCTTGACCGGGGAATCCATAAAGGAGATGTCCGGGTCAAGCCCGAACATGACAGTAATAAAAAAAGAGTCCGAACATGACTGAAGCCCAGATATGACAGAGAGAATAAAAAGCCCCGCGGTGCGGGGCTTTTGTTTTGCTGTCTGCTTATTTCTTCAGAACAACAACACCGGGGAGTTCTTTGCCTTCCATCCATTCGAGGAAAGCGCCGCCGGCCGTTGAGATGTAGCTGAACTTATCGGCAACGCCGGCATTGTCCAGTGCCGAAACGGTATCGCCGCCGCCGGCAACCGTCATCAGCCTGCCTTCCTGCGTGAGGGTGGCGGCATGCTGCGCGACCTTGTTGGTGGCATTGTCAAACGGCTTCAGCTCAAATACGCCCAGCGGACCATTCCAAACCAGCGTTTTGCATTCGTCCAGCTTTTTGTTAATGGAAGCGATGGTCTTTTCGCCGACATCCATCAAAATCCAGCCTTCGGCCGGAATGTGTTCGAGGTCAACCGTCTTGTGCTCGGCGTCAGCCTTGAATTCTTTGGAAACGACGACATCCTGCGGCAGAATAATCTCGCAGTTGTTTTCCTTGGCAACTTTCATAATCTCTTTGGCCGTGTCAATCATATCCATCTGCACCAAAGAGTTGGCTTCGTTGACGGTATTGATGCCGCTGGCCTTCATGAAGGTATGAGCCATGCCGCCGGAGATAACCAATTTATCAACTTTTTTAACCAGGTTGTTCAACAAGTCAAGCTTGGTGGAAACCTTGGAACCGCCGACGACGGCCATCAACGGGCGCTGCGGATTGTTCAAGCCGTTGGACAAAGCCTTGACTTCCTCTTCCATCAAACGCCCCATGGCAGCCGGACGCAGTTTGGCGGCGGCAACCATTGAAGCATGAGCGCGGTGCGCGGTTGAGAAAGCGTCGGAAACATAGACGTCAGCCGGTTTGACCAGTTCTTCGGCGAACTTCTCGTCGCCTTTTTTCTCTTCGTTATAAAAACGAAGGTTTTCGAGCAGAAGAACTTCGTCGGCTTTCATGTTCTTAACGGCTTCTTCAACTTTGGGGCCGATGCAGTCATCAACAAAAACAACCTTGCGGCCAAGCGCCTTTTCCATGTCCTTGACAATATGGCTGAGCGAATTCTTCAGGTCGCCCTTGCCTTCCGGACGGCCAAAGTGGCTGATAACCACAACTTTGGCGCCTTTGCCCATCAGTTCCTTAACGGTGGGAACGGTGCGGTCGATGCGGGCCGTGTTGGTAACGTGAAAATTTTCATCCATCGGGACGTTCAAATCGGCGCGCAGCATAACGACTTTGCCGTTTAAATCGCCCAAATCATCAATCGTTTTGTATTCCATAAGTTTTTCCTTTACAAAAAACAAAACCCCCTTGATAAGCCAAGAGGGTTTGCTTTATTTCAGATTATCCGTTTACTTTGGCCATGTGGGCAACGAGGTCGAGAACCTTGTTGGAATAACCCCACTCATTGTCGTACCAGCTGACAACCTTGACAAAGGTCGGGGTCAGCTGAATGCCGGCTTTGGCGTCAAAGATAGAAGTGCGGGCATCGCCGAGGAAGTCAGACGAAACAACCTGATCTTCGGTATAGCCGAGAATGCCTTTGAGTTCGCCTTCAGAAGCTTCTTTCATGGCTTTGCAGATTTCTTCATAAGAAGTCGGCTTGGCGAGGTTGGCGGTCAGGTCGACAACGGAAACGTCCAGCGTCGGAACGCGGAAAGACATACCAGTCAGTTTGCCGTTCAGGCTCGGGATAACCTTGCCGACGGCTTTGGCGGCACCGGTCGAAGACGGAATGATGTTGCCGGCAGCGGCACGTCCGCCTCTCCAGTCTTTCATGGACGGGCCGTCAACGGTTTTCTGTGTGGCCGTGGTCGAGTGAACGGTGGTCATCAGGCCGTCAACAATGCCGAACTTGTCGTTCAGAACTTTGGCAATCGGAGCCAGGCAGTTTGTGGTGCAGGAAGCATTGGAAACAAACTGAGTGCCCTTAACATAAGAATCGGTGTTTACGCCGCAGACGAACATCGGGGTATCGTCCTTGGAGGGTGCCGACATAACGACATATTTGGCACCGGCGTCAATATGCCCCTGAGCCTTTTCCTTGGTAAGGAACAGACCGGTAGATTCAACGACGTATTCGGCGCCGACTTCGTTCCACTTCAGGTCGGCCGGGTTCTTTTCTGCGGTAACGCGGATAGCCTTGCCGTTGACAACCAGTTTGCCGTCCTTGATTTCAATGGAACCCTTGAACTGGCCGTGCATGGTGTCGTAACGCAGCATATAAGCCATATATTCAACATCAATCAGGTCGTTGATGCCGACGATTTCGATGTCATTTCTTTCCTGAGCGGCACGGAAAACCAAGCGGCCGATACGGCCAAATCCGTTAATACCGACGCGAATTGTCATATTATTTTTCCTTCCTTGTTAGAATGCAAGCACAGGGAACCCTGCGCTTTACGGGTTTGTTTAATTCGGTGCTAATGTAGCACTTAATTGATTTTTTTCAAGCTATTTTTAACTTATCAGACAATAATACAAGAGCCGCGGCTGACGCGGCGGCTCAAAAACTTTAATATTTTCCCCAGTGGATTTTTTCTTCCTTAAAACGGCCTTCCGGCTGCTTCGGGGTTTCGGCCGGATAGCCCATCGTCACAATGGCAAATGGGCGGATGTTGTCCGGCAGTTTCAGATATTCTTTCAAATCGTCCACCACGCGCTGCATGGGCGCGGCGCCGCAGTAGCAGGTGCCGATGCCTTTGGCCCAGGCGGCCAGCATCAGGTTTTCGGTGGCAATGGCACAGTCGACGTCGACAAAGCTCCATTTTTCGTTTTCCTTGTCGCGGTTGAACGACTGGCTGACATCGCCCAGAACAAATACGACGCAAGCGGCGTCTTTGGCAAAGGACGTCCAGCGCTGAATGTGGCGTAGATTGGCCAGAACCTCGCGGTCGTCAACGACCAGGAACTCCCACGGCTGGCGGTTGTGCGCAGTCGGGGCATACTGGGCGGCTCTGATGATTTCGGTAAGGGTGGCTTTGTCTATCTTCTGGTCAGTATATTTGCGAACTGAACGGCGGGTCATAAGACCTTCCATCATTTCCATGACATAAAATCCTTATTTTGTTAATGCACGACTCTCTGCAGGCTGTCAATCCTCGGCAAAACCGAATTTTCAATAATAAAGCTGACGGCTTTTTCCACCATTTTGTCGGTGTAGCGGAAAGTATTAGAAATTTCTTCCAGATTTTCGGCCTTGTCAAGTTTTTTTGCCAACGTATTGTAAACGCCGGACAATTCGGTCAGGGAGTCTATCATCTGGGCAATAAAGGCCGGCAGTTTGAAGTCCTCGCGGCCGCCCCAGAAACCTTCGACGTAACCGCCCTCAACCTCGGCAAAGCGGGCGGCGCAGGCCTCGCGTATCTGCTCGCGGCCGGAAAGCTTTACAGGTTCCAGTTTAATTTTGTTTTCTCTGACTTTTTGAAAAACCTCGTCCCACAACCCCATAAAAAACTTGAAGAACAAATCGGCCTCGTTTTTGGTTTCGAGCCGGGGCGCCTGGCCTGCGGGCCAAAAAGAAGAAATGACGTCGGCGGGGCGCAGGTCAAGGTTGGGGCTGCAAACGGCGCCGGCAAACTTCATTTTGACCACGGGCAGCGGCGTCGGGCAGCCGTAATGCCCGAGAAATTTTTTGAAACTTTCATCACCAATATATTTGTTTTGACTTTCCATTTTATTCTTCTTCGTATATATGTTGATATGATAAGAATAAAGTAATGGAGTTTTTTAAATTGTCCAGAGTAAAATTCGGATTTGCCGCCGCCCTGTTTCTGCTGCTCGGCGCCTGCAGTTTTCTGCCGCCTTTTATTGACCGCCAGCGCAACGCCGGTGTGCACGACATCAGCAAACTCTATGTCGGACGCTCGACGCCCGAAAATCCGGCCGTCTGCTACAACGGCTGGACAACCACTTACGACGAGGTCAAAAAGCTCGCCGACGAAGAATGCCGCAAGCACAAGACCGGAACGCACGCCGAACCGACCGACATGACGTCGTTTACCTGCCGGCTGCTGATTCCGAATCACATATATTTCCGATGCGTACAGTAATCCCCTGTCTTTTTGACTTGTAATCAGCCGATTTTTTTTATAAAGTGTCGCACAAAACGACTAATTTCAGGATGAACGAACATGGCCCAATCATTAGAAAAACTACTCAACCAGAAACTGGCCGGCATTTTTGCAAAACACGGCCTGGACACCAAATTTGCCGTCGTCAAGGTTTCCGACCGTCCGGACCTGAGCGATTTTCAGTGCAACGGTGCGCTGGCGCTGGCCAAGCCATTGCACAGGAACCCGCGTGAGATTGCCGCGCTGATTGCCGGCGAACTGGAACAGGACGCCGACATTGCCAAAATATCGGTCGACGGGCCGGGCTTTATCAATATCAGCCTCAAAGAAACCTTCATTGCCGCCGAACTGGACGCCATGGCCGGCGACGGGCGTTTCGGCTGTGACAAAACCGAAGCGCCGAAAAAAATCGTGATGGACTTCGGCGGCCCGAACGTCGCCAAGGCGCTGCATGTCGGACATCTGCGTTCGGCGGTCATCGGCGAATCCATCCGCCGGATCGAGAGTTTTTACGGCAACGAAGTCATCTCCGACGTCCACTTCGGCGACTGGGGAACCCCGATGGGCATGATTCTGGCCGAAATCATCAATCAGGACGGCGACCTTTCCAAAACGGAAAGCTATAACATTGAGGCCATCAGCGCCTTTTACAAAAAAGCCAACATCCGCTGCAAGGAAGACGAAGCTGCCAAGGAAAAAGCGCGGCAGATTACCGCCGAGCTGCAGGACGGCAATCCGGAATACCGCAAGGCCTGGAAGCATCTGCGCGAGGTTTCGGTCAACGCGGTCAAAAAGAACTATGACGACCTTGAGGCACATTTTGACCTCTGGCTCGGCGAAAGCGACGCGCACGAAGCCAGTTCCGAGATTGTCAAAATCGCCAAAGAAAAAGGACTGGCCGAGCTGGACGACGGCGCGCTGATTATCCGGCTTGAGGAAGGCAACAAGCCCAAGCCGCCGGTTATCCTGATTAAGAGCGACGGCGGTTTCGGCTACCAGATTACCGATATTGCAACGATTAAAATGCGTTATGACGACCTTAAGGCTGACGAAATCATTTATGTCGTGGACAAGCGGCAGTCGCTGCATTTTGAGCAGGTTTTCGAGGCTTCCGAAAAACTCGGGATTGCGCCCGGGGTCAAAATGCTGCACATCGGTTTCGGCACGGTCAACGGCGCGGACGGCAAACCGTTTAAGACCCGCGACGGCGGCGTGATGAATCTGGAAGACCTGATTGCCCTGTCCAAGGACAAAGTCCGCGAATCGATGCCAAAACCGGAAGAAACCGACGGTTATGACGCGGCTTATATTGAAAATCTGGTCGGCGAAATCGCCATCGGCGCCATCAAGTTTCAGGATTTGAAAAACACCATTTCCGCCGGATATGTCTTTGAGCTGGAAGACTTTGCCAAATTCGAAGGCAAAACCGGCCCCTACATCCAATATGCGATTGCCCGCATCAATTCCATTCTGCGCAAAGCAAAAGAAAAAGGAAAGGAACCGGGAAACATCGTGATAACAAACGCCGAGGAACGGGTGCTGGCGCTGAAACTGGCACAGTTGAACAACGTAATTATGCGCGCCGAAGCCGACAAGGAGCCGAGCATTATTTCCGATTATGCCTATACGCTGGCGCAAACATTCAGCAGCTTTTACAACGCCTCGCCGATTATGAGCGAAGAAAACGCCGCGGTAGCGGCCGGACGTTTGAAACTGGCCAAACTGACCCGCGACATTCTGACCCTGCTGCTCTATCTGCTCGGCATTAAGGCGCCGGAAGTCATGCTCAAGGCCGGTTAACGGTTTCTGACAAAGATAAAAAAACGTCTGTTTCGGTGGAAACAGACGTTTTTTCAGGCCATATCCGTTTTTTTATCAATGCAGGCAGCCAGCGGCGCCATTTTTTCGGAGAGTGCTAACAGCGCCCGCGCGGCTTCGCGGTTGGTAATCCGGCTGTAGGCGCGAATCAGCGACTGAATTTCCGCGCTGTGCGCCGGGTCTTCCGGCAACTGCGGCACATCGCCGTTACAACAGATGATGCCGTTGTAACGGCGCGGGCTGTGCTGCGCAACCTCTTCCGGCATTTCGGCAAAAAAGTAACTAACCGGCACCTCAAGAATCTGCGCAAAATCGTACAGACGGCTGGCGCCAATGCGGTTCATACCGCGTTCGTATTTTTGAATCTGCTGAAAGGTCAGCCCGGCAAGCGCGGCCAGTTTCTCCTGCGAAAGGTTAAGAACCGTGCGGCGCAAACGCAGGCGCGAACCGACATAAACGTCAACCGGGTTCGGTTCGCCCTCCGGCGTGCGGCCGCGGCTGGAATGGCTGGGAGTATTGATAGAAACAGTCCGGGAATGATTTCTGCTCATTTTGATTATCCTCGGTTTTTTAAATAAACAAACCGCCCTGTTTGACGAGGGCGGCGGCCGGAACCTATGAGAGTATCCCGCAGATAAACGGACTTGTCTGCCTAAACAGACGATTCCGACCTCCGCATAATATGCCAGAGTTGTCGGCTTGTCTACCGTTTTTGGCTAAAAACCGGCAGATCGGTGACGGATTATTCGTCCGTCACCGTCCTATCTGCGAGGAAAGAGCCTCTCATAGCTCTCTGAACCGCTAAGTTCAATAACCGGCCGTCTCTTACTACGGCTGGTTATCCTTTTTGCGGCATCTGCTGCCGCCGGGTTGTTCTTTAAAAAAGAAAATCACCTTAATGGTTCTTAAGGCGATGGGGGATCACACTATACCAAGATAGCCAGATTATTCGACCTCCTCTTTCGAGGCGGCTTATGTCTCTTGCCCCCATCAAAAAGAGGAGGGAGGTTTGTTCTTGGTAAGGATTGTGATCTCCACACTCAGTTAACCACTCCGAATGCAGGATTATTTTATATTAGAAAAAAATTAATTGCAACTGATAATTCATGCCCGGGACAGAAAAAGTTTGCGATGGAAATTGCATCCCAGCCATTCTAAAAAAGGAAATTGTCTCGCGGTTTTAAGGCGCCGGAATATGCTCAAGGCCGATTAACGTTTTCCAGAACAAGCTGTTGCCAGCTTGACCGCAACACCGGCTGTGGCACGAACCTTTGTTGAAGCGCGTTGCTTTCTATGTACATATCGTGAGGCTCTGCCTTGTGTCTTTTGGATGCCCGTGTCAAGCACGGGAATGACAGGAGAGAGAAGCTCGGGTTAAACCCGAGCATGACAAAAAGAAAAACAAGGCCGAATATGACAAAGAAAAAAGCCCCGCAACGGCGGGGCTTTTTGTTTATTTTTCGTTGTTGAGGTCTTCGCCTTTGGCAACGTAGGCTTCAACCGCACGGCTGGCCTTCTTGGGCAGGGCAATGCAGCCGGGGCCGGAAATGCAGCCGCCTTCGCAGCACATGACTTCCAGCATGTTGTTTTCGCAGCCCTTGGCGCCATAGCGCTTGAGCAGTTTGATGTTTTCCTTGCTCAGGCCGTCAATGCGTTCGGCTTTGACTTCGGCTTTGTCTCCGATGATGGAGGCAACCGCGCCGGAAACGCCGCCGGTAAGCGGAAACTGGCGTCCCTGAGCGTAGGATACGGCCGTGAACTCAGCCGGTTCGCATTCGTCGATGTTGATGCCGGCGGCAACCAGCATGGCACCGAGTTCTTCAAAGGTCAGAACATAGTCGACGTTCGGATCATATTCGGCTTCGACGCGTTTGGCCAGGCAGGGGCCAATGAAGACGGCAATGCAGTCGGGATGTTCTTTTTTGACCAGTTCGGCCGTATAGTACATCGGCGTTTTGGTATGCGAAACGTAAGGCTGAATTTCGGGAATGTGTACCTGCGCGGCGCGGAAGTAGGCCGGGCAGCAGGAGGTGGTCATCAGCTTTTCGCCGTTTTCCATTTTTTCGATAAATTCGGCGGCTTCTTTCTTGGTGGTAATGTCGGCGCCGACGGCAACTTCGATAACGTCGCTGAAACCGGCTTTTTTCAATGCGCCGACGACATTGCCGATGTCGCCGGGAAACTGGCCGACAATCGCCGGCGCCAGCATGGCAACGACCTGTTTGTCGGTTTCGTTAATCAGCTTCAGGACGTCGACCATCTGCGAACGCTCGACGATGGCGCCGAACGGGCAGGACTGCAGGCATTTGCCGCAGGAGATGCAGGTTTCGTGATTGATGTGCTCCTTGCCGAACTCATCTTTGGTAATGGCGCCGACCGGGCAGGCTTCCTCGCAGGGAACCGGAATGCGGATAATCGAGTGGTACGGACAGACCTCATGGCATTTGCCGCAGTTGACGCATTTGTCCGGGTCGATATGGGCGCGGCCGTTGACAAAGGAAATGGCTTCCTTGGGACAGTTCATCTGGCAGGGACGCGCGAAGCAGCCGCGGCAGGCGTTGGTAACCATGTACTGCGCCTTGATGCAGGCGGAACAGGCAACGTCGATGACGCAGAGCTGCGCCTTTTCGGGATGCGTGCGCTCAAGGGCTTCTTCGCCGTACTGCGCCAGGCTTTTGAGCTCATCGGTTTCTTCTTCCGGCGAAAAGCCGAGGCTGGACATGCAGCGGTATTTTAAGACCGCGCGGTCCTTGTAAATGCAGCAGCGGCTCGGTTGCTGTTCTTTCGGCCGCAGTTCCAGCGGAATGCGGTCGGCGTTTTTAAATTTGTCGGCAAAATAGCTTTCGGCAATTTTTATCAGAATGCGGGTGCGCATCTGGTTGGCGTTATTTTTGGGTATAAGCACTTTTTCTAGTCTCCATTAAGTCTTTATTCGGCAGAGCATTCTCCGGCTTTGAGAACGTCGCGGATTTTGGCGACGACTTTGTCATAGGTGGCTTCTTCGACCAGTTCGTCGCCGACCATCACAAAGGGGCCGTGGTTGTATTTGTTTTTGATGTCCTTGCAGAGGTTCATACATCTGACTTCGACGAGTTCAATCCTGTCGGCGATGTCGGCGGGCGGCGTGAATTCCAAAGCCTGAATCTGGGCGGCTCCCATCACAAAACAGGAGGTTCCCGAGCAGATTTTTACAGTTACTTTATCCATAGTCTTGTCCTTTTCATAAGTTGCATGTCTTAAATGTATCTGACACTGATTTCTTTTAAGTACTGGCTTTGTAAAAGCCGGAATATCTTCTTGACGATGTTGCGGCGAATCTCCAGTTCCATCGGGAGGCTGGGGTCCTGATGGGCAATGTTGATTTTGGTGCCGACGACAAAGTCTATCCGGTCGCTGTCCAGAAGCAGTTTGGCCAAACGCACGGCGGCATTGTTCTTGTTTTTATCGATACCCTCTTTTAGCATACGATAAACTTCGGTCAAGGTTAAAATGCCCTCGGTAACCAGATCGACGCCGTCCATTATGGAAGCCATCGGGATTTTATCGTCAAAACTGGTTTTGTCAATCTCGCATTTTAAACAAAGTTCGCGCTCGACGATGTTGGCGGTGGTGCCGCCGCAAATGACGGTTTTGCCGTCATAGCTTGACACCAGTTCGGCAAATTCCCGGTCTTTGTCTTCGTCAAACGGCGGGCCGGTCAAGACCAGAAGCTTGCGCGGTTTGCGGAAGTAGAGGACCACGCAGCTGATGTCGTCGCCGGCTTTGTGCTCAACTTCTTTGTCCAGAGCCTCGTGCACGACGGCGCGGGCAAGGTCATGGGCGGAGACGTAGGGATTTTTGCGAATCTCTTTCAGAATGAAGTCCAGACAGCCCTGCCGTCCCCAGCCGAGCGGGTATTTCCGGTTGCCCAGCCCGGCTTGGGTAACGCCGTCGGAAACCATGATAATGCGGTCTTCCGGCTGGGTGGTAACCTGCGAAATGCTGATGGTGCGGTCTTTCCATTTGGGCGAGGAAAGTTCGCGGCATTTGACCGTGAGCGGTTTGAAGTCGCGAATGAACATGTGCGGCGGGTTGTCCATTTCGATAATGCGGGTTTTGCCGCCGAGTTCGCTGTCGACAATTGAAAAAGTCGCGTAGCTGATTTTGCGTACCTGGCAGATGGGCAGCGCGTCCATCATTACTTCCGAAGAGCGCAGCAGCTCCATGTTGCTTTCGACGAATTTCATGGCCATGCGGGTGGTCATTGACGACAATATGTTGGCCTTGACGCCGGAGCCTAAGCCATCGGAGAGAATCGAAATTATGCGCTGTTCTTCGGGAATTTTTTTGGAAAACACCGTATCGCCGAAACAGTCTTCGCCGTTTTTCTGCTGCTGGTGTGTGCCTATTTCGATAAACAGAGAATCGTTCACGGCTAATAGTCCCGTTTGTTGGAGTTGGTACGAATGGTCAGGTCGCTGCTTTGTTCGTCGTCAGCGGCAAAGTCTTTGGCGATGGAGCGGAGCAGGACTTCGGTTTCGGCCATGTGTTCGCCCAGCGTGCAGGCAATCTGCTGGACGGTAGCAAGATTTTTGTGGATGACTTCTTTCGCTTTTTCGGCAATCTGCTCTTTCTTCATTTCCATGTTGGTCACGTCTTCGATAATGCCGCCGACAATCTGCTTTTTGTCGATGTTGAAGACGACGACGTCAAACAGTTTGTCGTTGAAACGGACATGTTCGCGATGAATGTCCTGTTCCAGATCCAGCGAGGCCGAAAACAGATTGGTAAAGTTGATGAAGTCGCGCAGGTCGGCGCCGTGCAGGTTGTTCTGGTCGTAGATGTCGGCGTGTTCGTCTTCGTTCCAGAAGGTTTCGACAAATTTGTCGTTGTATTCCATAATGCTGAGCTTGGCATTGGCGATGACAATCGGCGACGGAATGCAGCGAAGCAGCGCGTTGGCTTTGCGCTGCGCCTGCTGCTTCATGTGCGAAACGCACATTTCGGGTTCGGCTTTGCCGTCAAGCAGGGCTTTGGCAAAGTTGCGGCAGGTGTTATAGCCGCAGCCGCCGCAGTTGATTTCGTCTTCTATGCTGTATTTGCCGATGGAAGCCAGAACGCGTTTGATGTCGGTTTCGTCGTGTTCCGGCTGGACAATCGCTTCAGATGCATAGTCGAGCGTGATGTCGACCGACGGGCTGCGTTTGCCCGCCAGGCCGGAAAAGTCGCTTTCTTTGAGAATTTCCACCCGCTTTTCAAGACCGGATTTTTTGGACGAAGTGCAGGGACCGTTGACGCAGCCGCCTTCACAGGCAAGACATTCAATAAAGATTGGGCGGTCGAGCGCCTCTTCCCTGATGTTTTTAAGCTCGCGTTTGATGTTTTCAATGCCGGTTATCTGCATCAGGTAGGCTTTTTGACTTTGTTCATAGGGTTTAAGCGTTTCAATCATGCCGCCTTCGACCGGGTAGGCGACGCCTTCTTCGGCCTTGGACATGACAAACTTGTCGAAAACGGAAGTATGGATGTCTTTCAGCACGATGTTTTCGTCTTTCAGCCACTGGCGCAGGTCGGTAAAACTCAGGCTGAGGCTCAGCAGGTCAGGGTGCCGGTCGGCTTCGATTTTCTTGGCGATGCAAGGGCCGATGAAGATGACTTCAATATCTTTGCCGAGCGCGGTTTTGAGCAGGCGGCAGTGTGCCAGCAGCGGCGAGGTCAGTTTGGTCAGGTTGGCGGTACGTTCGGGAACGTATTTATTGATGTATTCGACGACGGCCGGACAGGCGGTGGAGATAAACAAACGGTTTGCGGCGGAAACCTGCGGCGCTTCGTTTGCCGCTTTGTCCAGCAGGCCGGCAATGTTGGCGGAAACTTCTTCGGCGCCGAGGGCGGTTTCGCTGACGCCGCGGAAGCCCAGACGGCGGATGGCGGCAATCATCTGTTCCCGGGAAACGCCTTCGAACTCGGTAATCCAGGAAGGCGCCAGCGAAACGTAAACGTCTTTGCCGCTTTGTACCAGATGTTTGGCGCGGGTAAGGTCGTTGCGCGCCTGTTTGGCCTTGGCCGGGCAGACCCGGTAGCATGTGCCGCAGGCAATGCAGAGGTCGGGGACGATCATAGCCGAACCGTCTTCAATCTTGATGGCTTTGACCGGACAGCGGCGGACGCATTTGTAGCAATCCTGACAGTTGTTTTTAATGGTATAAAGAGGGTATTCGCGGTTGGACATCGTCGGTCGGCCTTTTTTAGTTTAGTCTTTGTCTGCGGAAGAAAAATGCTTTTCGAGAATATCAAGGAGCGAGCCTTGGTCGATGTTGTTGTACTCGACGCCGTCAATGTTGATGTTGGGGCCTTTGGCACATTTGTCACAGCAGCGCAGGCCGGTCAGCTCGACTTCGGCTTCCAGTCCGTGTTCATCCAGAAAACGCTGGATAACCTGAAGATTTTTGTTGTTGCCGCGGGCAAAGCAGGAACTTCCCATACAGACCTTTATCGTCGACGCCATCTTCATAACTCCCGATTATTTGCAAGATGTATGTTAAAGTATAAAAGCTGCCGGCAAAAAAGGCAATCCAAATTTATGGTTTACGGCAATTGTTTAGCTTGTTTTTGCCGGAGAGCTGTGGCAAAATGAAAAAACCGAAACTTTAGGCGGGGATATGGCTGTGGAAGACTTGCTTCTGATTGTGCTGGCCGCGGGGCTGGTTTTGTTTGGCGGATTGTTTGCGGTTATGCGGGAAAAGGACCGGAAAGTCCGAACGGAATGCACTATGCTGAAAGAACAGCTTAAACAGTCCTGCCGGATGGAAGCCGCGGCAAGAATGGCCGGCGGCGCGGCTCATGATTTTAATAACATGCTTGCCGGCATCTGCGGCGCGGCGGAGTGTTTGAAAAAACGCCTGAAAAGCGATGAGGAACGCCGTTACTGCGACGCTATTCTGAGCGGTTGCGAGCAGGCTTCGCATTTGGCGCGGCAGATGACGCGACTGGCGGCGCGCCGTGCGGAAAAGGCGGCGCCGGTCAATTTGTCCGCGTGTCTGAAAGAAAGCCTTAATCTGCTCGGTCACGGCATCGGCAGGGAAATGGAAATTATCGGAAATTTCGACGCGGAGAATCTGTCTGCGGCAATAAATTCGGAACATTTGCAGAGCCTGATACTGAATTTGGGCTTTAATTCCCGCGATGCGCTGGGCGGCCGCGGCCGGATAGAAGTCGGTTTGCGGCAGGTCTGCCTGTCGGAAGACGATATGCGGCGAAATCTGATTCAGGCCGAGCCGGGAGAGTATGCGGAAATCAGCTTTGCCGATGACGGGCCCGGGATTGCCGCCGAGGACATGGCGCATATTTTCGAGCCGTTTTTTACGACCAAGGGCGACGGAAAGGGAACCGGTCTGGGGCTGCCGGAGGTGTATGGCATCGTGTTGAACGCCGGGGGTTCGCTGAGGGTTGAAAATCGGCAAAAGGGCGTTTGTTTCTATGTCTTTCTGCCGCTTGCCGCGGCGGCGGAGGTTCCGGCGGCGGCCGAACCATGCTGCGGTCGGCTTTCGGCCAGAATCCTGCTTGCCGACGACGATCCCCTGCTGCGGAGCGTGGCCGAGGACATCCTGAAAGCGGCAGGGTGCGAAGTGCGGACGGCGGACAGCGCTGCGGCTGCCGAAAAGGCCTGCGGGAAAGATTTTAAACCCGATGCGGTCATGCTGGACGTCGTTCTGCCCTCCGGCGGCGGAAAAAGGGTTTATGAAACGCTGCGGAAGAAAGACCGCCGGTTGAAAGTCGTATTTATGAGCGGCAGCGCTCCCGACGAAGAAATCGAAAAGATTTTGGCGCGGGACCGGTATACGGCTTTTCTGGACAAGCCCTGCCGGGCGGCACAGGCGGTGGAAACGCTGCAAATTCTGTTAGCAAAAGCGTAAGACGCTTGATAAAAAACGAGCATAAGTTTAGAATATTCCTTAATGTTGAACGGAGGTTTGAAGGTTAAGCGGCTATGGCCAAACTGCAAAACAAAATGTCGGAAAAATATCTGCTGGAAACGTTAGACCGTATTGCCAGAAACTCTTTCGGCTATGCGGTCTTGTATGTCAGCGTTTCCAAGCTTAAGCCTAAAAACCGCCATCCCGAGTTCGTTAAGATTTTCGCCAAATTGTTTGACAGTGTGGTCGGTTCGGCGCGCGGCCAGTTTTTTATTCTTTCCAACGGCGATTTCGTGATTTTGGCCAGAGACATTACGCCCGACATGGTGGAAAATGCGGTGGAAAAGCTGCGGCAGGGCCTTTCTTCCGATCCTGCGCTTCATTCCAGGGACGGTTCCGAATTTGCCCGGGTCATAAGCTTTCCCGAAGAGTTCGGCGCTTTCTACGAGTATATTGAGAAGCGGATTGAAAGTCCGGAAGAGGAAGTTGAGGAGATTGCCTACAAACGGCCGATTGAAGCCGGCGAAGTCGATGAGGTTATTGAAACGCTTGACGAGGCGGACATTTCGGAAATTGTCAAGCGGCAGAGCGTGCTGCGGATTTTGGGCGCCGGAAAGTTTAAAGTTCTGTTTCAGGAATTTTTTGTGGCGATTAAGGATTTGAGCCTGAATTTCGACCCTAATCTTGATTTGGTCGCCAACCGCTGGCTGTTTATGTATTTGAGCCAGACCCTGGATCGAAAAGTTCTGTCGGCAATGCCGGCGGCCGAACTGACAAACTGGCCGGAATATATCAGCATGAACCTGAATTTGTCTTCGGTCTTTTCCCGCGAGTTTGTGGATTTTGCCAAGAACTTTCTGCGCGGCGAGCGCAAGCTGATTGTCGAAGTAAAGCTGATGGATGTTTTCAACAATCTGCCGCTGTATTTTGAAGCCAAAGACATTTTGCACCGCGGCGGCAATAAGCTGCTGATTGACGAAGTGGATACGGCGGCGCTGAAAATGCTGAACGTCAGGCGTCTGGAGCCGGATATGCTGAAGGTGTTTTATGAGCCGCTGCTTGAGTTTGACACGGAGAACGAAGATATTCGCAAAATCATTGCCGACATCGGCCGCGAAAATGTCATTTTGGCCAAATGCGGCGACGATAAGGCGCTGAAGTGGGGCGTGCATTACGGGATTACCGCTTTTCAGGGGCCGTTTATGGATAATCTGGAAGTGGCGATTATCCGTGCCAGATGCCCGAACGGCAAAAACTGTTCGGTGCAGGAATGTCTGAAACGCCGCCGGCTGCTGCTGGGAAGTTTTCGGGACGGCTGTCTGCGGAAAGACATGCTTGAAGATTTGCTGTGAGGGCGGAAAAGATGTTTACTTTTGGCAAAAATACTCCCGAGAAACCGACTTTCAGCAAAAATACGCTGATTCTGGATTATCTGGTGCGGATGGAAAAAGACCTCGGCAGCTACCGGGCGATGTGCATTTTTATTCATAAGCTGCAGAGCCAGAAAATGCGGACCATGCAGCGGCAGGAACTGATAGAAACCTTTGAGAACGTTATTAAGAAAAGCGGCGGTGAAATCTTCGGCCTGCCTAATGACGACATGGTAATTATTTTCAACAATAAGGTGCATGACGAAATTCTGGCCTGTCTGGTTAAAGTGCGTTTCATGTTTCATGACGATCCGCTGATTCAGAATGCGTTTGATTTGGAAAACGCCGGTTTTGTAAAATTCTTTGAACTGGGCAACGGGGCGACGGAGTTTAAGTCGTTAATCAAAGCCAATATGGAAAATTCCGATGAGCCGGGCCGGAGAGAAGGCAATGCCGCCATGCGGGGAACTGCCGCGCCGGTGCCTTCGTTTATGGGCGGAGCACGCAAACTGCGCCGCGAATTGACGCCGGCCATGCTGGCCAAAGTTCAGAAAGCTTTGTCAATGACCGATTTTTCCAGCCTTATCCGCCGGCAATCCGTTTGCGCGGTTATCGGCAAATCGCCGCCGCAAATGTTGTTTGACGAGGTGTTCGTATCAATTGCGGATTTGCGCGATATGCTGTTGCCGGACGTTGATCTTACGGCAAATCCGTGGTTGTTTCAGCATTTGACCGAGACGCTTGACAAGCGGGTTCTGGTAAGCATCAGCCGCCATGACGACGGTTCGCTGACCAGTAATTTTTCGATTAATCTGAATGTGTCGACGATTTTATCCGACGAGTTTCTGGAGTTTGACGAGAATATTAACGCTTCAATGCGTTCCAGCATCGTTTTGGAACTGCAGCTGGTGGATATTTTCAGCGACGTGAAAGCGTTTATTCTGGCAAAGACTTTTGCGCAGTATCGCGGTTATAAAATCTGTATTGACGGCATTACGGTCGACAAGCTCAAATATATTGACCGAGAACATCTGAGCAGCGATTTAATCAAGATTATCTGGCATCCGTCATTTATGGATGTTATTCGCGAAGACAAGCATTTTACCGATTATGTCAATAAGGCTGAACGTGCCCGGATGATTTTGTGCCGTGTCGACGATCCGCAGGCGGTGGAGGTCGGAAATTCGCTCGGTATCAATCTTTATCAGGGGCGCTATATCCAAAGGCTGTTGATGGCGCAGCCGCGAAAAACCATTTTCAGTATTAAAAAATAAAAAAAAGCCCTGCGAATACAGGGCTTTTTTTATTATAATATAACATCTCTGCAAACATGTCCTCCGGCAAAACCAGTATGGGTTCCGCCGCAGTTGCATCGGCTTCCCGGTTTGCCTCCCGGACAGCTGTTCCGATCTATAGCCAGATCAGGCAGGCAATTGGGCGTACATTTATATTTAGTGGTACCGCAGGCCGTACAGGGTGTTCCGCCGCATTGGCATTTACTGGCGCTGGGCATGGTGTATCCCGGACATTGACTGCTGTAATTGCAGGTTTGTACGCATGAATTTCCGGATTGGTTATACCCTGAGTCACAGCTCCAGGCGGAACATTTGGACGAGCAGTCAGAATAGTAGGACGTGCAGTGAGCGTTGGCCGGCACCGAAACCGCCGTTCGGTTCCGACAGTTGTCGGCATAACAGGTCTGGCACTTGGAAGAACAGTCGCCCCAATAGGACTGGCAGCCGTAAGAACAGCTGTTGTCGTTCCGGTTCCGGCAGTTGTCGCCGTAAGCGGTCTGGCACTTGGAAGAACAGTCGCTGTAATAGCTTTCACAGCCGTAAGGCGTCGATACGGCGGTACGGTTGATACAGTTGTCGATAGCGGCAACTTCACATTTGGAAGGACAGTCGTCCCAGTATTTTTCGCAGTAATAGGGAACGTTCACACTTTCCCGGATGTGGCAGTTGTCGGAATAGGCCACCTTGCAGACCGAGGAACAGGGAGAAG
>ENA-UBDJ01000667-UBDJ01000667.1-human-gut-metagenome-genome-assembly--contig:-NODE-667-length-17633-cov-6.878314_pt1 | contig 17633 bp, 9 predicted proteins | sample MGYA00244279_ERZ654774 | MGnify/ENA primary metagenome ERZ654774 (study PRJEB26926, sample SAMN06164701) | human gut metagenome | biome: ENVO:00009003; feature: ENVO:2100002; material: ENVO:00002003...
TATTCAAACTCAATCGTTCCCGGTGGCTTACTCGTCAGATCATAGAATATTCTATTCACCCCACGAACTTCATTTATAACTCTGCTCATCACTCTATTCAGAACTTCATACGGAATCTCCGCCGCCTCTGCAGTCATGAAATCAATCGTATTAACGGCTCTAAGAGCTACAGCATAATCATAAGTTCTCTCATCACCCATAACACCAACGCTTCTCATATTCGTAAGTGCTGCAAAATACTGACCAATTGTCTTATCAAGTCCGGCATTTTCAATCTCTTCACGATAAATAGCATCTGCATCCTGAACGATACGAACTTTCTCAGCTGTTACTTCGCCGATAATACGTACTCCAAGTCCCGGTCCTGGGAATGGCTGACGGAATACGAGTCTTTCAGGAAGTCCGAGCTCAAGTCCCGCTTTACGAACTTCATCTTTGAAAAGATCACGAAGCGGCTCAATGATTTCTTTGAAATCTACAAAATCCGGAAGTCCTCCTACATTGTGGTGAGATTTGATCACAGCGGATTCTCCGCCAAGACCACTTTCTACCACATCCGGATAAATTGTTCCCTGTGCAAGGAATTCAACAGTACCGATCTTCTTTGCTTCTTCTTCGAAGATACGGATGAATTCTTCACCAATAATCTTACGTTTTGCTTCTGGCTCTGTAACGCCTGCAAGTTTGTTATAATATCTTTCCTGCGCATTTACGCGGATAAAGTTCAGATCAAACTGGCCTTCTGGTCCGAAGATTGCCTCAACTTCATCTCCTTCATTTTTACGAAGAAGTCCGTGATCTACGAATACACAAGTAAGCTGTTTTCCAATGGCTTTGGAAAGAAGTCCTGCTGCCACTGAAGAGTCAACCCCACCTGACAATGCAAGCAATACTCTTCCGTTTCCAACCTTCTCGCGGATCTCTGCAATTGTATTCTCAACAAAAGCATCCATCTTCCAGTCGCCCGCACATTCACATACATTTTTTACAAAGTTGTTGATCATCTTTGTTCCTTCTACTGTATGAAGTACTTCTGGATGGAACTGGATTGCATACAGTTTCTCAGCTGCGTTCTCAGCTGCTGCAACCGGACAGTCAGCAGTGTGTGCTGTAATTTCAAATCCCGGAGCAATCTTTGAAATATAATCAAAATGGCTCATCCAACATGTTGTTGTCTCTGAAACACCCTCAAATACTTTGGAGTCTTTTTTATCAATAAGAACTTCTGTCTTACCGTATTCTCTTACATCTGCACGCTCAACTTTTCCACCAAGTACATGAGACATCAGCTGTGCGCCATAGCAAAGTCCGAGAACCGGAATTCCAAGCTTGAACAGTTCTTCTGAATAAGTCGGTGAATCCGGCTCATAACAGCTGTTCGGTCCGCCTGTGAGAATGATTCCTTTTGGATTCATCTCTTTGATTTTTTCAATATCTGTCTTATATGAATAAATTTCACAATATACATTACACTCCCTGACACGTCTTGCGACCAGCTGGTTATACTGTCCACCAAAGTCAAGGACAATCACTAATTCTTTCTTCAAATCTTCCCTCCTGTAAAATCCAATCAAAACTACTTGCTTTATCTATATATCTTTTTCTGTTCTTCATTATAGTAGAGGAATCATTGATTTACAAGTATTTGTTTATGTAAAATAAAATCTTATCCATAATTTCTATTACTATACACGGTAATTATTCCCCTTCTGATCTATCTAGAACAAAGAATGTGCCTCGGCACCCTCTTACGCCTGCGGTGGTCGCTTGCGACACTTACATCGTACACCACCGCAGTGCGCATTCTATGTATCCACTGTTATGGGTATAATATATCAAAAAAGATGCCGAACAAATGCCCGACATCCCATTTTTATGTTCCATTTTATGCTGCAAATCTTTCTAGCTGTCTTTCAAGTTCTGTGCAATCGTCTGCATACATCTGCAGTTCAATCACGTTATTCAATCCCAGATTCATGATTCCAAGTAATGACTTCGCATCTACTACTGCCCGTCCTCTTCTCATGTCCATGTTAAAGTCAAATTTACATACTGTTTTCAAGAAATCAATGATCTCATCCGGGTGTTTGAAAGTAATGTTCATTGTGCTCATTCTTTTCACCTCTTTCTGCCTTAACGGCTATGAAATCCTTTTCACTTTTCGCATATATCATAGCACATTTTTTATATTTAAAAGGGCGAAATTTTTTATAAAAGTGTATTTTTTTAATTAAATATGCCTCTTATTCTCTACTTTTTTCTATAAGCAATATAAAATTACTCCTGATTATGAAATCCCATTGGAGTTACGTCTGTATTCCGTCGGTAAAATTCCTTCCTCCTCTTTAAACACCTTACTCATATATTTGGGATCAGAGTAACCGACAAGCCCCGCAATCTGATTCATCTTATATTTTGTTGTCCTGAGAAGCTCCTTTATTTTTTCTATCCTGTATTTCCTCACAGTTTCTGTAAAATTATATCCAGTCTCCTTCTTAAACTGAGAACTCAGGTATTCTTCCGATACATAAAGCTGGCTCGCTGCTTCTTCCAATGTAATACCACTGTCATATTCTTTTCTTATAATTTCCATTGCTTTTTGGATAAGCGTACTGTACTGCTCAAATTTATGCTCATATGATATCATCCGTTCCAATCCTTGAATCGCTTTTTCTATCTGTTTCCAACTGATGGCACAGGTAATCTGCTGCATAAGACTCAGGATTTCTGTTTCGTTAATCTCCCCGCCATAATTTCTATAATTCAATCCAGCTGCCATGCAAAAACGAATAATACTGTGTTTTATTTCTTTTGGAAAATATTTTTCTCTTTTCATTTCCTCACAAACAAGTTGAAATTGTCTGGCAATTCCTTTCTTGTTTTCATCGAAAATCATTTCTCGCATTCGTTGTTCTAATTCTACCGGATAACGCACCGGAACAGCTTCAATTTTCTCAACTGTCTGCTGACAGATCAAAACTCCTCGTGGCTGAAGAAGATTCCATTCCATAAGACTCCCTGCCTGAATCATTGCATCTACCAGCTTTGTCAGCTGTTTTGTCTCTATCCATACACAAATAATTGTCCCCGGAAAATTCCTACATAACCCAGTAACCACATTTTTTTTAAAATATTCTTTCCAGTTCCTTGCTTCACGTACCCGGTAAATGATCAGATACACCTGTTTCCATCGATCCGAACATATAACAGATGCCGAAAATCCACACTCACGTCTACAGATTTCTTCGAGAAATCCACGTATATTTTCCTTCTGCTCCTCGTATTCGTCTGCCATTGAAACCGTAAATAAATATCCCGGATCATCCACTGTAAAACCATATTTCCGGATAGTCATTTCATTTAACTTCTGATTCGATATAATTTCTCCATATCTGCAGCTTAACAGAACATTTTCAACAGTAAAAGAAGCCTGCATCCAATATTCATTCCTGATTTTTTCATGAATACGGCTTAATGCCTTCTTAAGCTCCATCGGCCGGAACGGCTGTACTAAATATCCGTCCACCCCCAGATCGATTGCCTGCTTTGCCTGTTGAAAATCTTCATCCTTTGTTATAATAATCACACGGAACTCACGACCTTCCGTGCGTAATTTTCTCAAAAGATTTAACCCATTCATCCGCGGAAGCCCAATGTCCATGATAACAAGATTTGGCTGCATAACTGTTATCATCTCATATGCAGACTGTCCATTCCCTGCAATCCCCGCCAACTCGTAATTCGGATCTACGCGTTTTAAACCTTTTTTCAGTTCTTCTAATACTTTTTCATCCCTTTCAACGATTGCCACCCGCATTTGAACAGTCTCCTCTCAATGTTCGTGTTTCTGATTGAATATCCTCTTTTATTGTAACATTAACTTCAATAATTGGAAGCATGCAAGTGTAAATATTTTTCTCTGGTAGCGAGCCCTCCCCGGATGTGACGTTCTGATTTGTTGGTGTCTAAAACCTTACGTGTTTCATGAGCCAGTGATGGATTGATCTGAAGCAGACGTTCTGTAACATCCTTATGCACCGTACTCTTACTAATCCGAAACTGTTTTGCTGTCTGTCTCACTGTCGCATTATTTTCTATAATATAATTTGCAATTTCCACTGCACGCTCCTCAATATATTCTCTCATAGAAAAGCCCCTGCATAGTTTGTTTTTTTACAATCTATGCAGGGGCAAATTAATGTATGTCTAATTCCTGTTCCATCTATTCGTGGAAAACATTATACTATACAACTTAATACTCAAATACTGCCACACCATATCCCGGAAGAGGATATGCAAAGGAATATTTCTGACCATCACATTCCTGCTTCTCTGGTTTGTAAACCAATGGGCGTTCCTCTCCTGATCCGCCGTATTTTGTCTCATCACTGTTAAGAACAAGCTTAAACTGCTTTCTTCTCGGAACACCAACACGGTAATCCGGTCTGTCTACCGGTGTAAAGTTGCATACAAAAAGCAGATTCTTCTTCCCATCCTTTGAATGTCTTGTGAAACTGAAAATACTCCGGAAGATATCATCCTTATTGATCCAGTCAAATCCCTTCGGATCATTATCCAACTCATACAATGCCTTATTCTTCTTATAAAGATGAAGCAAATCTTTATACCAGTTCTGAATCTGCTGATGTGGTTCTTCTGCAAGAAGGAACCAATCCAGTTCTCTCTCTTCACTCCACTCACGAAGCTGTGCGAACTCCTGTCCCATAAAGAGAAGCTTCTTTCCAGGATGTCCCATCATAAATGCATATGCCACCTTCAAGTTGCGGAACTTATCCCATCCTTCTCCCGGCATCTTATTCAACATAGAGCATTTCAGATGAACAACCTCATCATGAGAAAGTACAAGAATATAGTTCTCTGAATATGCATATTCCATAGAAAATGTCATCATGTGATGTGCATTCTTTCTGAAATAAGGATCCAGTTTCATGTACTCTGTAAAGTCATGCATCCATCCCATATTCCACTTCAAAGTAAATCCAAGTCCGTCATCCTCAGGAGATCCTGTCACCTTCGGCCATGCTGTGGACTCTTCTGCGATCATCATAACGCCTTTATTTCTTCCGCAAACTACAGAGTTCAGATGTTTAAAGAATGCAATTGCCTCAAGATTCTCGTTTCCGCCAAATTTATTCGGAATCCACTGTCCATCTTCTCTTCCGTAGTCCAGATACAGCATAGATGCCACTGCATCTACACGAAGTCCGTCTACATGATAATGTTCAACCCAGAACAATGCATTCGCCAGAAGGAAGTTAGAAACTTCCGGTTTTTCATAATTGAAAACCTTCGTTCCCCAATCAGGATGCTCACCCTTTCTCGGATCTGGATATTCGAATGTCGGTGTTCCGTCAAAATCTGCCAGACCATGTGCATCTTTCGGGAAATGCGCCGGTACCCAGTCGAGAATAACACCGATATTATTCTTATGAAGATAATTCACCATGTATGCAAAATCTTCCGGTGTTCCATAGCGTGCAGTTGGTGCATAATATCCGGTCACCTGATATCCCCAGGAACCATCAAACGGATGCTCTGCGATTCCCATCAACTCAACATGAGTATATCCCATCTCTTTTACATACTTTGTAATTGCTTCTGCAAACTCACGATATGTATAGAATCCTTCATCTTCCCTTCCAGGATGTCTCATCCAGGAACCCATATGCACTTCGTAAATAGACACTGGTTCTTCTTTGTTATCCCACTTCTCACGAGCTGTCATCCACTTACTGTCTGACCAGTTCAGATTAGAAATGTCTGTGATTCTGGATGCTGTTCCCGGTCGGAGCTCTGCATAATTAGCAAATGGATCTGCTTTATAGATCTTCTCACCCGCCTGTGTCTCTATACAGAACTTATACAAATCCCCTTTCTTCGCCTCCGGAACGAAGCATGTGTATATCCCGAGAGGCTCTCCTCTCTTCATCTTATCTTTCGTCTCATCCCAGTCATTAAACTCTCCGATTACAGAAACGTTTACTGCATGAGGAGCCCATACCGCAAAATATACTCCTCTTTTTCCGTTCTTTGTCACCTCATGGGCACCCATCTTTTTATAAATCTCATAATGATTTCCCTGCCCAAAAAGATAATGGTCAAGTTCTCCGATCTCATAAGGCTGCACTTTCGTCTTCGTGCTGTTTTTCTTAACCATAAAGCCACCTCACTGCTCAAATATATTCCTGATTGTAATGATTTAAAAACCATACAATTTCTTATAGATCAAGGCACATTACCGAATCTTTCAATTGGTAACAAAGTTTCATTCTCCCCTTGAACACTATAGTTTTATTATACTTGATACTGTATAAAAAAGAAAGAGAAAATGTATTATTGCACAAAAATAGACAGTCGTTTTACTGACTGTCTATTAATTCTTAACAAATATATGTCATTAAATGTTGAAATCTTTCTCTGAAAGCAGAATTCTGTCGGAAGAATCTGTATTCTTTCCAAATACTCTCTTTACAAGCTTCTTTGCGGAAGCTTTCTGTGAATGAGCGATCGCATCATCCATCACTTCTTTCACTTCTGCTACTGTTACTGCATGATCTTCTCTCTGTAAAGAATCAATCTTACTGTACAGTGCAAGAATTCCCATCTCATCGATTCTGTAACCATTCTCCTGAGCATAAGTCTGTCCAAATGTTACAAGCTCATCATTAATAAAGATCGGCACTTCAAGTCTGGAAGTAAATTTTCTTCTGAATTCTCTGTTGGAAGAAAGAAGTCTGTCCAGTGGTTTTCTCTGCTCTTCAAGAACTACCAAAAGTTCTCCTGTATCCTGCTCCATTGCTTTGTTCAGCTTGGCGAGTGTTTTTTCGTTCATTTGTCCGGCTTTTTCAATGATCAATGCACCGCCGTACAATTTACGGAAAATGTCTCCGATTCTCTTCTTATTCAGTGACTCACCTGTCACAATTGCAACCTTCCCCTGACGGATATCACGCTGCTTCTGAATTGCCTTTACAACATCAACAGCGAGGACTGTCTTTCCATTTCCTTTATTTCCAATGATCAGAAGGTTTCCTGTTCTGGAAGTTCCTTTGCGGTTTGTACAGTTCTTATCCTGCTCAAGTACATCTACCAGCTGCTCACTCATACCACGCACAGGTACAAAATAAGAGAAGAGTTTTTTCTGTTCCTCTGTAAGTCCTGCTCTTGTACCGATTCCACTCTGTGTTTCAAGATCATAACGACCATGTACAATAAATCCTGTATCAGACATTGCATCTGCAATCTCATCTAACGGTAATGGTGATGTCTTACCTGTTGCGATCAATTTTGCAGTCTCTTTACGGCTCAATGGTGTCGTCGCAGACATGATATCAATTCCGTCATCTTCATCCGGAATCTCTCTGTCATCCGGTTCCTCACTATGCGCTGGATTCACGCTGAATTCATCTTCAAAATTTGGCACTTCTTCATAAGAATTCAGACCAAGAAGATCATCATCTGAAATCTTATCTTCTGCTGTGAAAAGATCTCTTGGATTAATTACTTCATCATCCTCATCGTCTTCTTCATAACCATAGGCATCCAGATCATCATATCCTTCTTCCTCACCGAACAGATCATCATCAGCGTCTTCATAATCATCCGGCAGATCGTCATCAGACTCTTCATAATCATCCAACAAATCGTCATCAGACTCTTCATAATCATCTAAAATATCGTCTTCGTCAAACTCTTCTGCATCATCCCAGTCATACGCATCATAATCTTCGTACTCATCCTCACCGAGTCTGAGATCATCCGCAAGCTCTCCCATATTTTCATGTGGTTCTTCTTCTACCTCAAGAACTTCTTCTGAACTTACTGTTGCATCTACTTCTTCCTCTTCCGGAATAACACCTTCAATCTCATCAATCAGTTTCTGTATCTCTGGTGATAAAATTGGTTCTTCATTATTTTTATTGTCCATAGTCTCTCTTACTGCTGCTCCTTCTGAATCATCTTCATCATTGACAACTTCAGTTTCTGAGATCAGTTCCTCCACCTCAGACAAATCTTCTGATTCATCTGTCAGATCTTCTGACTCAGCTGCATCTATTTCAAAAATTTCTTCCTCTTCTAGTTCTGCTTCCCCTGCTTCAAGGATTTCTTCCTCTTCCGGTTCTGCTTCCCCTGCTTCAAGGATTTCTTCCTCTTCCGGTTCGGCTTCTTCTACTTCAAGGATTTCTTCCTCTTCCGGTTCTGCCTCTTCTACTTCAAGAACTTCTTCCTCTTCCGGTTCTGCTTCTCCTGCTTCAAGAACTTCTTCCTCTTCCGGTTCTGCCTCTTCTACTTCAAGAACTTCTTCCGGTTCTGCTTCTCCTGCTTCTATAGCAACTGCATCTTCTGGAACATCTTCTGAAGTCTCCTCCACTGCCTGTTCTATAAGCTCTTCTTCTGTCTCCTGTTCCGGTATCAGTTCTTTCATCCCTGATGGAACTACTCGTTCTTTACTGGCCTCCTCAGCTTTCTTCTCTTCTGTCAGTTGATTCACGATCTCAAGATCTTCTACATCCTCAATTGCTGCAATATCCTCTTCCAGATCTGTCATATCCGGTTCGACTTCTTCTCCCGGTTCTGCCTGAACTTCCGGTTTCGGGTTGAGTAATTGCTGCAGAGCTTCATCTAACCGCATCGTATCTCCAAGTTTCTTCTTGGCTGGTTTTACCGGATTCTTACCGACAATCGGTATGGAAGCAGTATCTTTGCTAAGTGTTCTCTTATCTCCACTTGTCTCTACCGTTGCCGGCTGAACTTCTGACTCATCCTCGGAAGCTTCTATAACTTCTGCTGTTTCTACTCCTGCTTCTTCCGGATTTTCTACTTCGGCATCCGTCTCTTCTGCCGCTTCCAAAGTAACCGCATCCGTGTCAATCACATCGGAAGTACTGTCGTTCTCCATCACCGGCTGTTCTGTCAGCCCGATTGATCTTGTATCTCCAAGTGCTTCAGCTCCTTCTGACGCAGAATCTTTTTCCTCGTCTTCTCCTAAATAGGAAGCCAGATCCGGTATTTCTTCTGTCTCTGAAGAAAGCTTCTCATATCTGTGATCATATTTCTGCTGCTGCGATGGTGACAATGGCTTATACTGCATCTTCAGTTCCATTGCCTTATAAACATACTTACCCTCGCTGAACCAGAGGATCAGATCATCACATTCTTCCAGACATTCTGTCATCATACCTGCTTCGCGATAAAGCTTCGCCAGTTCATAAGCCCACTCTTCAATATATTCTGCCTTCTTAAATTCCTCCAGAGCCTCAATCTGCTGTTCGATCGGTGCTCTCTGCGCTCTTAAGATCTGATATCTAAGGATATGCCTGTTCGGATCTTTCGGTGCAATCTGGATAAATTCGTCATAATAGTCAATTGCTTCATCTATATTCTTTGTCTTAATTGCAAGAGAACATAACTTGTAGATCACCTTGCGGCTTCCTTCGGAACGGCGATATGCAAGATTCATCACATCATAGCTCTTCTGATACTCTTTTGTTTTTTCATAAATATCACTGACATTCATCAGCATCCCTGCGTTACGGACACGCTTCCAGTCAATCAGATCTGCTGCTGCCGCTGCTTTTCTGTATTCTCCATCTTCCATAAGTTCCAGCATCTCTTCTGTCTTTAACTTATATTCATACTTATCCACTGTACTCACCTCATTGTCATTGAAATATTAGTTTTGGTCTGAATGTGTCCATTAGGCACTAGCCGATACTCTTTCATTATTCTACCATATGAGGTCTGTAATGTCAAAAAAATGCACCTTCAATTCCTTTTGAAAGTGCATTTTTAGTGTTATTTAATTGTATTATTATTATAATTTTATATTTTGTATCGGAGATTATTCGCGATTCTACGTTCCTGTGAGACCTTTGTCGTCTGTTATTTTATCACGTGAATGATTTTCATATCCATTCAATACTTTATGTATTAAATCTTCTGTCAAGTCATTCCTGCTTTTATAACAAATCTGAGATTATAACATGTCCTTTCAATGTTTCTTTACACATTTTTCATTCTATGTTATATGCGGTATTTTTATTCAATACATCTATGAGTGATTCATCTTTTTCTCTTTGCTTCCAGTTTCCGTACTCTCCGATCTTTGATCTTCTTTTCTTTCTACTGGACTTTTACGCTTGGCAAAGGTCTCTTTCTTCACAGGAACCTTCACTCATCATACCACTGACATATTGATAAAAATCTGAAACTATACTGTCCATGGGACTGACCTCCTGTTGAACTTGTATTTTTAATCTAATCAGGCATCTGTTACTTTTGCCTTCTTAGTTAAATATCTTTGGGAGATTTCTTTCTCTCTTTGATGGTTATATAATAACATTCGGCGTCTAATTTGTCAATATGTTCATTTGATTTTTTTGTATTGTTTATTTATTATCTGCTTTAGTTATAATTGTCTGAATTTTCAAACATTTCAATTAACAGATTTCTGCTCCAGCCGGCATTTCTTTTTCCGGTGTCATCAGTGCAAGGTTACCTTCTGCATCTTCTGCACAAAGCAACATTCCCTCTGAAAGTACGCCTGCCAGCTTCGCAGGTTTCAGGTTTACAAGAACCATAACTTTCTTACCAACCATTTCTTCCGGTGTGTAATGTGCTTTGATTCCGGATACGATCTGTTTTACCTGGCTTCCAACTTTTACCTGAGAGCAGAGAAGCTTTTTGGATTTCTTTACAGCCTCACATGCAATGATCTCTCCAACCTGGAACTGCATTGCTCCGAACTGCTCAAATGTGATCTCATCTTTCGGCTCAATGTCGATAACAGCTTCTTCCTCTTTCTTTTCTTCTACCTTCGGATGAAGTTCTTTAACTTTCTTCATAACCTCTTCGAGATCCATTCGCTGGAACAGGATCTCCGGTTTCTCTGTTACATGTCCGTTACCAAGCTGCTCAAGGATCTTCTTACTTGTAGAAGGCATAAAAGATTCAAGAAGTCTTGCACCTTCAGAAATGCTCTGGATCAGATTCCAAAGTACTGTAGAAAGGCGATCCTTCTTGGATTCATCTTTTCCGAGTACCCAAGGAGTTGTCTCATCAATATATTTATTGCAGCGTTTGAACAGATTGAAGATTTCTGTAATTGCATCGGCAACGCGGAGGTCTGCCATCTTAGCATCAACTGCTTTAGAAGCATTCTCTACAACTGCTTTCAGTTCTGCATCTACATCTTCTACAACACCCTTATCTTCTACTGTTCCGCCGAAGTATTTGTTTGTCATAGAAACAGTTCTGTTTACAAGGTTTCCAAGTGTATTTGCAAGATCAGAGTTCAGACGCTCTACCATCAGCTCCCAGGAAATAACACCGTCATTCTCGAATGGCATTTCATGCAGTACAAAGTAACGAACTGCATCTACGCCAAAGAAATCAACGAGTTCATCTGCATAGAGAACATTTCCCTTGGATTTACTCATCTTACCGTCTCCCTGAAGCAGCCACGGATGTCCAAACACCTGTTTCGGAAGTGGAAGATCAAGTGCCATAAGGAAGATTGGCCAGTAAATTGTATGGAAACGGATGATATCTTTTCCGATCAGATGAAGGTCTGCCGGCCACAGCTTGTTGAACTGCTCTGTACTGTTTCCGTCTGCATCATATCCGATTCCTGTGATATAGTTTGTAAGAGCATCAAGCCATACATATACAACGTGCTTCGGATCGAAATCTACCGGAATTCCCCACTTGAAGGATGTTCTGGATACACACAGATCCTGAAGTCCCGGAAGAAGGAAGTTGTTCATCATCTCGTTCTTACGGGCAACCGGCTGGATGAACTCCGGATGTGTATTGATATGCTCGATCAGACGATCCGCATACTTGCTCATTTTGAAGAAATATGCCTCTTCTTTTGCAGGCTGAACCGGGCGTCCACAGTCAGGACATTTTCCATCTACAAGCTGAGACTCTGTGAAGAAAGACTCACACGGTGTACAGTACATTCCTTCATAATGTCCCTTGTAAATATCTCCCTTATCGTAAAGTTTCTTGAAAATCTTCTTAACCTGTTTCTCATGATCTTCATCTGTTGTACGGATGAATTTGTCATAAGATGTATCCATCAGATCCCAGATTCTTTTGATTTCTGTTGATACATTATCTACGAATTCCTTTGGTGTGATTCCAGCCTCCTCGGCTTTGAGCTCGATCTTCTGTCCGTGCTCATCTGTTCCTGTCTGGAAGAATACATCATATCCCTGGCTTCTCTTGTAACGTGCGATTGCATCTGCAAGCACGATCTCGTATGTGTTTCCGATATGCGGTTTACCTGATGTATAGGCAATCGCTGTTGTTATATAATATTTTGGTTTTTCTGACATTTTTCTGCCTCCTTTTCCCACAATGTGGGATTCTTTTCTCAACTTTCAGTGATTACTAATACGATTTTTTCTGGATTTTCCGGAACAAAGAATGTGCCAAGGCACATTCTTGCACTTGCGGCGGTCGTTTGCGACACCTACTTTGTACGCCGCAGCGCATATCCCTAGCGGAGCGTTTTTAATATATTAGGAAAGAACCTAATATATTAAAAAACGCCCTCCCAGGGACTTGCATCCCTGAGAAGACGAATCCTACTTTCGTGTTACCACTTCTCTTCGTTCCTTCCTCGCGGAAAGAAACCTCTATGAGTATCTACACTTTCGTTAGTAAAAACTGCTTTGTTAATCAAAACCACTTTGAATACTACGGCATTTCTCACTGTTGATACTCTTCGCTATAAAGGGCGAATCCCTTCACAGACTAACCTGAATCTCTTCAGCAATTCAATTTCCCGCTGAAACAGCTTCCTTGAATTAAACTATCCCGGCTCATCTGCGCTGCTCAGAAGCCATCTTCATCTGTCTTCCATCCATCCCTCTCAGCATCCGGCCTGACAGCCTTCAGGACTTTTCTGTAGAATCTGTTACAGACTACTCTCTTCCTCATCGCGTTTCGCTTATCACTGCTTTTCATTCCTTAAAAAGGTTAGCATAACGCGAATAGAATGTCAAGATACACCGCTTGTTGTTTTCTCTTTCGATTCCTCTGTTGTCCCGCCTGCATTTCCTTTTGCTTTCACTCTTGGAAATGTAATATCTACCCGGAACAAATCTCCGTCTAGATACAAATCAAATGTGCCGCCCTGCATTGTTGTAAGGCTCTTCGCTATAGAAAGTCCTAATCCACTTCCCTCCGTACTTCTAGAAATATCTCCGCGGATAAAACGTTCTGTCAGTTCGTCCGCCTGAATATTCAACTGATGCTCGGAAACATTTTTCAATGAAAATCTTACCTTTGTATCATCTGTTTTCAGAGTCGCGTAAACTCTGGTTCCAGGCATTGCGTACTTGGCTGCATTTCCGTAAATATTTTCCAAGACACGCCACATTCTTCTACCATCAACATGCACAACAGCCGGTTCTGCCGGAAGATCTGTGACGATTGCCAGATTTCTCGCCTCGAATTTTTCTTCGAGTTCACCCTGCGTCTGCTGGATCATTTCCGACAGATCAAGATCCATATATTCCAGGGAAATATTCCCGCTGCTGACTTTCGATGCTTCTACTACATCTTCTGTCAATGTCTTCAGTCTCTGTGCTTTCTCTTCCAGAATATTCAGATAATCCTGAACTTTCGGATCCGCCGGATCTGTTTGTCTTAAGATGCCAACATAATTCAAAATAGAAGTCAGTGGTGTCTTAATATCATGAGAAACATTTGTGATCAAATCTGTCTTAAGACGTTCGTTTTTCATTGCCTCGGCAACTGCTTTGTTAAGTCCGGTTCCGATCCCGTTGATCATCAATGCAATTTTCTTGTTCTCCCCATGCAGTCCGTCGATTGGAATCTGATAACTCATATTTCCGGCAGCGATCTCCTGAATTCCTTTTCTCAATCGATTCTTCTCCATCACATTTGCAACCATGTAATAGAATAGCACTGCATCAGCAATCAGCAGCAGAATCACCAGGAAGAAATTTCCACCCCAGAGCACGAAAAGCTGAAACAGGAAATAAAGAATCAAAAGTCCTGCTGTTTTCTTTGTAAGCTTCATGTCTCGTAATATTTTCCCGATAAATATACCGAAACTTCGAAGCAGACTGTTCTCCCACAGACTCTTTGACTTAATTCTTCTTACCAGACTAAGATAGCCGGCAAAGAAGCAGGTAAATGTAAATGCTCCATATGCAAACGCTCCTACTGATTCTCCGAGACTTAAAGTCTGTATATATACATTCGGAACATAGGATGATGGAACAAATGTATCACTTTCCACAGCACCGTACGAACTACATAACCCTGTAATCCCATCAAATAAGATGTGAATTCCATCGATTCCTGCCACAAAAAAGAAATAACTTCCAATCACCCAGACAAAAATAACAACTGCAGCAGCAATCTCTGTCTTCCAGGAATCGAACTTTAACAAATGCAGTTCTTCATCCTGCGGTTTTCTTCCGGCACCCAATGTCAGCCACACTACTGTGATCAAAAAGAGTACGCTGCTGAAAATCATAAAATATAATGCCGCTTTCATATGCGGAATGTTATTTTGATATTCGATGCTATTCTGGTAAAACTGATCCTGGATCGGATAGTTTGTGTCAACCGCAACTGCAAAAACATCTTTCCACTTTGTTCCGCCGGAATAGTAACCATAAGAACGTGTATTGAGCCATTGATCCGAATAAGAAACGTTCATATTCGTCTTAAAATCTTTCAATTCAGGATAGATTACCATATATTTCACAGGATTCTTTGACGCTGATTCTATCATGTCTTCTATGCTTTTCTTTACATCTGCATAATTTGCATATTCTGCTTTATTTGTAGTAACCTTCTTTGTCGATTCGTCCGCATACAGATAGGTAAAATTGGTATTTCCTTCTTCCAGATAATCCCAACCGCCTTCATAATCCTGCCAGTCTTCATAGATTGTCTGCAATGCTGTGGCAATATTATCATAAACCAATGTCAGTCTTCCATTTAACTGCGGATTATTATTTACAACCTGGAGTAGATTATCCGCTCCGACCGGTGCATATTTTTCAATCATTGACTGACCAAAGTTCCAGCAGTCTGTATAGAGCAGCTCACCGTTTTCATCTGTAATCTGAAATGTATAATAGCCGGAAGTCGTAAATTCGCCCGCCTGCAATCCTGCCAGGAACTGATCTCTGTCCTGCTCGCCCATCTGGAACTGAAGTTTTCCTGCATTTATAAGAGAAAAGAAATCATTCGTATAATAGTAGTAATAATTTCCGTCCGGTTTCTGACAGACGATCACGCCATTCTGTTTGTAAAGATTGTCGTTATCTGTCCCACTGTAAGTCTCGCCCCAGTTCACCAGTTCTTCCATGGTGTACGTGACACCTGACAAATTTGTTTCTGAAATCTTGCCCTTCTTTGACAGTTCCATTACATCCACCAGTTTTTTCGGATTGTAGGCACCGTCACTTTCAAAAAGATTCTGCAGATAAAGCTTCTCCTGTACATCGTACATGTAACTTTCGACCATCTTGCTGAATTCTTCGGATTCTTCAAAAGACTGTGTATTCATCTTTTGAATCTGTGACAAACTCATTCCACCCGCCAGTGTCAGGAGAGAAAGCAAATTTGTCACAAGCAATGCTCCGCTAAGAATCGCCACAACAAGAACAATTGTCCTTGTCACGGTCTTCCTGTACCATTTCTTCATTGTTAACCCTTCCTTATATGCCTTCTTATGCATTTTTATATGTTCTCTTATATGCTTTTTCTATCCATTTTTACATGTGCTTTTGTTACTGTTCGCACTATGCTTTTTCGATTTTATATCCGACACCCCAGACTACTTTCAGGTAACGTGGATCTTTCGGATTGATCTCTATTTTTTCTCTGATATGACGAATGTGAACTGCAACTGTGTTATCCGCACCAATTGCCTCTTCATTCCAGATGGATTCATAAATCTGATTGATTGAAAATACTTTTCCCTGATTCTTCATCAGAAGCAAAAGGATATTGTATTCAATCGGTGTCAGTTTCACAAATTCTCCGTCTACTGTTACCTGCTTGAGATCATCATTGATCTGAAGGCCACCCACCTTATAAATCGTCTCTTTTGGCTCCTGTGCTGTTCCGCCAAGCTCGTTAAATCTTCTCAGCTGTGATTTCACTCGTGCCACAAGTTCCAGCGGATTGAACGGCTTTGTTACATAATCATCCGCACCGATATTGAGTCCAAGAATCTTATCGGTATCTTCTGACTTCGCAGACAAGATAATGATTGGCAGACTGTTCTTCTCGCGGATTTTTAATGTTGCACGGATTCCGTCAAGTCTTGGCATCATGACATCGATAATCAGAAGATTCACTTCCTCTTTCTCCAAAATCTCCAGTGCTTCGATTCCGTCATATGCTTTTAAAATCTGATATCCCTCCTGAGAAAGATAAATTTCGATTGCTTCTACGATTTCTCTATCGTCATCACATACTAATATTTTATACATTTTACATACCCCTCGATAATTGCTGACACCGATAACAGCGCAGCAACATAATTATCACATGATCAAGTTCTAACTATAGTATACATGATACTTGATGGTTTTTAAGAGATAGATTGGAAAAATATTAGGAATTTCTTAAATCGACGATTTAACAATTTAAATACTTTCTATTTCTTGCACATCTTTTGCCAACGTTTTATAATAAGAAACCGTGAGCCACTTTAGAACATAAGTGTAGCTGCAATCCATCAATAAAAAGGAGTATAAATTAAAAATGATTGAATTTTTAAAATCCTTCCTCTTTGGAATTGTGGAAGGAATCACAGAATGGCTGCCGATCAGCAGCACGGGACATCTGATTCTTTTGAATCAGTTTGTGAAATTAGATGTTTCTGAAGAATTCTACAGCATGTTTGAAGTTGTGATCCAGTTAGGTGCGATTCTTGCCGTTGTCATCTTATTCTGGAACCAGATCTTCCCGTTTGGTGCACAGGAAGGAAGTCACACGGTCAGACGCCGTCAGGCAAAACATGCACATAGAAAAAAGAAATCCGGAAATGGAATTTTAAGTTATGTGAAGATGGATATCATTATCCTCTGGCTGAAAGTCCTTGTTGCATGTATCCCTGCGATCGTGATCGGAATGCCGTTCAATGATCTGTTTGAGAAATGGTTTTACAATTACCCTTGCGTTGCGATTGCTCTGATTGTCTTCGGTATCGCCTTTATCATTGTTGAGAATAATCACAAGGGCAAACCTGCGAAGATCAACAGTATGGATGAACTTACTTATAAGACTGCATTTTTGATTGGACTTTTCCAGCTGATCGCTGCAATCTTCCCTGGAACATCCAGATCCGGTGCAACAATTGTCGGTGCTTTGATCCTTGGAGTATCCAGAACCGTTGCTGCTGAATTCACTTTCGTACTTGCGATTCCGGTTATGTTCGGTGCAAGTCTTCTGAAGCTTGTGAAGTTTGGCCTGAACTTTACCGGAACAGAAACAATAATTCTTCTGATTGGTATGGTAACAGCATTTGTTTCTTCTATTATCGTTATTCAATTCCTGATGGGATATATTAAGAAACATGATTTCAAAGTATTTGGATATTACAGAAT
>ENA-UBDJ01000678-UBDJ01000678.1-human-gut-metagenome-genome-assembly--contig:-NODE-678-length-17498-cov-7.004357_pt1 | contig 17498 bp, 19 predicted proteins | sample MGYA00244279_ERZ654774 | MGnify/ENA primary metagenome ERZ654774 (study PRJEB26926, sample SAMN06164701) | human gut metagenome | biome: ENVO:00009003; feature: ENVO:2100002; material: ENVO:00002003...
TCTACACCCTAGAGTTCGTCGGCAGCGTCAGATGTGTATAAGAGACAGAAAGAACATCGGTTTCAATGTCCTTGTCACGATACTGCTTGTTAAGAGCCTTGATGCCCTCATTATCCGTGAAAGTAACGCTGATTTCAGCAGAACCTTCAAATTTTTCAAGTCGCAGAACTGCGTTACAACAACGACGAACCAACATTCTGATACCTGTCGGAATCTTTACTGCTTTTTGTTTGTTTGTGATAATTACCCTGATTTTATTATGCTCTGCCATTCATGATCATCCTTTCATTATTTTTAACCCGATAGCGTGGGATATGTGAAAATTAAGTAAATTAATTTTTGGAGCCGTTGTTTTTGGAGCCGTTGTTTCGTAAATTATTAATGTCAGTGTTTTCAAATTTTGCATAAGCCTTGATGATATCCTGAACAAGGCGATGACGGACAACATCCTTTTCATCAAAGAAACAGGTGCCGATATCATCAATGTTCTTGAGGATTTTGATACAGTCTTTAAGACCGCTCTTTGCACCGTTCGGAAGGTCAATCTGCGTAATATCGCCCGTAATTACCATTTTTGAGTTAAATCCGAGTCGGGTAAGGAACATCTTCATCTGTTCCCTTGTCGTATTCTGAGCCTCGTCAAGAATTATAAAGCTGTCGTCAAGCGTTCTTCCTCGCATATATGCAAGCGGTGCAACCTCAATGTTACCTCTTTCAACATACTTTTGATATGTTTCCGCACCGAGCATATCAAACAATGCGTCATACAGGGGGCGAAGATACGGATCGACCTTGCTCTGCAAATCACCGGGCAGAAAACCGAGCTTTTCGCCTGCCTCAACAGCAGGTCTTGTGAGAATTATTCGGTTAATTTGCTTGCTTCTGAAAGCCGTGACCGCCATTGCAACGGCAAGGTAGGTCTTGCCCGTACCGGCAGGACCGACGCCGATTGTGACGGTATTTTTCGCAATCTGCGAGCAGTAGCGCTTCTGACCGATGGTTTTCGGCTTAATAGGCTTTCCCTTTGAAGTAATACAGATGCAGTCGCCTGCAAGCTGTTCTATTTTGTCCTCACTGCCTTCATTGACAAGCGAAATGCAGTAGCGGATATTTTGCTCGGAAAGTGCTTCACCACGGTTGATGAACTGCAACAGGCTTTCAATAACCTTGCAGGCCTTCGATGTATTTTCGGCATCCCCCTCAACCTTAAGCTCACTGTCACGGCAGGTAACACGGACATTAAACTCCTTTTCAATCAGCTTAATATTTCCGTCAAAACTGCCAAAAAGTGCTACGGCATTTTCCATTCTGTCGATATTTATAATTTGTTCCGTAAAGCAAAACTCCCGTTTCTTCAATAATTCAAAACAATTATAACACATTTTACTTGAAAATGTACATTAAAAATAGCTTTTTTCACTAAAAAAATAATTTTTGTGAATTTTGACGAAAACTAAACTTCACATAGCCACTCATTTGTAAAGGATAGAAACACTTTTTTTACTCTTTCGTAATTATACTCAAAATCGCATTACAATCGGCTTATTTTAGTTATTTAAATCTTCCGAAACTTTCACAATATTGCCGTTTTTGTAATATAACTGTACAAATTTGATAACTTCCCGAAAATTAAAAATTTATCAAAATTACTCTCAGTCGTAAAATCGGCTTAAAATGCTTGACAAACGGGCAATTGTATATTATAATTCACAGGTGTAAAGAAATTTTCTTTACACGCAGACCAGAATCACGGGAGCTGTCAGGTATGGAAAAAAACATTGAAGTATCTCTCTTGTTTGATTTTTACGGCGAGCTTTTAAAGCCTTCGGGCAAAAAGGCGATTGACCTTTATTATAATGAAGATTTGTCGCTTGCAGAGGTTGCCGATGAAACGGGAATAACAAGACAGGGTGTGCGTGACAGTATCAAGCGCAGTGAGCAACAGCTTTTTGAGTTTGAAGAAAAGCTCGGTCTGTTCAAACAGTTCAGTAAGCTTGAGCAGGGGCTTGACGAAATTTCGGCTCTTGCACTTGAAATAAAAGAACTTTCACAGGATACACAAATCACAGAGCTTGCGGATGTTATCATCGAAAAATCAGGCTCGCTGAAAGATTAAAGGAGTTTTCATGGCATTTGAAGGACTTGCAGATAAGCTTGGCAATGCGTTCAAAAAACTGAAAAACAAAGGCAAGCTTTCTGAAAAAGATGTTAAGGAAGCAATGCGAGAGGTTCGACTCGCACTTCTTGAGGCCGATGTAAACTACAAGGTTGCAAAGGACTTTACAAACAAAGTAACAGAGCGTGCTGTCGGTCAGGATGTTATGCAAAGTCTTACTCCTGCACAGATGGTTGTTAAGATTGTTGACGAGGAGCTTACAAGCCTTATGGGCGGTGAGGACGCACGAATTGAGTTTGCGTCAAAGCCTCCGACAGTCATCATGATGTGCGGTCTTCAGGGTTCGGGTAAAACAACCCACACGGCAAAGCTTGCAAAAATGCTGAAAAAGCAGGGCAGAAATCCTCTGCTTGCCGCCTGTGACGTATATCGTCCCGCCGCTATCGACCAGTTGAAGGTTGTTGGTGAAAAGGCAGGCGTTCCTGTTTTTGAAATGGGAAAAGCAAATCCCGTTAAGATTGCAAAAGAGGCAATCAAGCGTGCAAAGGACTACGGCAACGATGTTGTTATTCTCGATACCGCAGGCCGACTTCATATTGATGAGGCTCTTATGGATGAGCTTAAAAACATCAAAAAAGAAGTTGAACCAAACGAAATTTTGCTTGTTATCGACTCGATGACAGGTCAGGACGCAGTTAATGTTGCGAAGAGCTTTAACGAGCTTCTTGACATTACGGGCGTTATTCTAACAAAGCTTGACGGTGACACTCGAGGCGGTGCGGCGCTTTCGGTAAAGGCTGTTACAGGCAGACCTATTAAATTTGCAGGTACAGGCGAAAAGCTTGACGATATTGAAGTTTTCCACCCCGACAGAATGGCAAGCCGTATTCTCGGCATGGGTGATGTGCTTACTCTCATTGAGGACGCACAGAATAAAATGGATGCCGAAAAAGCCGAAGAAATGGCTCAGAAGATGATGAGCAACAAATTCGACTTTAACGATTTGTATGATCAGTTTGAGCAGGTCAAGAAAATGGGGCCGCTCAAGGGCATTCTTTCAAAAATTCCGGGTGTCGGAAAACAGCTTGAGGGCGTTGACATTGACGACAGACAGATTGACTGGGTTCAGGCAATTATCCTCTCAATGACACCCGAAGAAAGAAGTCATCCGCACATTATGAACCCGTCAAGAAAGCGCAGAATTGCGGCAGGTTCGGGCAGAAGCATTGAAGAGGTCAACCGACTTATCAAGCAGATTGACCAGATGCAGAAGATGATGCGTCAGATGACAAAGGGCGGAAAAGGCTCTAAGAAAAGAAGAAAAATGAAAGGCCTTCCCGGACTCGGCGGTATGCCGATGAACGGCATGGGACCTGCAGGCGGAATGGGCGGACCGGACGGAATGCCTCCGTTCAAATAATTAACATTAATAAAACATTAAACAAAGTTTTTCATCCAATTACGGTTGGTGAATATAAATTAACAATTTTTATGAGGTGAACATTATGGCAGTAAAGATCAGACTTAGAAGAATGGGTTCAAAGAAGGCTCCTTTCTACAGAGTAGTAGTAGCAGATTCAAGATATCCAAGAAACGGCCGTTTCATTGAAGAAATCGGCACATATGATATTCTCAAGAAGCCCTCTGAGTTCAATGTTGACGCTGAAGCAGTTAAGAAGTGGATTGCTAACGGTGCTCAGCCAACAGACACAGTAAAGGCTCTTCTCAAGAAGAACGGCGTAATTGAATAATTGCGCTTCGGAAAGGACAAACAATGAAAGATTTACTTGCAGTTATCGCAAAGGGTCTTGTTGACGATCCCGATTCCGTATCAGTTGAAGCAGACGCTCCCAACGAAGAGGGAACAGTTGTTTACCACATTCATGTTGCAGAAAACGACATGGGCAGAATCATCGGTAAGCAGGGCAGAATTGCCAAAGCTATCCGCACAATTGCCCGCAGTGCCGCTATCCGCAGTGAAGAAAAAATTATGGTTGAAATCGACTGATTAACGGTTCATAACCGAACAAAAGCCTCCCACCACGGGAGGCTTTTTTGTTTTGTGAATTATTAAATATCAAAAGGTAAAACTGCCTGTTTTGCCAACATCATTTTTGAAGAACATTATATAGTAAATCGGGATATAGTTAATCTTGCCGTCAGAGGTTACTGTCCTCTCATTTGAAAGGACAAAGGCTTTCTTAATGTGGTAATCCTTATTGCTTACAAATGTGTTCAATGCGCTGTGAACCGTGTAATCCTTGCCCGATTTTACCTCAATCGGAACAGCAGAAAGGCTGTTGTAATCATCAATAAGATAGTCAACCTCTCCCTTGCTTCGATTATCATAATAGTAAAGTCTATAGCCGTGAGCCGCAAGTTCGCTTGCCACAACGCTTTCGTAAGCCGAACCGAGATTCACACTCGTTTCATCATCAAGCACGGCACGGATATTGTTGCCGTACAAAATTCCCGTCAGAATACCGACATCGTTCAGATAAAGCTTGAGCAGATTTTTGCCCGTTGATTCAATAAGCGGAAAAACGGGATTTGAAATTGCCTGAACATTAAGGGCGATCCCTGCACTTATCAAATACTCGAATTCATCCTGATAGTCGCTGAAACGCTTACCGCTTTTATTCTCAATATTTTTTGCAACAATCCTTTTCTTTTTGTTTTCCATATTTGACGGAATGAGGTCATAAACTCTGCGGATTTTAAGTTTGTTTTCATCATCGTATTTTGAAGCGTCTGCAGCATAATATTCGTGAATTTCGCTTTGTATCTCTCTGACGGACTGAATATTTCTCTCAGAAATATAACTGTTAACCGCATCGGGCAATCCGCCGACAAGCAGATACTTTCTGAATAAATCCATCATCCTATTGTGCATGGATTCATCAAGAGAATCAAGATTTTCAAATTTTTTCTGCATAGCCGAAATAATAATTTCATTCATTCCGTTTGCGTAGAGAAATTCCTCAAAATCAAGCGGAAACATACGGACTTTGCGAATACTGCCCATTGGAATTGAGGTAGTCTGTGACAGCGTTACACCCAAAAGCGAACCGCTTGCAATGAATGTAAATTTGCCGTCCTGTGACAAAAATTTGAGCAAAGTCAGCAGATGAGGATATGCCTGAATTTCGTCAATAAAAATCAAGGTATCGCTTTTCTTCCCCATTTTATTTCCTGCGAGCATACTCACCTGCAAGTAAAAATCTTCGACTGTTTTTGTGTTTTCAAAAAGTCGGTTGCCGAGGGAATCTTCAACCATATTTATTTCAATAAAATTTTTAAAAATCTTTTTGCCGACATAACGGATAATGTATGTTTTTCCGACCTGTCTTGCACCGTCTATGAGAAGAATTTTCTTTGAATCCGACTTTATATGTTCTTCGATTACGGTTTCAATCTTTCTGTAAAGCATACCAATCCCACTTTTCAATAGATTTTCAGTATAGTTTTTTACACTTTTCAATAAGATTATACCATTTAAAGACACACTTTTCAATAGAATTTAGGGGTTAAAAACTACACTTTTCAATGAAATTTGAGAGGCAAAAACTACACTTTTCAAATTATGAACAGAAATTTGATGTAAAAAACACGGTGCAACCTATGTTTTATGGTTACACCGTGTTTTGTAAAATTGTTTAAATGTAGGCAGCTCTATGCTGTGATTATTTCATCAATTCTTCAAGTTGCGATTTATTATATTTGCTCTTATAGATGTCATAGCCTGCTGTGTCAAGGTTTATATTTGCGTGTCTTTTGTCAGCCTGAACATAGACATCGTCACCCTTGACATATACCAAAATCCAAATGTCACGACTGGTATCTTTCAGGTATGATAAAAGAAGAACATAACTCGGTTCAACATCTATCGAATCCACCTTATTATCAGATGTCATATATACCAAATCGTTAAATGACATCAACTTTTCGTTAAGGTTGTTTTTGTTTGATTTTGAAATAAGTTCGTTTGTTTTGTAGTCATAAAATTCAACTGAAAATTGGTTTGGATCTGCGGTCGGAGTAGTATCTGATAAAGCAGTTGTATCGGCTTCATCAGAAGTTTGAGCATTACTTGATGCAACCTCACCGCCACAACCTGTAAATAAAACAGAAGTTGAGATAATAACTGCCAACAAGATAATCGAGATAATTTTTTTCATAATTAACACCCTCTTGTGTTTTTGTCGGCTTAATTATACACCTTAAATTCATTTTGTCAAGATATTCAAAACAAAAAAATCAACCGCAAAGTTTTTCGCTCTGCGGTTGATTTTGTTTTTATTAAGGATTACGCTTAATTGGCGTTTGCTGTTGTAAAGGTAAACTGACCGTCTGCGAAATCGCAGGTAACTACTGCGCCGTCCTTTACCTTGCCCTCGAGCATCTGCTCTGAAAGCGGATCTTCAATCTCGTTCTGTATTGCACGGCGGAGAGGTCTTGCACCGTAGTTTTCGTCAAAGCCCTTGTCGGCAATCTCGCTGATTGCGTTGTCTGTAAAGCTGATTTTAATATTCATCTTATCAAGACGGTTTTCAAGAGTTTTGAGCATCTTAACGGCAATCTGCTTAATTTCGTCCTTGTTGAGCTTGTTGAACACGATAATATCGTCAACACGGTTCAAGAATTCAGGACGGAATACCTTGCGGAGTTCGCCTGTTACAAGCTCCTTGATGTCCTTTTTCTCGCTCTCTTCGGCATTCTCATTTTCGGAGTTAAAGCCGAGTGAGCTCTGCTTTTCGGTGATAAGTCTTGCGCCGACATTAGAGGTCATTATGATAATGGTGTTCTTAAAGTCAACCGTTCTGCCCTGTGAGTCGGTAAGTCTGCCGTCCTCAAGAATCTGGAGGAGCATATTGAATACATCTGGGTGAGCCTTTTCAATCTCATCAAAAAGTACAACCGAATATGGTTTTCTTCTTACCTTTTCGGTGAGCTGACCGCCCTCTTCAAAGCCTACATATCCGGGCGGTGAGCCGATAAGCTTTGACACGGTGTGTTTCTCCATATATTCACTCATATCAAGACGGAGCATTGCATTTTCATCGCCGAACATTGCCTCTGCAAGAGCCTTGCAAAGTTCTGTTTTACCGACACCCGTCGGACCGAGGAAGATAAACGAACCTACAGGTCTTTTCGGGTCTTTAAGACCAACTCTGCCTCGTCTGATAGCCTTTGCGATTGCAGTTACAGCCTCGCTCTGACCGATAACTCTTTCGTGGAGAACATTCTCCATGTTAAGAAGTCTTTCGCTTTCTTCCTTAGTAAGCTGAACAACAGGGATACCTGTCCATTCGGAAACAATCTTTGCGATATCCTCGGCAGTTACCTCGCCGCTGTTACCCTTCTGCTGTTCCTGCCACTTCTTCTTTGCATCGTCAAGCTTTGTCTGAAGTTCCTTCTGCTCATCACGAAGTCGTGCAGCCCTTTCAAAGTCCTGCTCGTTAATTGCGCTTGCCTTTTCTTTTTCATAGTCTGCAATTTCATCTTCAAGCTCCTTTACATTATCAGGAGAGGTAAGAGATGCAAGCCTTACCTTTGACGCACCCTCATCAATAAGGTCAATTGCCTTATCGGGGAGGTAACGGTCTGCGATATATCTTGATGACAATGTTACTGCGGCATTGATTGCCTCATCGGTAATCTTAACCTTATGGTGTGCCTCGTAGCTGTCACGCAAGCCTTTGAGAATCTGTACAGCCTGTTCGGGAGTAGGCTCGCCAACCTTTACGGGCTGGAAACGACGCTCCAAAGCGGCATCTTTTTCAATATATTTTCTGTACTCGTTAAGAGTTGTTGCACCGATAACCTGAAAATCGCCTCTTGCAAGTGACGGTTTAAGGATATTTGCGGCGTCTGCACTGCCCTCTGCGGCACCCGCACCAACGATAGTATGAAGTTCATCAATGAAGAGGATAGTGTTCTTTGACTTTTTAACCTCGTCAATAGCCGCCTTAATTCTCTCCTCAAAGTCACCTCTGTACTTCGCACCTGCTACCATACCTGTGAGGTCAAGGCTGACAACTCGCTTGTCTTTAAGAATTTCAGGCACATTGCCCTTTGCAATTTCAAGTGCAAGTCCCTCTGCAACCGCAGTTTTACCTACACCGGGTTCACCGATAAGAACAGGATTGTTCTTTGTACGGCGGGAAAGAATCTGGATAACCCTCTGGATTTCCTTTTCTCTGCCGATTACAGGATCAATTTCGCCGTTCTTTGCGGCTTGAGTAAGATCTCTGCCGAATTTATCAAGAGCCGAACCGCCTTTCTGTGAACCGTTCGGAGCGGATTCGTTTTCAAAACCGCCGAAACCGTCATCTGCACCGCCCTGCATACCTTTTGACACAGCCTGTGCAAGTCTTTCAACAGATACACCGAGTTCTTCAAGAAAAGCTACTGCGTAGCTGTCGCTCTCCGAAAGAATTGCAAGGAGCAAATGCTCTGTGCCTACATAGGTGTAGCCTGTTTTTGAAGAAATGATAACTGCGGCTCTCAGAACTCTCTTTGTACGGGGAGTAAAATCATCGGGAGTAAGCTCAACGAGCGACATTGTACCGTTAATGGATTCAAGCTTTTCACGGAGAGCATCTTCCGTTACTCCGCACTCATTAAGAGCTGTTGCGGCAACACCGCTGCCCTCTTTTACGAGTCCGTAGAGAATGTGTTCTGTACCGACATAGTTGTGGCGCATCTCCTCTGCGCTTTCAATCGCAAGATTAAGCGCCTTGTTTGCTTTTTCTGTAAAACCTTTGAACTGATACATAAAATCATCACCCTTCCTTGTGGATAATGTATTAACTGCTTATTTTCTATGAAAGAGCCTCTCTTAAAATTTTTGCCCTTTCAATATCTCTTTCCTGTGCAGAAAGATTTTTTCCTGAGTTTACCATAAGCGTTGCAGGCTCAATTTTTTCCATAAGAGAGTCAACAACCTCTGCGGTAACATCTTTTATCTGTCCCGACAAAATGCCGAAACGAACATTTGACAACAGCTTTAAAGCCTCGTCATGAGTCATAACCATTGCCGATTTCAACAAACCTAAGCTTCTGCTTACGCTGTCCTGAATATCAATACTCTTTGCAAGTCTTTCTCTTGCCTGTTGTTCCTGAGAAACAAGCTGTTTTGTGATGTTCTCAAGATTTTCAATTGCAGCTTTTTCGGAGATACCGAGCGTTACCTGATTTGAAAGCTGATAAAGCGAACCGCTGGGTTCTGAGCCTTCACCGTAAGCACCACGGATTGTAAGTCCGAGCTTTGAAAGGTTGCCTGCAATTCTGCCGATTGTACGGCTCTTTTCAAGTGCCGGCAGATGGAGCATAACAGAGGCTCTCATGCCTGTGCCGAGGTTTGTAGGGCATTGTGTAAGATAACCGAGCTTGTCATCAAAAGCAAATTCAAGATTTTCATCAAGCAGAGTATCAAGCTTATCGGCTGTATCATATGCCTGTTCAAGCGACAAGCCGTCTGTGATAACCTGAAGTCTTATGTGATCTTCCTCGTTAATCATAATGCTCATGCTTTCATCCTTGCTCAACAGCAATGCTCTGCCCTCTGTTTCGCTGATGAATTCGGGACTTACAAGATGTCTTTCAACAAGTGACACACCCTGTGCCTCTGTCAAATCATCAAGCTTAATCAGATTGAAATCCGAGGCAATTGAGCTGTTGCTGTCCCTGATTGCACTTGTAACCTTTTCAATAACCTTTTTTCTGCCCTGTTCGGACAGTCGGCACGGAAACGGGTAATCTTTCAGGTTTCTTGCAAGTCTTACTCTGGTGGAAATTACTTCGTTACTCATAATTAAGCCTCCATTTCCTTAATCTGATCTCTTAACTCTGCGGCATGTTCAAAATTCTGTTCCGAAATTGCCTTGTCGAGTTCCTTTTTAAGTGCCTTGATTTTATCTTTCTTTGTCATCTCGGCACTCTTTTCGGCTTTCTTTGTACCGAAACGGCTGTTCTTACCGCAATGGGTTGTGTTGCCGTGGATTCTTCTGATTGAAGGAAGAAGCTGGTCGCCGAAAATTTCGTAACATTTTGCACAGCCTACATGACCCGACTTTGCAATATCGGAATATGAGCTTCCGCAGAAGTCACAGCGTGTTGCCTGAGTCCTTGCGGGAAGGCTGTTGCCGAAGAAACTTCCGAGAAGTCCCGAAAATTCATCCTCAAAGTTACCGAAGATGTTTGTGTATCCCATTTTCTTTGCACATTCACTGCACAAATCATATTCCTTAATTTCACCGTTAATAACGGTCTTTACATGAGTATTTGCATTGTTAGCACCGCATTTTTGACATTTCATAATAACTGCCTCCGTTCAAAATCAACTTAATGTGAGCAACATATTCTTGAACAAGTCCGCTCGCACGGCATCTCGTTTACTCTGTTCAACATTTGTAAGCGTTCTGTCGGACAACGCCGAGGCTATCAGCCTTGCCGATGTAAGCTCAATCATATCTCTTTGCAACATATTTTTGAGCATTGCCTCTGCACTTGCCTTGTCAAGTGTTGTTCCAATCGAATTTATTATATGCATAAGCGCCGTACCTCTATCCATCTTCACACGGCTTATTCGGATAAATCCGCCGCCGCCCCTACGGCTCTCTACAATGTAGCCTTTTTCGGGAGTGAATCGGGAGGTTATAACATAATTGATTTGGCTCGGTACACAACCGAGGTTGCCGGCGAGTTCGTTTCGCTGAATCTCCGCACTGCCGTTTTCACGGTCAAGCATCTCTATAATGTACTGTGCCACCAAATCGCTCATTCTCATTTTGGTCGCCTCTTTTCATTTGTTTGACTACATTATAATATTAAGGTCAGAGAAAGTCAAAGTCAATTAAAGTCAAAAATTAAAGCATAAGCTTTGAAATTCTCACGAATTCTCGCTTATGCTCTCGTTTCCTAATATTTTAAAATATTTTTGACTTTTTCTGACTTTCAATTTTTATCCGATAAAGTCTGACTTTTCAAGCAATTTGACCTTACATAATCACATTAACCGTGTAATCAACATCGTAAATTTCACCGTCAAACCAATTTATAAAACCTATGTAGATGCAGATTTTGTCATCATGTTTATTCATATCACGAACAACCTTAAAGCACTCCGACCAACCCGAAAAGCGTTCAAGTCTTTTGACTGTATCAACATCGGCGTTGCCGTTTACAAACACACACATTGCAAGGTGACGGGTTGACGATAACATTCTTACAAAATCGAGGAACATCATATTAACCTCATCGCCCGAACATTCAATTTTAAGAGCGTCTTCCTCGATTTTGTTTCCGAAAAAATCAAGCACATTGTCAAACGCTGAATCAAAGTCATCGGTTTCAGCGTTCTTTAGTCCCTGCGAAAACTTGTAAATTGCGGTAGATGCATAAATTCTCTTAATTTTTTCAATCGTCACGGCAATCACCTTCTCGGTATCGTTACTTTTATTATTATACATTATATAAGCAAATTTGACAATAAGTAAGTTATTCGGGCGGTTCAATACAATTTTTGTAATAAAAACATTTGAAATTAAACAAAAATTTTGTGTTTTCCGATTGACAATTGTACAAAGATGTTGTATTATATAATTGTACTAATGAATTAGTTCAATTGCTTGATAAGGAGCGTGATTTTATGTACAGCGACTTTGCATTAAGAACAGTTTTATATACTATACTCTGCATCGGTGCTATCGGAGTAAGCACAGGAAAACTGTTTGCCATAAATCACGGCATTTCAAAATATCTTGCTAAAAAGTCATATAGCGGCAATTTTAAAACAGTAAAAACAACATTTATTTCACTTGGTGTTGAATATGTTTCGATAGCAATAATTGCACTTTTCATCAGTTTATGCACCATAAATACAATTTACACAAATGCATTTTTTGATGAACTGTTGCCTGAATTTTTCTCGACAGCTGTTACCGTATTTGCAATCGTTGTTCTTGGTGCAGAATGTGATTTCGGTTTGTGGTTACTCTTTGCAATACCCTATACTTTTCTGATTATTGCAAACATTCTCATTCTGTTTTTCGTCAATTACAAATTTGTTTATAAAGATTTTGAAGTTTCTAAAAATAAGAAAATGAAACTTTCATTTTTCACAGCACTTGCAAACGCACCGTATGAATTGTTAATCCCCTACGGTCAGATTGGAGCGATGATTTTTGGGAGTACGATTTTATGATTTAATGTTAAGGAGGCTTGGTTATGGGATTCATATATCTCATATTCGGCATTTGTGCCGTTGCAGTAAGCATAGGAAAAACTTTAGCCGTCAATTTCGGTATTTCAAAATACCTTTCCAAAAAGCCTTATGAAGGTGATTACAATTTCAAAAAGGTTGTGTTATATACTCTGGGAACAAACTATATTTTGTTATCAGCAATTGTTCTGTTTATTTTAGGAACAATTGTTTGCAGTATATATAAATATTTGAATTTAGGACAATTGCTATCAGCATTTTTTCCTGGATTTACAATGTCTCTTTTAGGTCCATGGTACAATGCAATCGATAATGAGTACGGTGCGTATGTTATACCTTTCTTTATTTTAGTTATCATAAGCATTCCGGTTCTGTTTTTCGTCAATTACAAATTTGTTTATAAAGATTTTGAAGTTTCTAAAAATAAGAAAATGAAACTTTCATTTTTCACCGCACTTGCAAATGCGCCGTATGAATTGTTGATCCCTTACGGACAGATTGCAAGTATGATTATCGACCGTATGATGTTTTGATTTTGTGTTTAAGGAGAGATGATTTATGCTTAACTCGACATTTATGTTCAACACAACATTTGATCCGCAATATACTTTTGTTATCCTGTTTATTAACATAATTGCATCTGTACTTTTTACATCTGTTACAGTTTTCATTGCTATGAATTATGCAAAAAGAAAAGCCTGTATGGAAAACATAACACTTATAACAGGAAAAAATTACATAACAGTAGTTCTGATTTTTTCAGTTATAAACTGTATTGCTTCATTTGCCTCTTTTATGTCTATGTATGCTACTTATTATTTTACATACATACCTGTTTGTTCGATTTTTACAGTTTTATCCGCTTTGGTTGAATATTTCATTGCAAGAACCGTAGTATTCAAAAAGTTTTCGTTTGATAAAAAAGAAAAGAATAAACGAGCTTTATCCTTTATTTGCATTTGCGCACCGTACTATATTTTTATTGTCAATGCACCGTTATTTTTATACCCAATTGCTTTCACACTCGACCCCTGCTGATTTTAACGAAGTGATATTATGAACAAAAACTCAAATCCCGAAATCTTAATCACTATAATTATTTTATCTGTACTTCTTGCCATACTTTCTGTTACAACGGCATTTTGCCATACGGAAAGAAGTGAGGGTTACAAAAACAAAGTAAACATCGGCAAAAAGAATCACATAATAATTTACCCGATATTTTTTGTTTTGCATATGACAGCAATACTGCTTTTTAATCTTCCGTTTCCTGACTTAACTTGCTATCTTTCATTCAGCATAGGAAGTATTGTTTTTATATTTTTGATTCAAGCTGTTATTGCTTATTTTACAATGTTTAAAAGGTTTGAATGTGATACGGGTACAAAGGTCGGCAAATCAATTGTTTTTTCGCTGATTTCAACACCATTCTACAGTATCCTTTTCGGTGTGGCTTTTGCATTCTTAACCGCCGTTATAAATGCACCGTGGCACCTGTTTATTCCATATGCACTTTTCATAAAGATGATTTTCTTTTAAGGAGAGATGATTTATGCTTAACTCGGCAACTCTTACCGCTATTTTAGTAAACATTCTTGCGGCTTTATTTTTTACTTGTATCACAATCTGCATTGCTACACATTTTGCCAAGAAAAAAGCTAATGAAGCAGATAAAAAACTTATAAACAACAAATGTTACGGAATAATAGCTGTTATTTTTACAATTATAAACTTTATTGCGTCATTCACCGCAATAGCTGTTGCATATGTTGCAGACTCGACTGATTACTACCACATCTCAATCCCAAAATTTTCTTATTTATCTTTAATATTGGTGGCAGGCATAATTGAATTTCTTGTTGTCAAAGCAATAGTATTCAAGAAAATTTCCTGTTCAAAAAAAGAAAGAGCCAAACAGGCTGCAATTTTTGCGGCAATATGTACTCCATACTATATTATTGCCGCCAACTTACCGATAATTATGTATATGGTCGCAGTAGCTCTCGACCCCTGCTGATTTTAACGAAGTGATATTATGAAAAATGGCAATACAATTTTTTTCATTTTGTTTACGGCAAATTTTATTGTTGCTATTCTGTCGGCTTGTGCTTATATATTTTCTTGGACTTTACTTATTCCGTTTATACTGCTGACAATTGTTGTATGCGGTTTAAATTGTGCAATGCTCAAAAGTCCGAAACAAAACGCAATCTGCTTTATGCCGACAATTGTGTCTGCAATTGCAACTTCAATTTCGGGTGTGACAATAAGCTTTGATTTGATTAATTTAATGTTCTTAAGCAGTCAAATAGTCATTTTGCTGTTTATGGCATTAATTTCAACCATAGTAAAATTCAAGGCAACTCACAATAACTTTCAACTTCAAAAATCAACACAAATTATAATTACGATAGTGCTTTTTGTGCTGAATATTTGTTGGGGGCTTTGTTACTTGACCGACTCTGCAGGATGTTTGATTCCTGCCGTTTATTTTGCCGGACTTGGAATTATGACGCTCAACTGCATACTTCTGAACAGAATTAACTTCATGCTGTGTTCCGTTATGATGTGCATTTCAAGCATTGTAGGTTCAATATTTTTGAACTTGAGGAATATTAGCAACTTTACATTTGGAGTTGATAATATATTCGATGTTCCCGATGTTCTGAATATTTTATTTAACACTTTGCAATACTTCACATTTTACATCATCATCCTAATCGTCCTCGCACTTTACAATTATGCAACACACCCGAAAGTAAAAATTGAACAATCAAAATATCCAAACACAAAAAAACGGTGAGCAACGCCCACCGTTTTTGGAATTATTAAGTTTTGGTAATTGATATGGTTGTAATGCCGCCGGTATATGAAATTGATATATCATAACTGTCTGATTCACCAAGGTAGTTAAGAGTTGGATTTTTCTTATCGTCAGTAACTTGAGATTTTACGGTAGAAACACCTGTTTTTTCCAATGATTTAACATACTGCTTTGTGCTTTCCAAATCAGAATTATCAATAATAACAGAACAGCATTTTCGACTGTCATCAACCAGATATTGGCTGACATTCCACTCTTTCTGATTTGGCAAAACAGATGTATATTCATTGCCACTCCAGTCAAATTCACCCCTGTTGACCTTATAGGTTGCAACGGTGCTTTGCGTTGCATTTGTATTGTCACTTCCCGAATTGCCGTTGCCGCAACCCGACACGGACATCACAAGAGCAAACATACAAATAACAGCAATAAAAAGCTTTATTTTTGAATTGCACTTATGTTTTAAAAATTGTTTAATCATCTTATCCTCCATAAAATATATGTACTTTAACTACTCATGGTTCATACATTTATTCTCATTTGATAATAATATCAAATAATTGCATAAATTGCAATACAGGCATAAAAATATAAAAGCATAAAAACGGTGAGCAAACGTTCACCGTTGTTGTTACTACTCAATACTTGTCAGTTTTCTTTGCATTGCAGGATTTACAAAGCATCTGACAGTTATTGAGAATTGTGCGACCGCCTTTACTCCAAGGTTTAATATGATCGCCTTCCATTTCATCATACTCAAAATGTTCACCACAAATATTGCACAATCCTTGTTGTCTCTCATAAACCGCCATCTTATCTCTGTTATCAAAGGCTCTTAAATTAAGCAATCTGCCTGCAAATGGATCTTTGTCTTTGCAAAGAAGATATTCATAAATCCCTTTTCGTTTTTGTACTTCATCATCTTGATGAAGTTTTTCTACCTCTGTTTTCATAGCTGAAGAATTATAGGTATTGTTATGATATTTATTATAAAGTGAACACCAATCCAATCCCTTCATATCTTTGTAATACTTAGGAAATATTTTTTGTACCCAATTGATAACATCCTGAAAATATTGCCATAATTCATCTGCGTCATCATCTGACTTATGCATCGACATATACTCTGTAATATTATCTATACCTTGAAAACCGCAAATACCCATTAAAGCTTTTTCAAGAAGTTCCTGTCTGTTTGGGTCTGCTTTAATATATTTATCAGATAACCCTTTTGCGGCACAATTTCGTTTAGAAAAATATCTCTTAGCATCAGTAAGCCATTTACCTGTATATACTGAATTACGAAGTTCCTGGTCAGTCAATTTTTCGCCTGCAATATTTACAACCTTAAACCAATCTAATTTTTCTGATTCACTACCCTCGCATACATAAACCATGAACTCATAATTCATTATATCATCATATTTATCATCGGGTAATGAGTCACAATAATATTTTCCGCCGTCAACAGAAATAGAGTATTTATGATCTAAATACTGCATTACAGAAAGAGTTCTTTGCTGTCCGTCAAGAACCTCATATTGATCATCACCAACTTTTACCCAATACATAACATTGAGAGGAAATCCTTTCAGTATCGTATGAATAACAGATTCAGCCTGTTCTGAACTATATACAAATTCTCTTTGATAAGCCGGTCGTATTGCAAGCCTACCGTCATATGCAAAAACACCGTTATCACCGTTATCTGCATAACCGTCAAATATATCTTTTACTTTAATCGACTTAGGTTCAATTTTCATCTTTTTTCCTCCTTTTAATTAAAATTCTTTGATAACAAGATTGTACAATATAGCCTTCTCTGTTTACAAAATAATTATGTTTTCCGTCATTTTTTGCAATATTTGGATTTCCATTTGTTTTATTACCGCTTGAGCCTGTTTTTGTTCCATCAGGACGCATTTCCCAAAAATCATTGTATTTTTTGGTTTCAAGAGATTCATCATGACACCCACGCTGTGTCAATCCGATTATTTCAAATTGTTCAGGATTATATTTATCTAAAAAAGTAATGGGAACTCCCATAATACCACTACATCTTCTTTTTGACAAAAATTCTTCCGTAGCGGAGTTTTCCACCGATATATGGTCCATCTTTTCCTGTTCGTGAAGTAATTCCGGCAAGTCCTCTAATGTTTCCTGCCGCAAGTCCGATAATTTCAAATTGATCCGGGTTGTATTTGTCGAGGAATGTGATAGGCACTCCCATGACTCCGTTACATCTTTCTCCTGATGACAATTCTTGCATATGTAATTCGTCTGTCTGTCTGTCTGTCTGTCTGTCTGTCTGTCTGTCTGTCTGTCTGTCTGTC
>ENA-UBDJ01000697-UBDJ01000697.1-human-gut-metagenome-genome-assembly--contig:-NODE-697-length-17206-cov-4.300041_pt1 | contig 17206 bp, 6 predicted proteins | sample MGYA00244279_ERZ654774 | MGnify/ENA primary metagenome ERZ654774 (study PRJEB26926, sample SAMN06164701) | human gut metagenome | biome: ENVO:00009003; feature: ENVO:2100002; material: ENVO:00002003...
GTCTCGTGGGCTCGGAGATGTGTATAAGAGACAGAGTATATCCTGCTTGTACCGACCAAGTGTTTTCGTCACGGAAATAATCATCGACACCTATAATACCGGCTGAATTCCATAAATCACCGGTGTAACCGAACATATAGGCACTTCCCTGCCAGTAATCGCGTTTCAGAACTCCCTGGAAGAAAATACGTAAATCAAATCCTTTCCATGCGGCATTCAAGTCGACACCGAAGCGGTAACGCGGCGTGCTGTTGCCTATCACCCTTTTGTCACCCAAATCGTCCAGCGTTTCGCTACCTTTGGAAACTCGGCCGTCACCATCTATATCTTTGTACATGATGTCACCGGCTTGCCAGTTGCTTCCAAAATTACTTTGCCCCTGTAAGGGAGTGGAAGGAGCTACCCCATGACGTTCTTCGTAAGCTTTGTCCAAACTCTCCAAGTGAGCTTTCATCTCCTCATCCGTTCTGGCTATACCGATGGTTTCGTATCCCCATATTTCATTGATATAGCGACCTTCAATATACGTATAGATATTATTGGTTGGGTTATTGGGATAGCGGAGTATCTTAGTGCGCGAATCAGACAACAGTAACTTAGCTGAATACGAAAATCCGCTTTTCAAGGCATCTCGCCACATTACAGACAACTCCCATCCATGCGTACGAAGGTCGGTATTATTGGTTTTCGGAACGGAAGTACCCAATATTTCGGGCAAAGCAGGTGCATTCCCCACCATATCTTTCGTATTGCGCACGTAGTAGTCGAACGAACCCGACAATCTGTTTCTGAACAGACCTAAATCCAAACCAATGTTGTAAGTTTCTATCGTTTCCCATGTCAAACTCTCGGATACCAAACCGGGAGCAGTGGCTATATTGGGCTTTATACCATTTTGCAACCAGCCTCCGGCTGATGATTGTGCCGAAAGCGTCTGGTAAGTATAATACCAGTTATCCGTATTCTGGTTTCCAAGGCTTCCGTAAGAACCACGAATCTTCAACATGTCAACAGTAGAAGATAATGGTTTGAAGAATTCTTCCTGCGCAATGTTCCAGCCAACGGATGCCGAAGGGAATGTTTTCCATTGATTGCCTTTACGGAAACGCGATGAACCGTCGGCACGAACATTGACTTCGAACAGATACCGTCCCTTATAGTCGTAATTCAAACGACCGAAGAATCCAACAGTCGACCATTCGTTGCGTCCTCCGTTTACACTGGGTGTAATGGGATTTCCATCAATATCAAGTCCGTTGGTCAGATCCACTTCCGGTTTTGAATTAATCATAATTCCGTTTCGTTGCAGACCGAACAAGTTTTGTTTCAGATTCTCTGCCTGAAAACCGCCCAGAATGTGAAAGTTGTGGCTGTCGGCCAATGAGAATGAATACTCGGAACGTGCATTGAAGTTGAAATAGTTTTCTTTCAGATAATCTTCGTGCACATTCGAACTGCTCTTGCGATAATACGGTGCACCGTTCAGGTCGTGGTTGATATACGGCTGGCTATCCCAATGACGGTTAGCCGATTTGATGCGATAGTTGAAGTCCACACTTGTCACCCAGTTCTTCACGGGCTCTATTTCCAAGCCGGTCTGAAAGTAGAAATGATCGGTTTGCTTTTTGTCCGAACCTCCTTCTGCCAGTGCAGCTACCGAAGTATCATCACTGTAATAGTAGTATCCGTTGCGATCGTAGAGCGGCAGGATAGGCCATGCTTTAAAGGCCAGCGCCTCGTAAAAATAATCGGTCAACGCCGAAGGGCGCACATAGTCTTCGCGCGTGAAACGCATATTCATGTTAAACTTCAACCAATCGGTAATCTCGGAATTGATCTTAGCAGTGGCCGTAAAGCGTTGCAGGTTTTCTTCGCCGACATTCAGCAATCCATCCTGATCGAAGTAACTGCCCGAAGCATAGTAATTAAACTTTTTACTTCCTCCGCTGGCACTCACATTATGTTCCTGTGAGAAAGTATGGTCTTTGTAAACCACATCATAGTAGTTCACGTCGTCGGCTCCGGTAGAAAACCCTCCGTACCATTGTCCGCTGGCCTGTGCTTCGATGGGATAAACGATAGTTCCGTCAGCTGTCATGCGCTGTCCCAGTGCATAAGGCTTTGCATTCTGCCAGGTTATCAATCTGTCCATATATGCTTCATTGAAACGCGGGCTTCCCCCGTTGTTGGTCAGCGCATCGTTTACCCACGAGGCAAACTGCACGGAGTTCATCATCTCCTTCTTGTTTATAGGGCTGCCGAAACGGAAACTATTGTTGTAGTTGATAGAGGTTTTTCCATCTTTAGTTCCGCTTTTTGTAGTGATAAGAACTACCCCGAAAGGTGCGCGCGAACCATAAATAGAAGAAGCGGCGGCATCTTTCAGAACAGAGATATTGGCAATATCCTGCGGGTTTATGCTATGCAGCTCACCCTCCATACCGTCAATCAGAATCAACGGTGCTCCGCTGGTACCTTCACCAATCGTTGCTGTTCCGCGTATATTGATATCGGGACGACTTTCGAGACTACCGTTGGTAACGTCGATATTCAAACCGGGGACCAATCCCTGAAGTGCCTGTGTAGCATTTGCAACAGGACGTTCCTTTAATTCATCACTTGACAACGTGCCGACAGCACCGGTAAGGTTCACCTTTTTCTGCGTACCGAAACCTACTACCACCACTTCGTCCAACATCTCCGTGTCTTCCTTCAGAGTGATGTTGACAGACTTTCCGGAAATTGCTTGCACTTCCTGCGACTTATATCCTATATAAGAAATAAGAAGCGTTGCACCCGGTTTCACCGAAAGAGAAAAGTTACCGTCAATATCGGTAATCGTACCATTGGACGGATTGCCTTTTTCTACAACACTGGCACCGATAACAGGCCCCATGTCATCATTTACCGTACCTGTAACTTTGATTTGTTGTTGTTGTTGCACTGTCTGCACACCGGGTCCACTACTTTCAGCCCTCATTGCAAGAGGGTGTGCAGCAATAAAACCTGTACAGAGCAATAAGGCTGCAAGAGCCTTACGGTTGTTCTTAAAAGAATCTGATTTCATTGTTTTCCTTTTAATTAGATAATAATAAGGTTAATAGAATCTCAAAACTTCGTCCCCCCCGAAGAGGGATGCGCAAAGATATCATGCCCCTTCAAAAGAGACAGGGGACAAATTCGCCTTCAGGAAAAGGTAAATCGGTCATGAACATTTTACCACGGACTTTGACGAATCAGTCCCTGTATCCGACATAGAAATGTTGTCCTCTTCCGATATAGTAGAGACTCTTCCGTCCCACACTAACCCAAAAGTTTCTTCGCCTTAATTAAAAAGTTATCATAAATGAAGAGAAAAGTTTTCTCCATCGAATAAAATAGCGTATATTGCAACTGCAATTATATATTCGCAACTTACAAATTTATAGTTTCAGGCTATAAATTTATATTCGTAATCTACGAATAAATATTTTTATTCGATATGGAAAAGTTTTCTATTAAAGAAAAGGATATTTATAACAGACAGAAAGTAAGTTTCCGCCTTGTATGCAACAGACAGGAAAGCTATAATAACTAAATACACACCATAATGGCCGAATACGAAATGCAGGAAATGAACCTGCCCAATAAAGAAGGAAAACGAGTACTCTACCCCCGCCTTGTGCAACGAGGTCAGGCAGACACGGACTACATTGCCAAGACACTGGCACAAAAAAGCTCTTTCAGCAAAGGAGAGGTCGTAGGTTTGCTGCAAGAACTGGGTGAAGAACTGGCTTATCAGATGGGACAAGGGAAATCGGTAAAATTGGACGGAATAGGCACTTTCGTTCCTTCACTGGCTTTACGCGCAGACAAGGAACGGGAAACAGGCGAAGAAGACAGCACCCGCCGAAATGCACGGAGCATCGTAGTAGGAAGCATCAACTTCCGTGCAGAAAAAGAACTTCTACGCAATACCAACTACAATTGCGAACTGGAACGCTCGCAACAAAAATTCCACCGGTCATCGCAAAAGTACAGCCCCAAACAACGGTTGGAAAGGGCACGACAGTATCTTACCCAGCATCCCTTTATGACGGTAAGTGACTATGCCAACCTGAACGGACTGCGCCACACTACTGCCTCACTGGAACTGAGAAAATGGGCGGAACAACCGGAAAGCAACATCGGCACTTCGGGACGGGGTACACACAAGGTTTACGTCCGCAGGTAAATTCGTCAAATAACAGGGACAAATCAGGCAAAACTGCAATTATGAGTATATGCAATAGAGATTTATCATATCTTTGTTACAGAGACAAACATTTAAAACTCATCAACAATCATGCGCACATACACGTACCTCTTGTCTTTGTTCGCCTGTCTGATGCTACTGGCAAGCAAAAGTATGGCACAACCTTATACCCTGCGTCACCTGGGCATAGAGGACGGATTATCGAACAATTACATAACCGACATTGTACAAGACAGCCAGGGATGCATCTGGATAGCAACGGAAGCCGGACTGAACCGTTTCAACGGAAAAGACTTCACCGTTTACAATACCCATAACTCTGACATTGCGGGCGATGCGCTAACCAGATTACTGTACGATCCGAAAGAAAACAAACTGTGGATAGGAACCAGAACAGGAATAAGCCTGCTGGATTGCAGGACACAAGAATTTGAGCAATCCACTCCTTTTGACAGTATAGACATGAACAACAACATAGTCTCTATCTCACCGGCTGCCGATGGAGGCATATGGGTTGCCAACCATTACGGAAAAATAGTACACTATAACAAGACAAGCGGAAAAGTAACCACCCTTTCGAGAGAAAACATCCAAGGATTACCCCATTCACACTGGTCTGTCTTCGATAATGGTAAGGGGCAATTATATGTAGGACACTCCGGTGAAGGTATGAGTATCATCGACCTGAAAAGCGGGACTATCAAACGCTATCAGAATGATCCCCACAACCCTAAAAGCCTGCCGGGAAGCAGTGTTTACAGCATCTATATTGATCATCTCGAAAACATCTGGATGGGTACCAACCAGGGTTTAGCGCTTTATAATCCTGTGACAGAAGATTTTCAGATCTTCAGGTACGAAGCCGGAAATCCCGAATCTCTCATATCCGACCACGTATATGAAATAAAAGAAATGCAGGACAACCGGCTTTGGATTGCCACAGACATTGGCGGAATAAGTATACTCGACCTGCGTAACATCACCTTTATGAACCCGAAAGACCTCAAGTTCCAGAACATCACCAATACATACGACAAGCATGGACTTTCTTCAGGAAATATCCGAAGTCTCTTTCAAGACTCATTCGGAAACATCTGGATTGGGAATTACAGTAGTGGGGTGGACTTTATCAGCCACATGCAACCCATTTTCCACACTCTTCCGTACATGATAGAGAAAAAGCAAATTATCAAATATAAATCAGTATGGGGTGTTCATGTCGATGAAAAACAACAAGTATGGCTGGGCAGCGAAAACGAAATTGCCATGTTCAAAGATGGCAATCTGCAAAAGAAGTTCGATCTCACAGTTCATCTTTCCAGAACATACGCGCAAGTCTTCACCATACACAGTAGTAAGGAAAATCTTTTTCTGGGATTGTACGATGACGGATTGTTGAAGTTTGATACCCGTACGAACCGTATAACCCGTATTGATCTTGGACAAGATTACGTAGATGTCAACGCACTATACGAAGATAAAAACGGAAAGATATGGATAGGTATGGAATATGGACTTGCCAGCTATGAAAAAGGAATCCTACGCAGAGAAAAAGAAATAAATGACCAGATATCAAACCTGTCCGTCTACAGTGTTTTGCACGATCGGCAAGGCAAGCTATGGGTAGGCAGTTACGGTTCGGGTATCTTCGTTTTCGACAAAGATAATAAATGCGTAGCCCAACTTATAAGCGAGAATGGCTTTTGTTCTAATTCCATCAATCAACTTTATATAGATACCAAAGGGGGAATATGGGCGGCAACCCGGAATGGAATCGGATATATTAAAGACACCAACCATCCTGAAAATTTCATCGGATACAAATATGGGGATGGTCTGGAGGACACCTACATTCATGCCTTGCAAGAAGATAAAGACGGGAATATATGGTTCAGTACAGACAAAGGTATCTCTTGCTGGAATAGGGAACAAAATAAATTCGATAACTATGATTATCGGGACGGAATACCTTTAGGCAGTTTTACAGATGGCTCCGCTTATGCCGCACAAGACGGTACACTCTATTTCGGCTCACTGAACGGTGTCTGTTACTTCAATCCACAGGATATATCAAAAGAAAATCAGGTTGCTTCCGTACAGATAGTAGAGTGCAAAGGCATCAGCAGCCGCATGGAAGGCAGCAGTGACGAGACACTTATCTTGTCGGACAATGGAACGATAGAGTTACCTTATGACCGGAACTCATTCAGTATCACTTTTATGATTCCGGACTATTCGCAAAGTCAGGTGGTGGAATATGCATATATGATTGAGGAATTAGGAAACACATGGACCAATACACAGGGAGAGAATCAGGTAACCTTCCGGAATCTATCTCCCGGAAAATATACTTTCAAAGTAAAAGCACGCCTGCGCAACCATGACTGGGACGACAATCGCATTGCTACCATGAAAGTGCATATTCATCCTCCTTTTTGGTTGGCATGGTATGCCAAAGCGTTATATATCTTACTGATTGTTACAGGAATATATGTCTGGTTCCGCTTCTATAAGCGTAAACTAATGCTTGAAAATTCTCTTGAGCTGGAACGCAAGAAAAGTCTGAATGAACAGGAACTCAATAATGAGCGCCTGCGTTTTTATACCAACATCACACACGAACTGCGCACCCCGCTAACCTTAATCCTTGGTCCGCTGGAAGACTTGATAAATGACTCAAACCTATCAGCTTACTACAGCAACAAGGTCAAAGTGATTCACAGCAGTGCCATCCGGCTGTTGAACCTAATCAACCAGATACTGGAATTCCGCAAAACGGAAACCCAAAACCGGAAGCTGACGGTTGCTAAAGGTGATTTAGGCAATTTAGTCACAGAAATAGGTTTGCGTTACAAGGAACTGAACCGAAACGAAAAGGTCAAATTCCATATTCAGGTACAGCCCAAAGAAGCTAAGCTCTACTTTGATGCTGATATTATTTCTACAATATTGAACAACCTGTTGTCGAACGCCATAAAATATACACCCGAAGGGGAAATCAACCTGATAATGCATCGGATAGACGATAAAGACAACCGATATATGGAGATAGTGGTCAATGATACTGGATATGGAATAGATGCTGACGCACTCCCGCATATTTTTGACCGCTACTATCAGGTCAAAGGCAAGCATCAGGCATCCGGTACAGGTATCGGTCTGGCCTTAGTCAAGTCATTGGCAGATTTACATGAAGGTACGCTATATGTGGAAAGTGAAATAGGCAAAGGCACAACTTTCACCTTCCGCATACTGGCAGAGAATACCTATCCGGATGCATTGCATAAGGAAGAAAAGGAAACTGTCATTCAAGAGGAAATAGAAAAGCCCGAAGAAGAAGAAGAAAAAGAAGATACGGACATCCGCCCGATGATACTTGTAGTAGAAGATAACGATGATATTCGCGAGTACATAGCCTCTTCTTTCAGTAGCAACTACCGGATTATTACCGCCATCAATGGCAAAGAAGGTTTGGAACAAGCTCTAAACCAAATTCCGGACATCATCATCAGCGACATCATGATGCCGGAAATGGACGGCATCGAACTCTGCAAGCTGGTGAAGGAAGATATACGCACCAGCCATATCCCCGTCATCCTGCTCACAGCCAAAGATTCCATCCAGGATAAAGAAGAAGGATACGAAAGTGGTGCAGACTCCTATCTGACCAAACCCTTTAGTGCCAAACTGTTGAACAGCCGCGTACACAACCTACTGGAATCCCGCAAAAAGCTGGCACTTATAGTAGCCAATCGCACCAAAGAGTTGAAACCGGAACAACAGGAAGAAACCATCAAACTAAATAAGCTGGATGAAGAATTCCTGACCAAATTCACCACCATTGTAGAGGAGAATATAGACATGGAAAAGATGGACATGTCCTTCATGATGGAGAAAATGAACATGAGTCATTCCACACTCTACCGGAAGATCAAGAGCCTGACCGGAATGTCAGGCAATGAACTCATCCGGAAAATCAGACTGAAAAACAGTTTGCGGTTACTGATGGAAGAAGGGCATAATATTTCAGAAGCCGCCTATGCAAGCGGCTTCAATGACCTTGGATATTTCCGCTCCTGCTTCAGGGAGGAATATGGAATGGCACCATCAGAATATATCAAACAAACGATACGTACGAAAGAGTAAATTGTCTTCTTGATATGCTGTATTTTCAATCAACCGGGAATGATAAATCTACTATAGAGAAGAAAAATGAAACGGACATCCTCTCTACTTGAAAGAATGTCCGCTCTCTATAAATACTACCTACTGAAAACTGTGACTTAAAAAACTACCCTTTGTTTATTAATACCAATCTTATGTTAATCTATAACCTATTGTCGATGTTGCAAAGATAGGGTGAAATTTCTATTCAGTAGTAGCACAATTGTTTCATAAAAGGTGATAAATCAGTCAAAATACACTTTTTCCATGCATCAAAGTAGTCTATACCCACTAGTTACAAAAAAACTTCTATATTTAGTTTCTTTCCCTCTGCGTCAATACGCAGTTCTTGTTTTGCAGCATCATACTTCCATGAAACAGAATTCTTCACCTTCTTCACAGATGGCATATTCTTTAAAATAAGAGTATATTTCTGTGATGTGATACTGTGGACTTGCAGTTTGCCTTTCTGTTCATCGTAAGTCACCAAACAATCTTCATACTCAATGCCATCTCCGCATGGTAGATGTAACAGACGGATAGTGACCCCATTCGGATAAATCATAACAGTTCTACGCCCTGCCATTGAAGCATCTCCCAGTCCGGTTAGTCCATTGGTTACATTCAGTGGCAGAATAGCCCCTGCTTTTACAAACAAGGGAAAGCGCTCTAATGGATATGCTTCCTCAATCAGACTGCCCGGAGCATATTTCTTCCCATCATAGAAATTAATCCATTCTCCTTCGGAAGGAAGATGAAACGATGCATGGTTATCATCTGACGTAATAGCCTTGGTAAACAAATAATCTCCTACCTGATGACTTTCTTCTTCATAAGAAGCATTCTTTATCAAAGAACCACCATGCAAATGTGCATCCACAACGGTTGAGAAAAGATAAGGGATCAGTTCATTGTGTAATACGACACAATAACGATAGATATCTTCCACATCTTTTCCATGCCACCAAGGCAAATGATTGCTGAAAGCACCATTTTCACCACCATTAATCATACAGGCAGTCATACAACCAAATTGTGCATACCTCACAAACTGCTCTTTATTGGAACGCTTCATGAAAAAGCCTGCAACCTCACACCCCGGTGAACCATAACCACGTTTTGCAGACTGATAAATATTCTGAATTTGCAGTTTCAAACCTTTCCAGTCACCGGAGAAGTCTCCACACCAACCCATATTCATCTTTTCTACACTCGCTGCATAACCTCCCTGATGAGAATAAGGACGAGCGATGATGATGCCTTGCGGATTTTTCTTCACCGTATAATCATACATCGCATCATAATAATAAGGACGGAACTGTTCATTACTCATCTGCCCGATAGAAGTGTCGAGAATATCGCCAAACCAGAATTCTCCCTGGTCAACCTTCCAACCGTAAACTCCGTCGATAAAAACTTTATCCAGCTGCTTATACCACCAGTCCACCGCCTCCTTATTGGTAAAATCAATATGTACGCCTTCTCCTTTCCACCAGGTATGTGGCTCACTCTTATTTATGCCATATCCCTTGGAAACGACTTCGTCGTACGTATCGCTTTTCTGAAAACGGGTATCCTTACACTTTATATTAACCGCTCCCGTAAGCCAGAGAAGTACCTTCACATCTTTACTTTTAAAATAATGAATCATCTCCTTCGGATCTGAATAGCGTTGCGTGTCCCAGTTAAAATCATTATAAGTCGTACTCCAAGGGCTATCAATTATAACGGCCCCTACCGGAATTTCACGTTGCAAATACCCCTCAACCAAAGCTTTAGCGCCTTCTGTTGTATTAATGCTATCTTCCCATGCTATATGTTCAAAGGCCCACGCCGGAGTAATCGGCGGATTTTGAGCTTTGATAGACACACCTATTAGAATCGAAATTGCAAGTAATAAAATTTTCTTCATATTGTTTTGTTTTTTTATATTATTGTGCATAACCTTCATTTTGCCTGAACTCTATATTCAGAACTTTATAACTATTAATGGTAGACAAAGGCACCGGACGATTAATGTGATAGGGTTTAATTCCTATACCGTTTGCGCCATTATCCGGATTCGTGTCGGGATTCTTTTCCTTAATCCATTGGCAAAAGGCATCTTTATCCAATGCACGCTTCAGCATCTGCCATCTAAAAAGTTCTCCTCCCAGTTCACGGGCACCTTCATCCAGAATAAATGGTATATCTATATCTTCCGGATTCACAGTCAATGCCTCTTCATGACCAGGTATCAAAGCCCGTTGGCGAAGCTCCGTTATTACTTGTGCAGCTTCATCCTCTCTGCCCAAACGAATATAAGCTTCCGCCAGCGTAATATAAACTTCTCCCAACCGAATCAGTATAGCATCCTTATAAGCATATTCCTGTTTTGCAGTTGAGCGACTGGTATCCAACCATTTTATCACATTATTGGCACAACTGCGTACATTGGAATTATTCAAGACTGCTCCCGTCTGAGTATCATAGATATCGGCTATATCATCACAGATAATTCCCCTACTCTCATAAGCCGCCTTAACTTCCTGAGGAAGAACATCGAGTGCACGAATCAATAAAGTGTCTGAGAAATCGGGTAGTTCGTTCCAATCGTCCGTACGGCAATAGCCTGATATGAAAGTCGCATCCCGACGTTTATCATATTTATTGAATACATTGATAAAATAATAGGTAGGCATCACTGCACGATATTCACGTCCGTAGAATACGCTATGCGCCTGCAAGCCATTGATTGTTTTAGAATAAGACCGTACCGAACGATTTACCTGTGAGACCCAATAACGGTGGATAAAATTGTTCTGAGCATCAAATGTTGTGTTACCATATTGTATGGACCAGATTATCTCACCATTTTCAGTATTATCCGGTGAAAAGATACGGCTGAAATCATTTTCTAATTTATACCCGTAGTTATTCTTTAATTCTGTAGCCACGCTCACCGCTTCTTCATAACAGTGCCTTTTGCTTTGCATTCCAACTTCACCGATCAATGCCTCGTCATAAGCCGCCAAAGACATCAGGGCACGCATACGAATAGCCTTGGCAATGCCCTGATCCATTCGTCCGAAGCTTGACGACCGTACTTCAGAAGGAGATTTCAAACTCTGATCTGCAATCTCCAAATCAGCTAAAATACGCTTATAAAAAGTAGCAATCCCCGGCTGAGTCCCTTCTATCTCTTCCGGACTGGTAATAGGTGTCTCGGCATAATATGCTGCGGGTCCATAGATTTCAACTATCTGATGCAAATAGAAAGCACGCAGGGCATGGGCTTCTGAAAGAAGTTCACTTCGTCTGCTTTCTGAATGAAAGTCTGCAGCATTAATTGAATTAATACTCGTATTGATAGTGGAAAGTGCCACATACAACCATTTCCAAAGACCTTCATTACTGCCATTATCAATCATGTATGTATCGGTATAAGTAATCAGCCCTTTCCAATAGTCACGTACATTACCCCCATAAGCCATCAGGTCATTTCCCAGTTCTCCTACCATGAACCACTGTTCCAGAAGTTCAGTATTAATCTGGTACAATGAAAGTAACTCAGCCTCAGCACCTTTTTCCGTCTGTGCATACGTATCATTAATAGATCCTTTCGGAGTTTCTTCCAGAAAGTTGTCACATCCACAGAATGTCATTAATAAGGACAGACAAACTGAATATAATTTATAATTGAGTTTCATATCGTTCTGATTTTAAAAAGTTAGATTCACACCAAAATTAATACTCTTCGGTACTGTCAGTTCTATAGAGGGAGATTCAGGAATCACATCTTCCTTAGCTGCCCTGTACAGATAGAAAGCATTACGCAACTGTACATAAAAACGTGCTTTGCTCACCGGGATATATCGCTTTAGTAATGAATGAAAATCATACCCCAATGTCATATCCTGCATTTTAATATAGTCACCTTTCATATAACCACACAACTCGCGGTGATCGGCCCAGGTTGCATCGGCTCTCGGATAGTCGTTTGAAGGATTATCCGGCGTCCAGTAGTTTACATCGGGCACCCATCTGGTACCAGTCAGGATCACGTGCCATCCATACGCATCATCATAGAACACATAATCCCACCTGCTTGAAAGATTGAAGGAGAAATCTAAATTCTTCCACTTGAACGAACTGCCTAATGAAACAATATACTTCGGATCAGTAGAGCCCAAGATCTTCTTATCATCAGCTGTAATCTGTCCATCTTGCTTCAGATCTCTGATTTTCACGTCTCCCGGCTTACAACCATATTTAGCTGCTTCTTCTGCCTCATTGGTTTGCCAGATACCTGCTTTTTCATAATCATAAATTACATTAATGGGCTTACCGATGAACCATTTGTTTGAGATGTCATCCTGATCATTCGTCAAGCTTATGATTTTGTTCTCATTGACAGACATATTCAAGTTCATATCCCACTGGATATCTTTTGTGTCCACCAATATGCCATTCAAAGAAAGCTCAATACCTTTGTTCTGGGTTTTACCAATATTTTGCCAAATACGGGAAAAGCCGGTGGTCAAAGGAATACTACGCTGCATCAGAAGATCTTTGGTACGGGTATCATAAAATTCAATATAACCTGAAATCCTGTTATTGAATAAACCAAAATCTAAACCGATGTTATTGGTATGCGTAATTTCCCAACCCAAATTCTTGTTTACCAGTTTATCGGGGCGATAAGCATATAGACCTTTTCCTCCTTCTCCAAACTGATAACCATAACTTCCCAAACCTGCCAGGGTAGAATAAGGATCAATTGCCTGATTACCTACTGTTCCATAGGCATAACGTAACTTCAGGTTAGAAATCCATCCGATATTTTTCATGAACGGTTCTTCTGAAATTCTCCACGCCAGACCTCCTGAGAAGAATGTAGCCCATTGGTTGCCTTTAGCCAAACGAGACGATCCATCAGAACGAACTGAGATATTAGCCAAATACTTTCCCTGATAATCGTAACGCACACGTCCCATAAATGAAGCTAATGCCCAATTACTGTAACCGCTGCCTATCTTCTGATTTTCAGTATTAGTACCCAAATTGTGATAAAGCAACTGCTCCACATCCAAATTCCTGCCCTCAGCCGACATTTCATCATATTGATAATTCTGTATTTCAGTTATGGCATCCAAAGTGATATGATGCTCATTAAAGGTATTATCATAGGTTAGCGTATTATTCCAAGTCATCGTATATGAATTCTGACCGCTTTTACCTGAACGGTTCAACCCACCATTTGCCTGAAAAGATTCACTCCCATAAAAGAATCCTTTTTTCGTATCACTATATGTATATCCGAAATTACTATGCAAAGACAGATTGCGTAACGGATGGACATTTGCAGAGAAAACCATATTCACACTTGTATTCTCCGTATCATTGGCATACTGTCCGTCCACATAATCTGCAAGAATACTTACACTGGATTCCTGCGGATTAGGATACATGATCAGATCTCCATTCTCGTCATAAGGTTTTGATAAAGGTGTTCCATAAAATAATGCCTGTCCATAAGTAGCGAAGCCACTACTATTGCGCTTACGCAACCGCATCGTTGCACCCAGATCGAGCCATGAAGTAAGTTTATGGTCAACGGTAGAGGTGAAATAAAACTTCTTTGCTTCACTGTTCTGATTGTAACCCTTGTCCTTTTCGTAAGCCAAACTCAAACTGAATTTTGTTTTTTCGTTGCCTGAAGATACAGACAGGTTATGCTTTTGTGTAGCACCATCGCGAAATACCAAATCCTGCCAGTCATAATATTCTCCATCATGAATCATCTGAAGTTCTTCGTTCGAGAAGATTTTTTCGTCACTCACTTCCTGTCCCCATAAGTTATTGGCAATTTTATATGAGTCCCTACGCATTTGCACGAATTTCTCTCCTTGCATCATATCCATAAAATGTGGCTTGCTGATTCCATAGAAAGCATCATAGCTGACAGTTGTCTTACCCGTCTTTCCACGCTTGGTCGTAATAATAATTACACCGTTAGCACCACGGGAACCATAAATAGCCGCACTGGATGCATCTTTTAAGACCTCGATAGATGCCACTTCATTCATGTTCACCACATCCAGTGAAGCAGGTACTCCATCCACAATTACCAACGGAGTATTACTGGCATTCAGTGAACGTGAACCACGTATGCGAATACCACGGTCATCACCTTCATAACGCGATGCCTGAATATCCATACCCGGCACCTTACCTTGCAAAGCATCGGTAATACTGGTAGATGCCGAAGCTGCAATAACATCTCCTTTCACAGAAGCCACGGAAGCTGTCAGATCACTTTTCTTGGTCGTACCATAACCTATTACTACCACATCATCAAGTGTTGTAGCATCTTCTATCAATACAATATTTATATGCTTATTTCCACCGACTGAAACCTCTTGCTTTACATAACCGATGAAAGAAACTTCCAAGACTCCTCTAACCGGTACTCCCAAAGAGAAATTACCATCGATATCAGTAATCGTACCATTATTAGTGGTGCCTTTAACCAATATATTTGCACCGATAATCGGTTCACCAGCTACATCCTTTACCGTACCCGTTATTGCATTCTGCGCATGCACACAAAAAGTGGTAATACATAGCATCAGACAAGCTATCCAAAGCCTCCTGAATAAACATAACATTTGACTGTGTCGTTTCATAAATATTAATTTAAATTGTACCTAAAAGAAGTACTGATATGCCGGCTTATATCAGTTACCGACAACAAAATTAAGCATGAAAAGACACAAAAGCATACGAAATACAGGCTATTATATTCCGTTCATTCGTATGAAACATTATTCAAATTAAATCATTAATTTTCAGAACTTTGCAAATTACACAACACGATTGCAAACAATCGTATGCAATAAAAGTAACCACTGGAAAAGGGAAAAAGGAAGTGTATTACCATTATCTGCCCGTTGATTCTACTTGCTGCATATATTCATTGGGAGTAATACCGGTAGTTTCTTTAAAAGCACGGAAAAAAGTAGTATATGAACTAAAACCACATAATCCAGCCAATGCTTTCAAAGTATAACGATCCTTTTCATTAGAACTGACCAGACGCTTAAATTCATCAATACGATACTCATTGACAAAATCATAATAGCGTGTTTTAAGGTTTACATTAAAAATTTGAGAAAGTGTTTGAGTAGAAGTACCTACAGCATCCGCTACATGGGCTAATTTAAGTTCCGGATTCAAAAAAGCCCGTTCCTTTTCCATATAATTTTTCAGTTTACTAATTAAGACCTGCGCTTCTTCGTCACTTATCTTTTTATTAAAGCGGTACTTCTCTTCTTCATTATGAAGTGGCTTCACCTGAATAGTCTTTTTTCCCCGCCGTTTCTTTTCAATAGTATAAATAACACCAGCTATTAAAACTCCACCCAAGGCAAATCCTAACCACAGCCATGCAGATAAAGAAGATCGGATTCTAATTTGGAAACTCTGCATACTATTCTCATCCATTTGCTTACGCACTTTAAAGGTATACTCTCCTGGAGATAAGTTAGAAAACTTGATCGAGTTTATACCTCTCAATATTTTCCACTCTTTATCATATCCCTCTAATTGATATTCATATATCATCAAGTCTGGAACATCATAAGTAAGCGTGGCAAAAGTAATATCCAGAGTATTCTGGTCTTCAGGTAAGGCAATAACCCCTCTCTTTTCTATCAGTTCTCCATATTCAGCCAACACAGATACACCATTTACCAGAAAATCAGAGATAACAGTAGGGGCAGACTGAGGTACAGAATGAATATCAGCAAAGACAATACCTTTTGCAGTAGCCAGCCAGATAGTATCACCGCATAATTGTCCATCATTTGAATAAGGTTCCGGCAATCCTTCAGTAGAAGAAAATAAGGTGAAATGATTGAGGGCACTATCTCCTTTTACAACCCCACGTGATCCGACAAGCCAATAGTTATTAGCTTTATCTTGTAAAACCTCGCGTATAGAATACCCCAGATAACCAGCATCTTCGGGAGTACACACATAGCGTAAATGATTAAAAGTGCTATCACAAATAAACACCCGGTTTTTATTAAAACAAAACAAAAAGTTCCCCTGACGATCTTCTGTCATATAAGTTACCGGCGGTAACTCATGTAATTCGGCTGGCAAACTTTCGTCTGAGAAAATACCCTCTTTAGTATTCAAGAATTGTAATCCTTTATCTGTAGCTACCCAGCACCTTTCCTTAGTATCTATATACAAGTAATTTACCTTATCATCTACCAAGGTAGAATTCAAGTTTGTATATACTTTCTCTATCTTTAAATCCTTATTATAGCAATAGAGCCCATTCAATGTTGTAATCCATAAATATCCTTGATTGTCAATTGCAAAGGAATTCACATCTAGGTTAGCCTCAGTAAACTTAGATAACTGCAAAGTGTGCCTGTCCAATTTATAAGCTCCTCCACCCCTTGTTCCAATTAAAATATCATCATTATATTTGATGAAAGCAGAAGTAGATCCGAAACTGTTTTTTTCCAGAGAAGAAGGGAAATATTCAATCTGCGACTTTGATGCACAAATATAATAAAATCCATTCGGAGTTCCTAGAAGTTTTATACCATCAACAAAATACAAACTATTAAACACCTTGTTGCGTAGTTCTTGATTTCCAAATCTATAAGGGTAAAAAGGTTTATTACGGAATTGCAGATAATCTACTCCCATATAACTGGTACTCCCTATCCACAACACATTCATATTATCCAGCAACAGACAAGATATCATATCTGAAGTCAGATATTCATCATTATCATTGGGCATTGC
>ENA-UBDJ01000705-UBDJ01000705.1-human-gut-metagenome-genome-assembly--contig:-NODE-705-length-17071-cov-9.847320_pt1 | contig 17071 bp, 19 predicted proteins | sample MGYA00244279_ERZ654774 | MGnify/ENA primary metagenome ERZ654774 (study PRJEB26926, sample SAMN06164701) | human gut metagenome | biome: ENVO:00009003; feature: ENVO:2100002; material: ENVO:00002003...
CGAGATTTCTGCCTGTCTCGTGGGCTCGGAGATGTGTATAAGAGACAGGAATATTCCACGTTCGATGATATTCGGAACAGAATTAGAAAATTATGATAAAAGTAAAGCTGAAAAGCGATTAATCAAGTCATATTGGGCACAGGATGATTTAAAATACAAGAGATATTTTAAGGATACTGAATTGTTTATTATTTATGGAATGTCAATGTCTAATACTGATGGGTGGTGGATGAACAACATATATAATTCACTAAAGATGAGGGAGTCGGAACTGATTATATACAATTTTGAAGAAGAATTATCAGATGATGATGTAAAACAAAAGTTTCTAGATGCATGTACTTATGTGGATGCATCTGAGTCGGAAAATGTAAAAGCAAAAATATATGTAGTTCAATTGCAAAATAATGAGAATTATTTTCTGGGATTAAAAGAGTCAAATTAAATATTTTAATCAGAGGTAAGTAAACTGTCTATGTAATATTATAAGAATCCGTTGCAATTATCAGATGTGCAGCGGATTCTTTTGTATTACGAGAATTATAGAGAGTATCTCTAAATGTGGGAAGTCTTTAATTTGTTATGATGCATTGAATGGTGTTTATTGGAGTTTTATAATATGTTAAAATTGATCAAATTATGAAATTATTGAGCAAATTATGAAATACAATAACTAAAATCGACCAGAAATGATTAAAAAATGTCATCCCATGTAAAGTGTATTGAAATATGTAAAATAGTAGCTATAATTAAAATTGATATCAAATTAACGAAACAATAATTATTGTTAATATGTGAATTATGAATAATTTTGGAGGAATTGCCATGAAGAAAAAAGTAATATCAAAGATGTTGTTTTTTTTAATTTTACTTGGGACAATAGGTGTGTATGCACAATCCTTTAAGTTTAGTCTTTCGGTACAAAATTGTGGATATACAGGTGAAGTGAAAAAAGCATCTGCTTCAGATATTGCCACTGTAATGCAGACAAATACGAGAGTAAATGGATATGTAATTGAAGCTAGAGTATGTAATCCGTCAGGTTATGCAAAATCATCAATTGCAACAATAAACGGTGTTGCAACTGGATATCCTTCATATTCCGGATATGGAGTATTACCGGGTGATTATCTTAGATTAAAAATTACAAATCCTGCGAGGAATAATGCATCTATAAGTCCGCAAGGGGAATGGATACCATAAATTGAGAGCAGGCATTAACTAGAGTTAATGTCTGCTTTTATAAATTATTAGGAGGAAGTGACTATATGCGTAAAAGAAAAATGTTAATTATATGCATGGCAGTTGTAATGATATTTACAGCCTGTGAACCTATGAGCACGAAAGAAGAGAAAATAAATGGGGATGAACTCGCAAAAATAGAAAAAAAGAGTCCGATGGAAATTGGCAGACATTTAATGATGAATCTTTCGGATAATATTAAGGTTGATGCGGATATTACAGGAATTAATGAATTGAGCGAGTATAAGGCTTCATCATTTAAGTGTACTCTACATACATTTGATGAAATAAAGTCATATAAACAGTTAAGCGATTATTTTGATATTGAAGAAAAAGATGCAGAAGTAGAGCAAACAGAGGACAAATTACCTAATGGTAATAATATGCAAATTGTGAATAATACGGGAAATGAAAATGCTTTTGATTTACAGGTGAGGACAGTATATGTATGGGGAATTGATAAAAGTTGTATTAATGCAGCTACTGTTGGATTTGGAGAAGATATTTTTCAATGGGGGGTTACTGATGTTGAAGCGTATAGAAATATAGTTAAGGAGGACGTAGACCTATCATTTATGAAAGAGAACGAGGCTGAAAAAATATCCAGAGAGTTTGTGGAAAATCTCGGGATTGAATTGATAGAGGATAGATTATGTTATGCTGGAACATATCAGGATTATCAGTATTACATAAAACAAGATAAACAAATAAGCGATTACTATGCAAGCATAGGAGCTGTACCAGAGAACTTTACATCTTCTATGGATGCGTACCATTTTGAATTTTTTCAAGGATATAATGAAATACCAATTTTACAACGAGAATCGGAGATAATGCCAGAAGGAGTATTTTATATTCCGAGTAGGTGCAAGATACTTTACGACAGTTCGGGCATTATTGATTTTGAAATTGCGACAATGTTCGATATAGAAAAAGAAACTATATCCGAAAAAAAGAAAATTATTGACATAGCTACTATACTCACAAAATTTAAGGAAAGTATGAATGGTGTAATTACAAATGGAGATATATCTATTGCTGAAATAGGATTAGCATATCTCCCTATATTATGTGATTCGAATAATATGGAGTATGAAGCTGATCCAACTTGGTATATAATATATGATTTGCCGGATTCATTTGAAGGTGGGGGAACAAGAAAAATGAATTTATATAATGCGTATACAGGTGATAGCTTATGATGAAAGGTATAAGACTGGAGCTGATAAAAACATTAGGAAGTAAAAGATTTGCGATAAGTATTTTTATGATTGCTCTAGGAATGTTGCTTAATTTTATTACAGATTCCAGATATTCAAGGTATACTAGTGTTGATGTGTGTCTGGCAGCTGCGTTTGATAAAAGTTTTTCTTTGACAATATTATTATTGTGTGTTATCCCATCGGGACTACAGCATTGCATTGAATACAATACAGGATTACATAAGTATGAAGTAATCCGTTGTGGTGTGAAAAATTATACTATTTCAAAGACAATTTCTGCTGTTGTGGGAGGTTTCCTTTCAACGATTGTTGGAATGGTTATGGCTATAATTGAAGCATATATGGTTACTATGATAACGAATAAAACAACAAAAAATATTGTTTCAAGTCGGTTAGCTATGGAACAGGAAATATGGAAAATATTAATATATTCCATATTATGTGCTGTAATAGCGCAGACTGCGTTTACAGTATCATGCTATATTTCTGATGTTTATGTAACAATAATAATGCCTATGCTATTGTATTGGGCATTTAATAGCGTTCTTGACAATAATTTTCCTGATTTTATGAGATTAAGCGTAATATATTATCCTATAACAAGTAATACAAGATGGAATAACTTTTGGATCGCATTTGGATATGCGTTATTAATCTCTCTATTTTTAGTTTTATTTTTAAATGAAATCGCTTATACAAAAATAAAAAGGAGAATGGAAAATGGTTAAAATTTGCGAGGCAGCTGTATTGAATGTAAGAAAATGGTCAAGTTGTTATCGGATATATATGATAGTACCACTCATAATAGTATTTACCAATATTCATGCGAAATGGATATACAGATATATAGAGGATCAACAGCTTGCAATATCAAATTGGTATTGTGTATTTCAAATGGGAGATGGGATAACTAGAATGTTATTTTACTTTGCACTTATATTATTGGTATGTAATGCGCCATACAGTGATGAACAACAGCTTTTTTCGCTTATTCGTCTTGGCAGAAGAAAATGGATGTGTGGACAAATATTATATACATTTCTGGCAAATGTGATTTTTTTTATTATGGTTGCTATTATAGGAACTCTTATGTTTTTCCCGCATGTTGGTTTTTCTTCAAATTGGGAAGCAATTATTGTTACACTTTCAAAGTCTGAATATGGGAAAACGGCTGGGATTACTCAGGAAGTATTACAAGCATATAGTCCTGTAAAAGCTTTTTTATTAACATATAGTCTAAATATATTGATTGGATTTATGATTAGTTTGATTGTTCTATTAGTAAATATGTTAAATTATCATGTGAAAGGAAGTGTTGTCGCAGTAGGAGTGGTGGTGATTTCGCAACTGGCAGGTAATTATTCTGAGGTATTACCATGGCTTAATTTTATATCACCTATAAGTTGGAGTTCACTTGATATTTTTGCGGCAAAATACACCAATATTAGTATAATATATGCATATGCGTTCTTAATTATAATGATAGCTTGTTTATTGAAAATTATTATGATTAAGAACAGAAACTATGTGATGCAAGTGAAAGGGGATTTCTGAAATGATAATTATAGAAAATGCTACAAAAAAGTTTGGAACCCAGACTGTATTAAATAATGTATCGTTGACTTTAGAAGACGGAAAGATATATGGTTTTGTAGGACAGAATGGCTGTGGAAAAACAGTTTTATTTAAGAGCATATGTGGATTTATATATCTTGACAGAGGAACAATAACAGTTGATGGAAAGGTTATAGGAAAAGATATTGATATAATAAAAGATGCTGGGATAATAATAGAAAGTCCGGGATTTTTACCCAATTATTCGGCATTTAAAAATCTAAAATTTCTAACTATGATAAAAGATAATATTGGAGATGAACAAATAAAGAGTACACTTATTAGTGTTGGCTTAGATCCGGAAAGCAAAAAGGTGGTAGGGAAATTTTCATTGGGAATGAGGCAGCGTCTTGGAATTGCACAGGCAATAATGGAGAATCCTCATATTTTAATACTTGATGAACCTATGAATGGTTTGGATAAGCGAGGAGTGGAAGACATTAGAAAAATTCTAATGGATTTGAAAAAGAAAGGAAAACTTATTCTTCTTGCAAGTCATAATCCATTAGATATAGATATATTATGTGATTGCGTCTATGAATTAGATGCAGGGACAATTGTTAACCAGAGAAGTATATTACCACGATAATAAAACATGTATAACCGAAAAAATCTTCTCATGAAAATAAGTTGAGTTTATTATAGAGAAGTACACCTAGTGAATTAATGGATAATTACATATATTTAGATAAGTCACAATTTGAACCGCATAGGCACAAAAATGCAGCTGTATGAGCCGATGAATGCACTTGATAGTATAGGTGTAAATGATATAAGAGAAATACTGCTTGATCTCAAAAAGCAGGGAAGACTGGTTATTTTAGCCAGTCACATACATGAGGATATAGAAATATTGTGTGATGAGGTCGTGAAGATAGAGGTTGGAAAGGTCAGTATTATGTAAAAGTGAAACTCCGGGCAGATTGCTCCGGAGTTTTTTACAACTATGACACATCACAGGTTTATAATCATCATAACAATTAAACATCAGCAATCAAAGGAGAAGAAAGAGTATGAAGAAGAAAAAAAATTACAGCAATAATGGCGGTGATCATGATGGCAGCGGGGCTTTCAGCCTGCTCACAATCAAATGCCAAGCTAGAGGGAAAATCAGGTATTGTAAAGGATGAGGCTTCAAAGACAGAAAGTGACACCGGTGCAGTAGACCAGACTCCGGCTACGTATGTGCAGGATGCGGAGTATGTTAACAAAGACGATATCGTGTCAGTTGATGATACAATTGAGATAAATGGAATTACTTATAAAATTGAAAAGTATGAGCATACCACAGAGTTTGGAAACAGAAATAAGGATACGGTTGCAGAGTCTTTGAAAGATAGCTGTGAAGGAAATATAGATGAAAATTATAACCTGAGCAATGGCTATAGTTACATTTTTGTCACTATGACATATACAAATAATACAGATGAGCAGGTTGAGATATTAAGAAATGCAGGAACTTTTTATATCATAAATGATGATCTGGAGAGATTACAGGTTGGTGATCCCGGTGGGATTTATATAGACAACTATTGGACAGAAGGCAAAGAAAACGAGATATATCATTATGTACTTGGTGCAGGAGAAAGTGTTACATCAGAGGTTGGATATATTATTCAGGATGAATGGATGTCAGAAGACTCTAAGTATATTTATTATTGTATAGAGGGCAAAGATTCAAAAACCAATGATACGGTGCAGAAATATTTTAAACTGGAGCTGTAGTTATGAATAGAATATTTAAACTCGAAATTAAACGTGCTTTTAGAAATAGATTGTTTGCTGCCACATTGTGTGTTGCGTTTGCAATATGTGTATGGCATTTTATGGAAAATGTGTGGATATGGAGGATGTATGTTTACTACGACACGTATCCATTGTCTGCATATGAGAAATGGATAGGTGCGGATAATGCAAGTGTGCAGCCGTTGCTGCTTTATCTGATAATGCCTGCTTTGTGTGCCATACCGTATGGCAGAAGCTTTTATTTTGATGTTAAATCAGGGTATGCTGCCCAGATCATATCAAGAGGAAAGAAGAGCGATTATATAAGAGCAAAATATGGAGCTGCATTTGTAAGCGGTGCGCTTATTGGAATGATACCACTGGTGTTTGACTTTATGCTTACTGCAATGGTATTTCCGATGGTAATACCACAGGTAGGAACAGGCACATTCCCGGTAGCGGCAATGGATATCATGTCAGGGGTATTTTATACACATCCACTTGTATACAATCTGATTTTTGTGCTGATTGATGGCTGCTTCTGGGGACTTTTAAACTGTGCGGTGTTGTGGGCTGTTAATTTTGTAAGAAACCGGTTCTGGATATTGCTGACACCATTTATCATATACATATTTGTGTTCTGCATGGTTCATTTTGTAAACAGGGTGAGTTTATCACCGGTAATGTTTCTTAGACCAAGTGCGCCGTTTAGAAATGATATCCGGGTTGTGATCTGTGCGTTTATTATCCTTATAGTGGTAAATATTATATTTTACATACATGCGGTAAAGAAAGAGCTTGTTGCTTATGAATAGGAGAATTTTTGCAAATCTGATCTTATATGATATCAGAAAAGGATTTAGGGAAAACAAGATAAAATGGATAGTCGGAGTATTCATATTTGTATTTTTTTCATTTATCACCGTCAGTGATTTTAGTGTAAATTCACCGGAGCTTGGATTTTTGGCATACTTTACAAATATACTTCAGGGTATGCCACCATACATAAAGACAGATGACAGCGTATTCACCATTCCGGTGTCATGGTTTTTGTTTTATGCGTTTTTATTTTTTGTGGTAGGATTTTATCCATCGTCAGATCTGTATGGTGCAGGCAAAAAGACACTGATATTGTCAGGCAGCAGGTTTAAGTGGTTATGGAGTAAGTATATATGGACGGTCATAAATGTGATTATGTATTATGCTGCAATGATACTGGTTCTTGCGGCTGTGACATGTGCAATCGGGAAGTGGAGCACAAAGCCTGATGATATGCTCATGGAAATGGGAATAGATATGCAGCAGTTTGCAACCGGAAATGAAGTGCTTGTATGGCTGATACTGCCAATGATATGCGCCTGTACAATTGCGGTGGTGCAGCTTACTATCAGTATTTTTGCCGGTGCAATCGCTGGATATATTGTTTCAATAGTTTATCTTGTGGTATCTGTTTACTGGGTGAGTCCGTTTCTTATGGGAAATTATCTTATGATCATCAGAAACAACAGGCTCTGTGCGGGCGGAATGGATGCGGCTGCCGGAATAATAAGCTGCATTATTGTGATGGTGGTTTCTATTGTGTCCGGAAGTGTGTATTTTAACAGAAAAAATATTTTGTGAGGTATTTTTATGAAGATAGAGATAGAACATGTTTCTAAAAAGATAAAGGATGCTCTGGTACTCGATGATGTATGCATGACACTGGAAAGTGGTAATATATATGGATTTCAGGGTGTAAACGGCTCCGGCAAGACAATGCTGATGAGAGCGGTAAGCGGACTTATGTATCCTACAAGCGGTACCATCAGTATTGACGGCAAGGTGCTTGGAAAAAATATGGCTTTTCCGGAAAAGATAGGAATGCTAATTGAGAATCCTGCCTTTATAGATAGTTATACAGGCTATGACAATCTAAAAATGCTTGCATCAATAAATAAAGGTGAAGTGGATATAAGCAGGGCACTTGAAACGGTTGGACTGAACCCGCATGATAAGAGAAAGTATAGAAAATATTCTCTTGGAATGAAGCAGAGACTGGGTATTGCATGTGCCATTATGGAGGAACCAAAGCTTCTTTTGCTGGATGAACCTTTTAACGCCCTGGACAAGGAGGGACAGGAAAAACTGTCAGAAATCATAAGGGATATGCGTGATAAAGGAAGTCTTATACTGCTTAGCTCTCACGATAAGGATGAGCTTGAAAATCTATCCGATGTAATCTATCTGGTGGACAGCGGAAGGTTTAAATTGAAGTAACGAGGAGAATTTATTATGAAGCAAAGGAAATCAAAACAAGTAAGACTTTTTTCGGGAATGCTCATAGGAGTTGTGATGATTGCTGTTTTGGCAAGGATTGTTTATCTGAATCATTGCTATCCATCACCAAAGGTCATCACATATACAGACAATGACACTATAAAGCTTGGAAATTATGAGATAAAGCAGACCGGATGGGAGTGGGGCGATGGCAGTCTCCTAAAAGAAAAATGTCCTGATTATGCATATGATCAGACGGATGATGGTTCAGAATATCCTTTCGACAGTGTGCGTGTGGGTTTTATAACCTTGTCAGTTACCAAGGTAAAGGATGATACAACATCACTTGATCTTACAAGCCTTGCATTTGAAATGGGAACCAATGGTAATCAGTATGACATGGAACTGTTTTTTAAATTAAATCCTACTTTGGAAGCTTTGGAGATAAAGCTTAATGCCGGTGAGGAGACGTCCTTTGTGATACCGTATGCAATGAATGAGCAGCAGGTATCAAAGAAAGACTGGAACAGGGTAGATAAGATGAAGCTGTATATGGTGCTGCAGTATTATCCGCAGAAGATAAGGTTGTGTTGTAACTGATTTTTAATCTGATTTTTAATTTTTAATTTTTAATTGATCTATATAAAATGTACCAAAAGTGAATAAAAAATGTCATCTCATGTAAATTGTATTGAAAAAAATGGGAAAATGAAGATAATTGAAATTGTAATCGATTTTTAATAACAATAATTATTGTAATTAAGTAACTTAAAACATAGTATAGTAAAGGAGAAGCCTATGGGTAAAAGGGGTAAAGTGTTAGGGGTGCTTTTTGCAGCAGCATTAGTGATGGTTGGAAATGTAAATGCTTATGCAGCATCATCTGCAAACTGGAATGTTAATTATTTAAAAGGAGCACCACAGCAGTCGGCAAATCCTGTTTCTTATGCTGCAATAGCCTATGATTCAGATGGATTTTACATTAATTGTACATATTTGACGGGGAGTTATGATAGACAGGTAACAGTTTCATCAGAAAAAGCAGGTGGAATAAAAGGTGGAAACAAATATATTCGTAGTGTTGGAAAGACTAAAACTTTTTACATGAATAAGTCTTCTTCGACATCTGTAGTATACAAGTTCGTAGCAACGGGAAGTGAATCTTGTAATGCAAAAGGTACGATTTATAAAGTCGTATAAAAAAGATAAAAATATGTTAGCCGGTATGTTTTCCATACCGGCTAATTGTGTTACAAAATGGGGGGAATTATATATGAACAAACATCACAAAACAATACTAATACCAGCCATTTGCATTGTAGCATTTTTTACCATGTCTGCATGTGCAGACAGCAAAATGGCAGATACGCAGCAGAAGAATACAGCGAATAAATCAGACACGCAGCAGGGGATTGATATAGCTGCGTATCAGAAAAAGCTTGCCGATAACAGGGAGAATTATAAGCTAGGCTGTGAACAGTATAGCACAGATACCGATACGGTAAAAAACACGGATTACAGGAATTTATCGTTTACAAACTGTACGTTTGAAGATATGCCGGAAACGGATGAGCTGTATGTCATGGAGGGGGGAGTACACGGTATTACTACACAGGAGAGCTGGGATACAATAAAGGACTGGCTTGAATCAATCGGTAAGCTCGATACAACTGATATGGATTCGGAGGTAAGGATCATAAACAGTGACCTTGGAATGGATGATACAAAGGAAACCCCATACAGTTATCCTGCTCTTAAGGATCATATGGATCTTGCATCAGGGGCAGGAGCACTTGTAAATACGAATGAGTGTCATATACAGATAGCAGATAACGGCATATATTCCATGAGTGATGGAAAGATAGGGGCATATCTGAATACGGATGCGCATGCGGGCAGTGACGCTCTTGGAACATACACAGATGATGTTGTAAAATCGGGGACAATAGACGAGCTTGGAAAAGAAAGCTATCAGCTTATAAATGGTGAACTGACCATTGAACAGGGGGCAGAGCTTACAGGGGAATATTTTGAAAAAGGTACTCCGTTTGTACCCACAGATGGCATTACATTGTCAGTTCCGGAGGTTCGCGTGTTCAGGCTCGAACAGGTGTACGGATATGATTATATGGTTCAAAGGCAGTACCATGGTGTTCCAATAGCATATCATGATTATGGAAATTATCAGATATATGGAAATGAGTACAATTTTGAAGAGGATATCAAACATGCATATGTAGTGGATTCTGATGGAGTCAGTGCTTATGCGGGAGTTAACGATTCGGAACCGCTGGAAAATTTGTATTCGTCGGATGAGATATTGGGGATAAAGGATGCCGCAGATATTTTAAGCGGGAAGATGGCAAAGTTTTTAAATGTTGATGTACAAAGTGTATGTCTTACATATGTACCGCTTAATTTGGGAGATGGTTCTGAGTGCAAAATATATCTTCCAGCATGGCAGTTTGACGGAATAAACAGGACTAAGGACGAAAACATCAGGATGTATCTTGATGCATTTACAGGAGAGGTCTATTACTATACCTATGGGGAGGCGGCTTAGTATGATAAGGGCGGAAATGAAAAAATATCTGTATTTTCCGTATCTGCTTCTTGCGGTCATAGGATGTGTTGTACTTGCTTTTAGCGCAAATGCGGATTATGATCCGTCAGGCAGTGCCGTATCGGTATTTAGGCTTGCCATAACCGGCATTGCACATAAAAATGAGCAGCCGATAGAATACAGCGCACTTTTTATGTGGATAAAAGGGATGAACGGCTGGCTTCCGCTTATACTTCCGCTTTTAATATCATTTGGATATATCGCAGTGCTTTCCGCGGAACGGCACAACGGCATGACAGGTTTTTTGCTCATAAGGTCGGAAAATGCAAAGTACTGTGCCACAAAGGTGACAGCAGGAGTACTTACAGGTGGGTCTCTTTTCATGACAGCGAACATTGTTTTCGGACTTATGATGCTTATTGCATTTCCGGCATATATATCATTTTCCGTGGATGAGCAGATGATGTATGCAGACTGGTACGGAACAGGCAGTATGGTGCTCATATATGTGGTAAAGCGGCTCATAGGTTCTTTCTTATATGGTATGGCAGTGAGTATGTTTGGGATAGGAGCAGCAATATTTTTTAGGGATCGGTATATGCTGCTGTGCCTTCCGTTTCTGCTTAATTACATATACACGCAGATTCTGCAGAGACTTACACTTGAAAACCTGGCAGTGGCGAGGCTTAACTTATCAAACCTGATGAATGTGTCGGGTGAGAGCGGCTGGGGATGGACGGTAGGACTTACTATAGTTTGTTATGTGATACTTGTTCTGCTGTATTATGCACAGGTGAAAAGGAGGCATTGCGATGGATAGATTTTCGTTTCGGGCAGCAGTGCACATTGCGCAAGCTGAATTCAGGCAGTGGCTGCGCAGCAGCAGGATAATCATACTGTTTGTCATGCTCGTATTTGTGAATGTGCAGGTGATCGGGCCGCTTCGACAGTGCAAAATGCTTATGGGAGAAATGCTTTCTATACCTGAGGCTTTTGTGGCTTTGGGGAATTCGGGAGTTATCCTTCTTATAATACCTATACTTTTTCTTGTGCTGATGGCTGATTTTCCACAGAGGACGGGAATTGACAGGTTTTATCAGATGCGTTGTACAAAGAGGACGTGGATATTTGGACAGGCAGTTTTTGCGGCAGCGGCATCCTGCTTTGTGCTTTTATTCCTTTTGGTGTCATCGTGCGTTCTTATGATAGGAACAGGCAGATGGAGTTTTTCATTTTCTGATGCGGTCACACATTTTACATCAGTTTATCCGGATAGGATGGGAGATTATGTGGTGCAGCTTCTTCCGGGAAATCTGTATCAGCAGATGACACTGGAACAGGCACTTATACACACATTCTGTCTGCTGCTTTTATATTTTCTGCTCATATCATATGTGCTGCTTTTTTCGGCTGTCAGCAATCACAGATATGTGGGGATACTCGTAAATGGCTTTGCAATCATACTCGGAGCAGTCACCTGCGAGGTCAGAATGAAGCAGATGTGGATACTTCCGATGGCACATACGATACCGTGGCTGCACTATGATGAGTATCTTGACAGGATGAATTTTCCGATGTGGGGATCATATCTTTATCTGGCAGCCATAAGTGCGCTGCTTCTTGTGCTTTGCTTTGCAAGGGCAGGACATTATCAGGTAAAGGAATAGGGGGATGGCGCATGATAGAAATAAGAAATGTATCGCTAAGACTGGATGGCAAATCAATTTTAAATAATATTTCGCTGACACTTGAACCAGGGAAAATCTATGGACTTGTTGGCAGCAACGGAAGCGGCAAAACAATGCTGATGAAATGCATCTGCGGATTTGTGCATCCGACAGAGGGAGAGATAAAAACAGATGGCAGGCGTGTGGGAAAAGATGTGGATTATCTGCCAAATGCAGGAATAATCATTGAAACACCGGGATTTATACCATATTACAGCGGGCTGCAAAATCTACGGCTGCTTGCCGGAATACGCAAAAAGGTTACGGATGATAAGATACGTAAGGCTCTTAAGATAACAGGACTTGATCCGGACAGCAGACTGCCGGTGCGCAAGTACAGTCTTGGAATGAGGCAGCGCCTTGGGATTGCACAGGCAATCATGGAGCAGCCGGACATACTGATACTGGATGAGCCGATGAACGGACTCGATAAACATGGTGTGGCTGATATACGTGAGCTTTTGATGGAGCTTAAAAAGCAGGGAAAACTCATACTTCTGGCAAGCCACAATCCCGCAGATATCGAGCTGCTTTGTGATGAAGTATATGAAATGGAGCTGGGAAACATAAGAAATTTCAGTTAATAAAAAATTTATAATTTTTATTAGCACTCGCTATTGACGAGTGCTAATAATGGTGCTATAACATACTTGTAAACAAAAGAAAGCAAATTTCCGAAAGGAAAGTTACAGGTATATAAGGAGGTATGACCTATGTTATTAACAACTACAAACAACAACTTATTTGATACATTTTTCAGTGATCCATGGTTCAATGATCCTTGGTATGATGACAGGGACGTACAGAAGGCACAGAAGAAATTATACGGACACAACGGAAAGAGAATGATGCTCACCGATATCAAGGAAAGCGATAAAGGCTATGAGCTTGAGATGGATCTTCCGGGATTCAAAAAGGATGAGATTAAGGCTTCCTTAGAGAATGGTTATCTGACAATTACAGCAGAGAAAGGCTTAGAGAAAGATCAGAAAGAGGAAGAGGGCAAGAAGTATATCTGCAGAGAGCGCTACTCAGGAAGCTGTCAGAGAACTTTCTATGTGGGTGACGAGATTGAGCAGGATGACATAAAGGCATCCTTCAAGCATGGAATCCTTCGCCTGGATATTCCAAAGAAACAGCCTAAACCACAGGTTGAGGAAAAGAAATGTATCTCCATCGAGGGATAATCAGATATTGCAAATGATAAGCGGGCTGCCTGTGCAGTCCGCTTATACTATATGGTGTAATGTATATTGTTTAATTATGATGATAAATTGTTACAGGTAAATAGAAAGGCAGGTGAGTATAATGGCAGCAAAGAGAGATTATTATGAGACTCTCGGAGTGAACAAGAGTGCGGATAAAGAGGCAATAAAGAGGGCGTATCGTAAGCTGGCAAAGAAGTATCATCCTGATACAAATGCAGGCAATCCGCACGCTGAGGAGATGTTTAAGGATGTCACGGAGGCATACAATGTATTAAGTGATGAGAAAAAACGTAAGCTTTATGATGAGTTTGGCTTTGCTGGTCTGCAGGATGGCTTTTCCGAGGAGGCTGCAAGACAGGCTGCACAGGGTGGCTTCGGCGGCAATGGCTCTTTCAGTGGCTCATACAGCTCAAATGGCGGACCATTTACACATCAGGAATTTCATTTTGAGAACGGCTCCGGGGATATGGATGATATTTTCTCAATGTTCGGAGATATGTTTTCACATGGTGGCGGTAATCACAGTGGCTGGAGTACAAGTGGTAACAGTGGATTTACCGGAAATAGCGGTAGCTGGAGTAATTTCTCAGGTGGCAGAAGTTCAGCCGGTCGCAAGGGTTCTGATGTTATGGCTGACCTTACGATTTCATTTGACGAGGCTGTTTTTGGATGCGAGAAATCTATTTCGTTACAGGATCCGGCCACAGGCAAGGTTTCCAATCTGTCCATCCATATTCCGGCAGGAATCGAGTCTGGCAAGACAGTCAGACTTAAAGGACAGGGCAATCCGGGCAGAAACGGTGGTGCAGCCGGAGATGTGCTTCTCAACGTAAATGTGACACCGAGCAGTGAGTTTGAGCGAAAGGGTCAGAATGTATACAGTACAATCCGTGTTCCGTTTACAACAGCGGCTCTCGGTGGTAAGGCGAGGGTGCATACTCTTTATGGAGATGTGGAGTGCAGCATCAAGGCAGGTACACAGGGCGGCAGCAAAATACGTCTCAAGGGCAAGGGTATTTCGAGCATGAAGAATCCTTCAGTAAAGGGAGACCAATATGTGACTGTTGAGATTTCGGTTCCACGCAGGCTTACGCCAAGGGCAAAGGAAGCACTTGAGGAATACAGGGCTGTGAGCTGATGAATTTTATGTGCTTTATATGGAAAACAAATTTGGAATCCGCTATACTATAGGTATTATAGTACAGCGGATTTTTTGTGGCAAAATAAGAAAGGACACAACATGAGCAATTATATAATGGATCTTAGAAAGGTGGTCGGACATGTCCCTTTACTGCAGGCGGGAGCGAGCATCATCGTTGAAAATGAAAACGGACAGGTGCTTCTCGAAAAGCGCACAGACAATCACCAGTGGGGATATGCAGGCGGTTCTATAGAGCTTGGAGAGACTGTCGAGGAGGCTGCAAAAAGAGAACTCTTTGAGGAGATGGGGCTTGTTGCAGACGAGATGGAGCTGTTTTATATCAATTCAGGCGAGGAAACACACTACATCTATCCGAACGGCGATGAAGTCTATAATGTGGAGATCATATACATATGCCGCAAATATCACGGCACTATAAAGCGCCAGGAGGAGGAAGTCGAGGAGCTTAAGTTTTTTGATGTGGATGATATTCCGGAGGATATTTCTGATCCAATCAGACCGGTTTTCAGAGAATATATAAAGATGAGGAAAAGAGAGTAGCGATACTCTATTTTCCTCATATGACATGTGAAATATCGAAGCTTACATGGCAATAGGAGAAGTATTATCCTCATATTCGAAGCTATGCTCATAGATATATTCTGGAGCACAATCTATTTCATCATTCATCCATGTAATGACGCCATGCATAATTTTAAAATTTGAAAATATAGCATCATCTTCAAGTGGTTTAAATGCACTACCTGTTAAAACGGATGCATCAAACACTCTTTTTTCACCGCCTGAAAATGTCACAATCATCATTAAATGATCTGTAACTTTTGCATCTGTTATAGAAATCTTATTTGATTTTTCACTTGCGTAAGCTATACCATTGACTTCAAACATTGTAATTCTCCTTATAATGGATTAATCTTATCGAAGTGTTCTCCTCGTACGGCATTATTCCAGGCTTTGTATACTTCTTCTTCATGAATTGCCAACCAGCCGATTATTATTTTTAATTGTTTTGCTGGAATTGAGCCTGCGAGAAGGTCTCCGTCAACTGCCACAACTGCTTCGTAGTCGCCATAAAATGCATGAATATGTGGCTTGTGATGCTGTTGTGTATCATTAAAATACATTTTAATAATAATACCATAAAATCTGCTTAATTCTGGCATAAATCCCCCTTTTATAAATACATTTTGATAATTCAATCATATCAAAATTTTATAAAAATTACAATTAGAAATAAACTTTAACGCTTTAAATGAAAAAAGTGCTTGCGCATGTCTTATAAAAGAGTTATCATAATACAAAACGAAACACTTAGGAGGATTTACAATGGAAAAGCGTATTTCAGGTCACACAGGTTTATTAGCACTCATAGGATCACCGGTTGGTCATTCGGGTTCACCGGCTATGTACAATTACAGTTTTGAAAAACTCGGTCTGGACTATGCATACGTGGCATTTGATATAAAAGAAGACAAGGTTAAGGATGCTATTGCAGCAATGAAGACCTTCAACATGCGTGGATGTAATGTGACCATGCCTGATAAGGTAGAGGCTGCAAAGTACATGGATGAGCTTTCACCGGCTGCCCAGATTATCGGAGCCATAAACACTATAGTAAATGACAACGGCAAGCTTACAGGACACATCACAGATGGTGAGGGATTCGTACACAACTTAAAGGATCACGGAATTGACATCAAAGGAAAGAAAATCACTGTTGCCGGAGGCGGCGGAGCCGCTACAGCTATCCAGGTGCAGTGCGCATTGGACGGAGCTCGTGAGATTACTATTTTCAACAAAAATGATGCTTTCTTTGAGCGTACACTACAGACTGCAGAGAAGATCAAAAAAGCAGTTCCCGAATGTGTTGTAAATGTATACGATATTGATGATACAGCCAAGATGACAGAGGAAATCCAGTCAAGCGATATCTTTGCAAATGCAACAATCGTTGGCATGAAGCCTCTGGATGATCAGAGCGTGGTAAAAGATCTTTCAGCTTTCAGACCGGGGCTTGTAGTTGCAGATGCAGTTTACAATCCGGAGGAGACAAAGCTTCTTCGCGAAGCAAAAGAGGCAGGCTGCACATGCGTAGGCGGAAAGGGAATGCTCTTATGGCAGGGCGTCGCCGCATTCAAGCTTTACACAGGACAGGATATGCCGGTTGATGATGTGAAGAAACTGTTCTTCAGCTAGATTTAAGTTCTTATTACAATATCATTAGATAGCTTCCTGTTATACAGGAATATGATAAAACAACAGCTCGCGGTTTCCCGCGAGCTGTTGTTTTTTAGGAGTTGTGCGCCTAGCGGCGCACGTTTCTAACGGGTTAAAGTCCCGAATCCGCCCGG
>ENA-UBDJ01000721-UBDJ01000721.1-human-gut-metagenome-genome-assembly--contig:-NODE-721-length-16896-cov-6.018229_pt1 | contig 16896 bp, 10 predicted proteins | sample MGYA00244279_ERZ654774 | MGnify/ENA primary metagenome ERZ654774 (study PRJEB26926, sample SAMN06164701) | human gut metagenome | biome: ENVO:00009003; feature: ENVO:2100002; material: ENVO:00002003...
GTATCACGGGGTCGGGCGCCGGGGCAGGTTCGTTCACGGCGGGCGTTTCGGGCTGTGGAGCCGGAGCGGGCTGCGCGGTTTTCGGAGCCGGGATGCGCAGCGTCACGGTCACCGCCTCTTTCCCGCCGTCCGACGCCCCGGTGTGGAGCGCCGTGCGGAAATCGGCCTCCCGGAGCCCCTTCTGCGTGACAAGTTCCGACTTGACGCGGTTGGCCCGCAGGTAAGCCGTGCGACGGTTCTCTTTGGCCGTCGGCAGCGAGGCGCAGTAGCCGTCCACATAAACCGGCATCCGCCCGTCGGCGATCTGCTCCCGGTACGTGTCCACCAGCGCATAGAGGTGTGTCAGTTCGGCCTCGTTGCCCTGGAGCAGGAACATGTCCGCTCCCGCCCGGAAGCGGAACGTGACGGTTTCGGCGTCCGGCGTCGGTGCGGCGGTTCGGGCGCATACGGCCCCGGCGGCGGCAAGTGCCGTCATCAGGACAATCAGGATTCGATAGGGATGTTTCATAATTATCGGAGTTTAGGATTAGAAATCATTTGCAGGAGCCGCCCGGAGGTCAGCGTTCGGGGCCGGTGTAGACGAAGACCGAGCTCGCCATGCCGTCCTCCGTCAGGGTGTAAAGTTCCCCGTCGTTCTTCCATACTTTGCCAGGATACCCGTCATAGCCCGCCGTATAGACATCGCCGTCCCAGACGGAAAGCGAATTCAGCCAGGATTCCTCTTTCTGATCGGCCGGTGTGTAGGAATGGAGCACCTTGCCGTTCTTCCAGACCCGGAGCATATACACGTTTTCACGCATCTCCTCATAGCCGCAGACATAGACATCGCCGTCGGCGACATAGACCGAAGAAGCGCTGGAACCCAGCGTTCCTTCGCTCAGGGTGTAAAGCAGCTTGTCGTTCTTCCACACTTTGGCGACCGACTTGCCGATTTCATTGTCCTCAGAGCCCGCCGTATAGACAGCGCCGCCGGAAACGAATACCGAAGAGGCTCCGGCATACTGCGTTCCGTCGGTCAGGGCATGGAGTTCCGTGCCGTCCTTCCACACTTTGGCGACCGACTTGCCATTTTCTTTGTCCTCATAGCCCGCCGTATAGACAACGCCCCCGGAGACGAAAACCGAAGAGGCACCGGCATCATGCTTTCCGTCGGTCAGGGCATGGAGTAGCGTACCGTCCTTCCACACTTTGGCGACATACCTGTCGTTTTCGTTGCGCTCATAGCCCGCCGTATAGACAGCGCCGCCGGAAACAAATACCGAATTGGCATTGGCAGACTTCGTTCCGTCGGTCAGGGCATGGAGTTCCGTGCCGTCCTTCCACACTTTGGCAACCGACTTGCCATTTTCTTTGCCCTCATTGCCAACCGTATAGACAACACCGTCGGAAACGAAAGCCGACCAGGCTCCGGCATACTGCGTTCCGTCGGTCAGGGTATAGAGCGCCTTGCCGTTTTTCCAGACGACGGCGACATCCGGATTGTTTCCGTAGTTCTCATAACCCGCAACGTAAATATCGGGGTTGACCGTCACGGCGCAGGTGCCCGTCTTGCCGCCCGCGGCGACCGTGACGGTCGCATGCCCGGCCCGGACGGCCGTGACGATGCCTTCGGCGCTGACCGTGGCGACGGCTTCGTCGCTGCTCGTCCATGTCAGGGTCTTGTCCGCGGCGTTGTCGGGCGTCACCGCGGCCGTCAGCCGTTCGGTGCCGTCCAAAGCGAGTTCGAGCGTCGTCTTGCTCATCCCGACGCCCGTGACGCCAATCGGCGCGGGGTCGTCGTCGGAGCATCCCGCCAGCAGCACGAGCGGCGCGGCGGCAAAAAGAATCTGTCGGAAAATGGAGTAATTGGTTTTCATAATCGCAGGTGTTTTTTAAGATTTCTTATTGATATATATAAACAGGTGTGAAGCGTGTTCCGGGGATTAGGGGTCGTCCTCCTGCGGGGTGGGCTGTTCAGCCGCCGTCAGCCGGGACGTCAGCACCCGCTCGAAGGCCTGTTTCTCGATGCGCACGTGCTCCAGCTCCCGGGCGAGGAGGTCCTGCTCGTGCAGGACGCGGGCGATGCGGCGGTTCTTCTCCCGCCGGATGCGGCGGCAGCGAAAGTAAATTGCACCGGCTGTTACGAGCGCAGTCAAAGCGACAGCCAGCGACAGGACGATAATCTCTTTGTACATATCCGTTTCCTTTTTTACAAAGGTCCGCAAAGGGGCCCGGAACGGACTTGCATTTTGTCCCGACTTTCTCTCATTTTGTCACTATCCGCCTCTCCCGGCGCTTCCGGGCACAAAAAAAGCACGGATCGCTCCGTGCTTCGGTCTGTTCCGGCGGGTGGCCGTTACGCCCGCTGGGACTCCGCCATTTTGCGGTATTCCGCGGGACTAATGCCCCACTGTCGGCGAAACAGGCGGTAGAAAGTGCTCGGGATGTTGAACCCGCAGCTGAAAGCGACCGCCTCGATGGTCAGCTCGGGATGGCTGTCCAGCATCCGGCGGGCCTCGTCGAGCCGCATCCCCCGCAGGTACTCCATCGGGGTCTGGCCCGTCACGGCCCGGACGGCGTCGGTCAGTGCATTCTTGTTCGTGCCCAGCGCCGTGGTAATCTCGTCCCGGCCCACATCGGCGTTGGAAAGGTTGTCGCCCGTAAGCAGGTATTCCCGCAGGCGTCCGACCAGTTCGCGCTGTTGGCGGTCGCCCGGGAGCGGCGTTCCGGGATCCGTTTCGCCCTTGGTCTGCGCCCGCAGGCGCATAAGTTCCTCTTCCAGGCGGTCCTGCTCCTTGATTCGTTTGTACAGCCCGAGGTTTTTGCGCGTGACCACCCGGTTGTAATAAGACATCACGCCCAGCAGTCCGGCAAGCAGCAGGCAGCCGCCCAGCGCAAAGAGGAAGTAGTTGCGGTTGCGCTCCTTCTCGGCGATGTATTTGTCCACCTCGTACTGCGTCCGGATTTCGTCCAGTTTAGCGTTGTACTCCGTATTGTGGCGCGCCTGCAGCTCTCCTACGACCTCGCTGAACAGCTCCACGGCCTTTTCGGAGTCTTTCAGCTGGGTCAAGGTCATCAGCTTCAGGGCTTTGGGCTCCAGCGTTTTGGGCGAGGCCGCAATCGCACTATCGAGCATCTCGACCGCCTCCCGGTAGCGCTTTTTCCCGTAGAGGATATGACCCCGCTCCTTGTACATCCTTACCGACCCTTTGGTAATGGAGTCGATCTTGTCCACATAAATTTGCGCCTTGTCGAACTGTTCCGTTTGGCGGTAGATGTCCGCATAAGTCAGATAGAGGTTGTACCACGCGGAAATCTGCGGGGATTTCGTAGCCGCTTCGAAGCGGCGGTTCACATTCTCGGTCTCGCGGGCGGCCGCAAGGGCCTCGTCGTAACGCTCCTGCGCGATAAGGTTCTGCACCAAATGGTTGTAGACCGATGCCAGCGTATTGAGGTAAGCCGTTTCGTCCTGCATCATTTCGATGCTCTCCCGCAGGCCCTTCTCGGCCTCCGGGAAACGCCGCTGGTCGGTGTAGATCCGCGCCACGGCGTGCAGCGCGACGCCCATGCCGGCCCTATCGCCGCGCCCCTTGGCATCGTCGTAAACCCGGTTGGCCTCTTCGAGCGCCCGGTCGAAATCCCGTTTGCGTCGGTAAGCGTCGAGCAGCATGGTATAGGTCTGGTAGTAATTCTTCCACAGCCCGTTTTCGGACTGGAGGGCGAGAAGGGCGGGAGCCTGCCGGATGATCTCGTCGAAAAGCCAGTTGTCGTACAGCGCGATCAGCCGGTTGTAACCGGCCGCCGACTGCTCCGCGACATCACCCGTTTGCTGCGCTTCGGCCGCCAAAGCGTCGTAGATTGTCAGCAGCGTATCGAGCACGCCCTCTTTGCGCGACTCCATCCGGTAGAGGCGGGCCAGCTCCTTGTAGGCCCCGATTTTATCGGGCCCGTCCGTCCGGGAAACGACCTGCCGCAAAGAGTCTTTCTGCGAGCGGGAAGAATCAGACGCACGAACCACAGCGGGGAATCCGGTGCAGAGGGTCAGGAAGCCCAGAATAAGAGTCAGACGCAACGTAAATTTCATGTTTTTCGAACCTTTAGAAGAAACAAGGTAGGAAAAAAAGACGACATACTCAAACGGGCAAGGGAAGCCGCGTTTCAGAATTTTGCAAACCGGTTTCCGGATCACCCCTCTCGGACAAGGTCGACGACAGCCCCGTTTCAGCCTCCTGCAAGACACTCGCGAACAAGAATGTTATAAACAAAATGATATGTTTTTGCATGGGGCCAGCGAAAATAAACAAATGAAGTGCGTCAGCGTTCTCCGTCCTCATTGTGGCAGCATAACTCTGATATTTTCTCTTTCAGACTCTGGGAATTCACGGGTTTGGGCAGAAAACCGTCGAAACCCTCTGCGAGGATGCGCCGCATATCGTCCGGCGAGGCATAGGCCGTTACAGCCACGATAGGAATATTTGCGGATAGTTTGCGAATGGCCGCTGTGGCCTGGTAACCGTCCATCTCCGGCATCTTGATGTCCATCAGGATCATGTCGGGACGATGCTCGCGGAACATCTCGACGGCTTCGCGGCCGTTCCAGGCATGCTGCAGCGTGTAATGTCGGCGAAGCATCGCCTCGAAGAGTTTGTAGTTGGCAGGGTCATCCTCGGCGATAAGGATGGTTCGCTGCCCGGACTCCCCGCAGGCCGCATTTTCGGTTATAGTTTCCGGCGCTGCAACAGAAAGCGCAGATGTCGCTATGCAGCCCGCCGGCAGCACGAACCAGAAGGTCGACCCCTGTCCTTCAACCGAGGATACTCCGATTTCTCCACCCAGCCGCTCGACGATACTCTTGCTGATAGCCAGCCCCAGTCCCGTACCTTTGGCTTTCGAATCGAGCTTGACGAACCGCTCGAAAACGCTCTCCACCTTATCGGCAGCAATTCCGGCACCCGTATCCTCTACATAGAAATACCAGCGTCCGTCCGGCTGCTTCCGGACCCCGAAGTGGATATGTCCCCGGAAGGTAAACTTGGCGGCATTGTTGATGAAGTTATGCATGACCTGCATAAGCCGTCCCCGGTCGGTATGGATTGTACACTCCGGGATCGGGCTCGTGCAGGCGACTTCGACGGCCCCGTTCATAACTTTTATACGGGCTGTCTGTTCGAGTTCGGCCATCAGGGCGTTCAGGTCGTGGTCGGCAAAAGAGAACTCCAGTGTTCCGGCCTCGATCTTCGACAGGTCGAGGATATCGTTGATCAGTTGCAGCAGCATGGCGTTGCTGTTTTGAATGATAGTCAGGTATTCCTGCTTTTCTTCCGCGGTTTCGGCTTCCGAAATCAGTTCCGAGAAGCCCACAATGGCATTGAGCGGTGTGCGGATCTCGTGGCTCATGTTGGCGACGAAGGCACTCTTGAGCATATTGCTCTGCTCGGCCTGCTCCTTGGCTATGCGCAGCGACTCTTCCATGCGTTTCTGCGGCGTGATTACCCGGGCCGAACCGACTAATTGCAGGGGATCGCCGTCGGGACCGTATGTGGGAATGCTGCTCTGGGTCTCCACCCATTCGTATTCCCGGTCGTCGTACCAATAGATCGGGTAAATTTCATGGAACTCGGAGATGCGTCCTGAGAGCAGATCGGCGAACTGGTCTATCGCATGTTGTCGGTAGTCGGGATGAATGCGGGTAAAGAATCGGTCGAAAGGGAGTGTATATGCCCCGTTTTCATCCGGAGACGCGGCCTCTTCGTGGTGGTAATCGCTGTAATTGCATGAGAAAACACCCTTTTTCAGATCCCCGTACCAGGGAATGACCTGAGCTATGCCCAGCACGGACGAGAGCGTGACATTCTTGATATACAGCTCCTCTTTGGCCTGCCGCAGTTCCAGTTCGGTCCGTTTCTGTTCCGTAACCCGCTGGGCCGAGCCGATCAGCCGTGTCGGGCGGCCGTCGGGGGCGCGCCCCGAAACGCTGCTCTGAATTTGAACCCACTCCCACTCCCGGTCATTATACCAATGTACGAGATACGTTTCACGGACCTCTTGCCGTTCGCCCTCAGCCAACTCGGAAAGCATCCGCACCGCATCCTGGCGGTGGTCGGGATGGATGCTGGCGAAATAGCGGCTCATCGGGATGACATAGCGGCCCTGGCTGTCGGGTCTCGGCGCATTTTCGGGATGGTACGTGTTATAATCGCAGTAAAAAATCCCCTCTTCGAGGTCGCAGCCCCAGGGAACGACATCGGCAAGGCTCAATACCGAAGTGAGGATCATGTTCCGGTTCGCCAGTTCATTCTTGGCGTTCACCAGGGAGATTTTCGTCTCGTTAAGTTCCGATACATCGAGTGCGCTGTTCAGGATCAACTTCTCGGTTCCGAAGGTAAACGGCGTGCGGGTCACGACGAAAGTGTGCTCCCGACCGTCAGTGGTCGTGTACTTCTCGGTTCCCTGATACCTCTCATCCGTTCCTTCCGCCAGCCGGCGGTCGAGTTCCTGCACGGCACGGGCCTGCGCCGGCGGCATATACAGATTCTCCGTTCCACCGATCATCTCGCCGACCGAGCGGCCGAACATCTCGGCCTTATGGCTCCAATACACATAGCGTTCGGTATCCATGTTTTTCACCGAAACGGGAATGGCTACGTTGTCCAGCACTTCGGCGAAGAAACGGTGCAAATGTTCGGATTCGATCCGGGCTACGGCCGGCCCCGAGACATGATGGAGCCCCGCCAGCAGACAGCCGTCGTTTACATAGGCAAGGAACGCATCGTAGACTTTCGTCTGCCCGTCCGGCATGCCGTGCGAGTACAGGAACTGGCAGGTGTGCCGGGTGTCGAATACAGACTGAAAACGTTCGCGAAACTGCCCCGTGAGTTCCCCGATCGGCCGCATGGCGCCGTCAGCCATCAGGTCGGCATCCGGGTTGCGGATGTCGAGGATGGAGGCGTTTCGGTCGTACAGGATCAGCATGTCCGGAATTGCATCGAATAGTCGGTTGCTGATCCCGATGCTGTTTTTTGCTGAGGGTACCATTGCATTACGGATTTGTGATTTTGTCTTTGTGTAATATCGGAAGCCGCAAAGTGAATTGCGAACCCTCTTTCGGCCGGGAAGAGACGGTGAGGGTGCCGCCCAACTGCTCAACAAGCGTCCTGCAGAGCGGAAGCCCCAGACCGGTTCCCCGGACGAACGTATCGACTTTGTAGAACCGTTCGAAAATCTTCTCCTGCAAATCGGCCTGAATGCCGCAGCCTGTGTCGCTAACGAACAATTCCACATATTCGCAGTTCTCCGAGAGTGTATATCCTATGTCAATATGGCCCCGGGGCGTGAATTTCTCGGCGTTATCCAGCAGGTTGCCCAGTGCCTGCCGCAGCCGTTGGGCGTCGGTTTCGATCATTACATCTTCCGAAGGCAGCAGCAGGTTGAATGCCACGCCCTCCGGAACCCGGGCTGCATGACTGCCGTGTATCTCCGATAAGAGTTGGTTCAGGGGCTGCTCCGCAAAGCAGTATTCCATCGTACCCGTCTCGATGCGCGAAATATCGATGATATCCGAAACCAACAAAATCAGGTGTTCACAGTTCCGGCGAATCAAGTCCGCATATTCGTGTGCTTCTTCGCGGGAGAAATCAGCGCCTTCTTCGGTGAGCAGGTTCGAGAACCCTACGATAGCGTTCAAGGGCGTACGAATCTCATGGCTCATATTGGCCAGGAATGCCGACTTCAGCCGGTCGCTCTCCTGCGCCTTGTTGCGTGCGGCCCGCAGACGATCTTCCGTGGTCTTATAGTGTTGGATGCTGTGGCAGACCCCCACGATACGGTAGGGAGAGCCGTCGTCCGTGCGGCTGAGATACATGGACTGCTCGGAGAACCATTCCCACGTGCCGTCGCCGCGCTGAAGCCGGTAATCGAACGAATCATGGATTTCATGATCTGTCAGTTGAGCCTGAAGCGCCTGGGCGAGCATCTCCCGGTCATCGGGATGCACCCGGGCAAAGAATTCGCCCTGGCTAATCGTACAGTCCCCCTCCGGCAAGCCCAGATAAGAGAACCAGTGGGCATCGATCAGCATCCGGTCACGGTCCAGGTCATAGAACCAGGGAAAGATGCGGGTTCGGGCCAGCACCATACTGAGGATTTGCTCCCGCGTAATCTCATCCATGGTGTTGCGAAATGAGAACATCATGCTCCCGCATTCCAATAGCGTGATATTGCCGCTGACGAAGAACTGCACTTTGGTGTCGTTACACCGCACGAAAGCCCCGGCCGGCAGTTTGACCTGAAACATCCCGGCATCATTCATGCCTGCGATTATTTCCGGCAGGATATCCCTGTGGCTGTAAACGACGGAAAGCATCTCCGAGAGATTACGGCCTGCGAGGGTTTTTTCCGCATGCAGGTCTTCGCCGGCCTGCTTGTTGGTGCGGATAATCGTACCCTCCGCATCGAAAAAGATAACACTCGTTTGCAGGGCGTTCAGCAACCGGTCGGAGAGATTGCCGCAGCTCGGAGTGCCGACTGACGGCTGCTTTTCAGAAACGGCCTTCATAGTTATAATAGGTTTGAATAGATGGGTCTGGTTATTGTTTTCACCCCACATCGGTTCCTGAACGGGCTCTTTGCAACGGGTACAGGCGGACTGCAAAAATGTGGTTTGTATATGCGAAAATAGAGCATATTCGACATTTTTCATGACAAGGGATATAGTTGTATGTATTTTATGAAAATACGCCCGGATTTTCATTCTCATCCCGAACCGACAGGGATGGAAAATAGATTATTTTTGCACCATGGACAGAACTAAAAGCAGCATGGCAACCGGCGAAGAAGAAAAAGAAGAGTTCGCCATTTCCACGGATATGGCCGATTTTCCCGTGGGTGAATGCCCTTCCTATCTCAGAGACATGATCGGAGCCGTGTGCATTTCAGGATCGGCGACCATACAGGTTTTCAACTGCAAATGCAGGTTCATGCCGGGGATGGTCGCCACGCTGATTCCCTGGCAGCTGGTCTCCATCGGTGATGTCAGCGACGACTTTCAGGTACTCTTCTACCGGGCATCCATGGGAATGTTTACCGACAGCCTGAGTTCCTTATGGAGGCTTACACCCGAATTCTTTACCTATATGCGCTCGCACATCGCTTCTCCGCCCGATATGGAGAACATACGCCGCTTCCGGAGTTTTTGCGACCTGCTGTCATATTGGAACGAGTACGCTCCGGAGCCCTGCCGCCGGGAATCCGTCATGCAGTTGTTACGGGTGCACCTGTGGAATGTATACGCCATCTACGTCTGTGACCCTCAGGTGGAGAAAGTCAACTACTCCCGAAAGGAAGAGGTGGCTTTCAATTTCATGCGCCTGATTATCGAAGAGCATGCGCAGGATAAGGACGTGCCATATTATGCCGGCAAACTCCAGATGTCACCCAAATCCCTGACCAATCTGATTCGAAGCATCAGCGGCCAGTCCGCACGCGAATGGATCGTCTATTTCACAATACTCGAAATTAAAGCTCTGCTGCGGCAATCCTCCATGACCCTGAAAGAGATCGTTGTACGCGTCAATTTCCCCGATCAGTCATCCCTGAGCCGCTATTTCCGCCATTACACGGGTATGACCCCGCGTCAATACCGCAAAATGATACATTTTTAGCACCTTCCCCCGGTTTGTCCGAGGACGGAATTGTAGTACCAAAGAACGCGGAATTTTCATAAAATGCATACAACAATTTACCTAATTGTGCAGAACAAAAGTTAAAATCTACTTTTGCCGAAAATAGCCGGCCTTACATCAGGACAGGCTGCAAAAACAGACGATAATGAAAAAGTTTAAACTCCCGTATTTGCTATCGGTCGGAATAGCAGCAGGCGCCTTTCTGCTGGCAAGTTGCATCGACCATCCGGATCAACCGGGACCAATTAGCCCCGAACCGGGGACGGAACATTACGATTACGCCACCACGAACAACATTAAACTGGACGTGGATTACTCGATGAAGGGCAACAAGGCGCAGTTCGAAGTCTATGCCGAGAATCCCGTGACCGAAAAAGACGGGGCGCTGGTGAAGAAACAAGGGGTAAAAGCCCTGCTGAAAGCCTACACCGACAACGACTGCCGCTACTCCGGCTCGGTCGCCCTTCCTACCGCGGCCGAAAAGGTCTGGCTTTATAGCGATTCGTATGGCCTGCCTACCTGTATTGCTGCCGAAGTAACGGAATCCGGCGTTTCGGTCGACCTGCAGGCGATCTTGGCATCGTCGGACAAAGCGGTTGCCGGGAAAGCAGCCGGTACGCAGGCCCTGTCGACCCGGGCCGTTTCGGCAAGCAACCCCTTCAATATCCAGCCACTTGGCGAATGGACCTGGAAAGGCCTGCCGCTTTATATAAAGGGCGAGACCTTCGACGAAGATTTCTTCCCGATCTATGCGAACATCCCCAACGGTCTGATGAACCGCATCCAGAACGTGCTGATGCCGGGTACGGACAATTCCTCATATGCCAAACCGACCGGGGTGGTCAACCTCAATGTCGTCAAAGACGCCCGTCTGACGCTGGTATTCGCCGCCGAACTCGCGGCCTGGAACAACGCCATCGGCTACTACTATTACGACACGAAAAATCCGCCTAAGACACTCTCCGATATAGACGAGCTTCCCAAATACGTCGCTTTCCCCAACTGCTCGTCCTATTTCAGCGGGAACGGCGACTGGACCGCACCGCTCCGCTACGGTGAACAGTTGCCGCTGAAATATTTCAAGGACGGCGAGGCTTCCGACGTATTCCCCGCAGGTACGACCGTGGGTTGGTTCCTGATCCCCGACGGATATAAAATTTCGGCCGGTTCGGGCACAGGGAGTCTCGACCTGACGGGGGCCGTAAACAATATCCGCTATTCCAACAATGAGTTCAATGAAGGAAATGCACGTTATATGGTCAGCCTCTACGACAAGGTGAGCGGCACGACCATACTCGGGTTCGAGGACGGAGGTGACAACGATTATAAGGACGTGCTGTTCTACGTCGATTCCGACCCTGCGGACGCCATCTATGACCCCGACCGTCCGACGACCGATCCCGACGATGAGAAGTACCCCGACATCGTGGGCGACCCGATTGAAGGTACGCTGGCATTCGAAGACCTGTGGCCCAGCCAGGGCGACTACGACATGAACGACGTGGTCGTCGGATACAGCACCACGTTTACCGTCAACAAGGACAACGGACTCGTCGCCATCAAAGACGTCTTCACCCCGCTGCACCGCGGCGGCAAGGTCAAGAGTGCCTTCGGATACCAGCTTGACATGCCGGCAACCCACATCAAGAGTGTGAAGATCGAGAACGGCTCCTCCTCGGCCATCGCTGTCAACGGGCTCGAAACCAAACAGGACAAAGCGGTGATTATGCTCTTTGACGATATCGAAACGGCAGTAACGCAAGGTCCCATCACGGTGACCATCGAGTTGGACGGCAGCGTATCGATGAACACCGTGACGCGCAAATCACTCTACAACCCCTTCATCTGCGTCAGCGATGACGGATTCGTTCCGGGCGAAGTCCGTAAGGAGGTGCACCTGACCAACTATTTACCCACGTCACTTGCGAACCTCTATCCTTTCGGCAAATACGACGATAAGAGTTCGGTGGACAAGAATGGAAACCCCGTCGGACCGAATTACTACACGACTTCCGAGTTGTATCCGTTCGCCATCGACCTTCCGATCACCGACTACCGCATTCCGACCGAGATGGTGAAGATGGGAACATTCTATCCCCAGTTCACCGGCTGGGTCGAAAGCAAGGGCGAAAAATACAAGGACTGGTATCTGCATCCTGCGAAGTAAAAAAGTTATATCGAAATTATTTCCTGTCATATTTTACACCTTATCCAGCTATAAATCGCCTATTATCAATCGATAATAGGCGATTTATATCCTATTCTAATTGAAGCATAGGCAGAAATCAAATAAAACCGCCGCAAACTACCGATTTTTAGGCTTGTTTGCAAAGAATAAGGATGAGGCAAAATGAAAGTCAGACGCAACGTAAATTTCATGCTTTTCGAACCTTTTGAAGAAACAAGGTAGGAAAAAAAGACGACATACTCAAAATGACCCATCGGATACGACAAAACCGTCCCAAGAGCAAAAAAAATGATAAAATATGATTTATTTTCGGGGACTTGCGGTCGCGCTGCGGTCGTGACGGAAAAAGAAAAAGCGCTAAAACATTATTTATTAATGCTTTAGCACTTCTTAAAAGTACCCGGAGCCGGGGTCGAACCGGCACGACATTGCTGTCATTGGTGTTTGAGACCAACGCGTCTACCGATTCCGCCATCCGGGCAAGCCTCTTCCGTAGAATCGGGAGGGCAAAGATAGTCGATTCTTCGCAATTTTCAAAAAATCCGGTTATTTTTCAAAGAAAGCCTTGATTTTTTTCGCCTTGGCGGGGCCGACCAGCGCCGTCAATTCCTCGAACGGTGCCGCCTTGACCTTGGCCACGGTGCGGAAATGTTGCAGCAGCGTACGGACGGTCTTGTCCCCGACGCCTTCGATCCGTTCCAGTTCGCTATGGATAAAGGCCTTGCTGCGTTTCTGGCGGTGGAATGAGACGGCGAAACGGTGCACCTCTTCCTGGATGTGCGCCAGAAAGTGGAAAAGGGGCGAAGTGGGACGGATGCCGACCAGGACAGGCGGGAATCCGCAGAGCAACTCGGAGGTGCGATGGCGGTCATTCTTGGCCAGCCCGGCGACAGGTATGTCCAGCCCGAGATACTCCAGCACCTCGTGAATGACACCCATCTGCCCCTTTCCGCCGTCGGCAATGATGAGATCGGGCAGCTCGGCCCCCTCCTCCTGCAGGCGGCTGTAACGCCGGAAGACGACCTCGCGCATCGAAGCGTAATCGTCGGGGCCCTCCACGGTCTTGATGTTGAAATGACGATACTCCTTGCGTGCGGGTTTTCCGTCGCGGAACACCACGCACGAGGCTACCGGATGGGCCCCCTGCAGATTGGAGTTGTCGAAGCATTCGATGTGCCGCGGCTGGCGGTCGAGGCGCAGTTCCTTCTGCAGGGCATTCATCAACCGCTCGGTATATCGTTCGGGATTCTTGATTTCCAAGTTCTTGAGCTGCTCGGCGCGGTAGATACGGGCGCTCTTCTGCGAGAATTCGAGCAGTTCGAGTTTTTCGCCGCGCTTGGGCACCGTGAAGGTCACACCGTCGAACAGCAGCGTCGTCGAGGGCAGGAACGGCACGACGACCTCCCGGGCCAGCGTCCCGGCAATATGCTCGACGACATGCTGGATGGCCAGCGTCAGCATGTCGCGTTCGTCGCCCCCGACACCCGTCTTGAGCTTCACGGTATAAACACCCACGACCGACCCGTGGCGGATACGCACGAAATTGCAATAGGCCACATCGTCGTCCGGAAGCAGCGAAAAAACATCCACGTCGACGATCTTCGCACTGACGATCACCGACTTGCCCGCATAGTTGTCCAGCGCATCGAGGCGCTGCTTGTAGCGTTGCGCCAATTCGAATTTCAATCCCCCGGCAGCACGTTGCATCTCCAGTTCGAGGTAGTTACGCACGGGGCGCAGGTCGCCCTTGAGCACCGCGACGACCATGTCGACGAGCCGGCCGTATTCCTCTTCGCCCTGCGCCCCGATGCAGGGGCCTTTGCAGTTGCCCAGGTGGTATTGCAGGCAGACCGTATATTTTCCCTTGGCGATCTGCTCGGGAGCGAGATTGAGTTTGCAGGTACGCAAGGGAACCACCTCGCGGATGAAATCCAGCACGCTGTGCTGCATCATCACCGATCCGTAGGGGCCGAAGTACTGCGACCCGTCGCGGTTCAGTTGCCGCGTCGACTGCACGCGCGGAAAATGCTCGCGGCGCACCACGATCCACGGATAGGTCTTATCGTCTTTGAGCAGGATATTGTACCGCGGCTGGAGGGTCTTGATGAGCGAGTTTTCCAGCAACAGGGCGTCGGTTTCGCTGTCCACGACGATATGGCGGATCTCGGCGATCTGCTTCACCAGCACGCGCACCTTGGGGCTGTGCTCCTTGCTCTGCACGAAATAGGACGAAACCCGCTTGCGCAGGCTCTTGGCCTTACCAACGTAGATGATCGTCCCCGAGCGGTCTACGAACTGGTAGACGCCCGGTGACAGCGGCAGCATCGCCACCTGCTCCCTGAGGTTGTTTTTTTCGGTCCCCGCCATAGCGTTAATCGCAATGCAAATGTAGCAATTATTTCACAAAACGCGCCATCCCCTGCGGCATGCCTCCGGCGCACGCAGAGATGGCCGCATTTGACATGCGCATAAACTAAAACGTCCGATTTTTTGTTTTATTCGTCGGAACGGCATATATTTGCGACGCATTGAAAACAAACCCAAACCCTATGAGAAAATTTTTACCTTTTCTCTTCGCCGCAGCACTCGCATCGTCCTGTATCGACAACGCTTACGACCTGTCGAACGTGAACACGGACGATGTCACCATCGGCGACGAGGACTCGGAATACCGGTTGCCGCTGGCCACGGTATACGTAAGCATGAGTGAACTGAAGGAAGGAGGCGCGGACATCAAAACGCTCTTCGACGAAGCGGACATCTGGCTTCCCTCGCCCCTGCCCGGAAACGCCGCATACGTCGACCTCCGGAAACTCCAAAACAACCCGGACACAATCACACCGCTGCTCCAAGCACTGATCGACCAGATGATGGACGACGATGCCAAGATCGCCGCCGTCGCCGACCTGCTGGCGGAAAAATACCTCTCGACCTTCCTGCCCCTGCTTCCCCCGGACACGGATCCGGCAAATTTCAAACCGGTCTTCATCGAGGCGTTCCGCAATATGCCGATGCTGCACGACCGGCTTTCGAACGAAGTCAAATCCCTGGCCGGCAACTACCTGACAGACCTCAAAGTCCAGGATGTAACCTACGACATCGGTAAGATCGACATCGGCAGCGACGTGGTGGACATGCTTTGCGAGAACCTCGACAGCGAAGGCACCCCCAACCCCAGGAACACGCTGCACCTCTACGGCAGCATCACGAGCGCCCTGCCCGTGAGCCTGCGGATAGTGCCCTATTTCTCGCCTACGAACGTCCGGTTCGACGTAACGGTCGAACCCGGCAGGACGAACGAGATCAGGGAAACGCAACTTTTCGAAAGCGACCTGCGGCAGATCATCGAGGGTGCCGAGATCATCCTCCCCGTCTCGCTGGAGAAATACTATCCGGGCTATGATTTCTCGTCCGGCCAGCAAATCGTCATCACCCTGCGCCTGATCAAGCGCGGCGGCCTGAAGCTCAACCTCTAATCCGGCACAGAACATGAAAAAAATATACGCATTCCTCTTCACGCTGCTGCTGGCATCAGGCGCCGCGGCACAGAACCCGACGGCATATTTCATGGAGGGGTCGACCCTCCGCAGCCAGCTCAACCCGGCCTTCGCCCCCTTACGCGGCTATGTCAACATCCCCGGGCTGGGCGGACTGGACATCAACGTGAGCGGCAACCTCTCGATCGACAAAATACTCTATCCGCGCAACGGAAAACTCGTCACGCTGCTCGACAGCTCCGTATCGACGGCCGACGCCCTTTCGGGACTCAAAGCCGACAACCTCCTGGGTTTCGACACGCGCGTGAACCTCATCGGGTTCGGCGCCTTCACCCGCAACCACAAAAATTTCTGGTCGTTCGACCTCAACGCCCGCGTCACGACCGACGCCACCCTGCCCTACTCGCTCTTCGACTTCCTGAAGCGCGGCAACAGCGGTGACATCAGCGACATCGGCATCACGGCCGACAGCTATCTCGAAGCAGGGTTCAACTATTCTTTCCCGCTGCTCGACGACAAATTATACATCGGTGTGCGGGCAAAATTCCTGATGGGCGTGGCACGTGCACGGATGTACTTCTCGCAATTCAACGTGTCGCACAACGAAGAACGCTGGCTGATCAACGCAGCCGGCGGGCTGGACATCACGGCCGCAGGACTCGACGTGACGACCGAACTCAACGAGCACGGCGAAGAGGTCTACAAGATGGATGACATCAACCTCAAGCCCACCTCGCCCGCCGGTTACGGCTTCGCGGTCGACCTCGGGGCTACGTACGACATCCTGCCCAACCTGCAGGCATCGCTGGCGGTGAACGACCTGGGCTTCATCAGCTGGAGCAAGAACAAGAACGTAACGGGTTATTCGGCGAAGGAGCTCTCCTTCACGGGCGTGACGGTCACCGAGGACGGCACCGAGTCGCCCGACTTCGACATCGACGTACTGGAGTTCCACAAGGGCGCGGCCAAGAGCGTATCGCGTATGCTGCGCGCCTCGATCAACGCAGGCCTCGAATACGAAGTATGGCGCCATAAGATCGGCATCGGCCTGTTGTATACGGCCCGCGTGTGGGAGTACAAGACCCTGCACAACATCACCGGGTCGGTCAATTTCCACCCGATCCGCTGGTTCACCGTCACGGGCAGCTATTCGGTGATCGACAACCGCGGCGGCGCCGTGGGGCTGGCGCTGAACCTGAACCCCAGCTGGATCAATTTCTACCTTGCCACGGACATCGTCACGGCCAAGCATACGCCCCAGTTCATCCCCATCAAGCAGAGCATCATGAACGTCACACTGGGCATCGGCGTACCGATCGGCAGGCGCAGCCATCGTATCGCGGCCTATGTGTACGACAAGGATCGGCGGTAAACGAACGAACGGAAAAACCCGGCCTTTTCAGGTTCGGGTTTTGTAGGAGTAGCATAGTGTATAAGAGCGTAAATATTTTGTTTACAGTAATTTAATACATTAGCTTTCATAGGTTCCGGAACTCTGAAAAGCAGAATCGGGCAGGTTTGACGGTGAGTTGTGTTACTTATTCGTTACCTG
>ENA-UBDJ01000734-UBDJ01000734.1-human-gut-metagenome-genome-assembly--contig:-NODE-734-length-16731-cov-6.277345_pt1 | contig 16731 bp, 9 predicted proteins | sample MGYA00244279_ERZ654774 | MGnify/ENA primary metagenome ERZ654774 (study PRJEB26926, sample SAMN06164701) | human gut metagenome | biome: ENVO:00009003; feature: ENVO:2100002; material: ENVO:00002003...
TACGAGATTTCTGCCTGTCTCGTGGGCTCGGAGATGTGTATAAGAGACAGCCTTCGTAGACCGCGCGGCGGCCGTCGAGTTCCCCTTCGCGGAAAATACCGTCGCCGCGGAAGGGGTTGATCGTCAGGTAACCCACGCCCAGCGAGGTGACGTTCTGGAAAAAATGCGTGCCCTGCGACGGTTCCACCTCGAACTTCTCGATGCCGCATTCGACGATCACCTTTGCCTCCGAGATGTGGTTCCATTTCACGGGGACGCCCAGGAACGGGTCGGAAGAGCCCCAGCGGCCGGGGCCGACGAGGATGTAGGAGCGTTTTTCATCCTGCATACGGTTGTTGAATTCGAGCAGCTCTTCGGCGATCTTTTCGGTCGAGAGCGAGTCGAACGTGTCGCCCTTGATGTAGATGATGTCCGCGATGTCGCCCATCATGCCGATCCCGAGGGCGTTCTCGCCGTATATCAGCGCGTCGGAGACATCCACCTTGCTCCAGTCGATCGGGCGGTTGTCCTGGTTGTCGATGATCGGGCGGATCTGGAGCAGGTTGAATATCTGTTGCTGTCCGGCCTGTACGTCCATGTTGACTGCGAATTCGACCTCTACGGGGCAGCGCATCTCCTCGGCTCCCAGCCTCAGGATGTCGCTGATGATCTCTGCGAGCGGGAAGGTGTTGTACTTCAGTATGTTGTTGAACGTGATGACTTTGCGCCCCCGGTCGAACGGGCTGTCCGAGATGCGTTCATTCTCGCGGTCCCATACCGAGCAGACGAACCGCGCGTTGCGCAGGTCGGCGATCCGGGCGATGTCCAGCCTGTGCAGGTTCACCGCGTCGTCGATCGACGTGCGGAATTCTTCGGGCTTGAGGCTGAGTGCCAGCACTTCGTTCTGTGTGTCGCGCAGCGCCAGTTCGGGGGTCGAGGTCTGGAGTACCTTCTGCGGGTAGCGGGGCGAGAAGCGCAGCGTACGGCCGCCGTCGACGACCAGTTTGCCCAGCCCCATGGCGATGTTGCAGACGCCGTCGGCCGGGGCCTCGTCGCCGATGGGGTAGTAGTTGATCGACCGGGCCACGCCCGAGAAGGTCGGGAAGAAGAGGCCGTCCTGCTCGGTGCCGCATACCTCCTGGATGATGACGGCCATTTTTTCCTCCGAGATCAGGTTTTGCGACGAGGAGAGGTAAGCCCTCGACGTGGCGAAATAGACCGAGGCGTAGACGCTCTTGACAGCCTTGAGCAGCAGTCGGAGCATCTGATCCCCGTTGTCCACGTAGGGGATCATGTAGGTGGAATAGATGCCTGCGAAGGGCTGGTAGTGCGAATCTTCCAACTTCGACGACGAACGTACGGCCAGCGGCGTGCGGACGGTCTGGATGTAGGCCTTCAGCTCCTGCTGCAACTTGGCCGGAACCGTCGAACTGACGAATTCCGAGAGTATCTCCTCGTCCGAGAACTCCTGCGAAATGATGTATTTGAGGCCGTTGAGGCGGATGAAGTCGTCGAAATAATCCGTGGCGATGACCACCGAGCGGGGGATCATGATGCGCACGTTGGCGTGCTTGTCGTAGAGCCGGTGCTTGAGGATCATCGAATTCATGAAGGCCAGCCCGCGGGCCTTGCCGCCGAGCGAGCCCTCGCCGATGCGTGCGAAGGCCACCGCGTCGCTGTAAGTTTCCGGGTCGAAACGCGCCACTACGCCCTGGCCGAGCAGCGTGCGGTAATCCTTGATGAGGTTGACGATGCGCTGGCGATGTTCCTGGGTCGAAGCGAACTGGCTCTTGTTGCCCCGGCGGATCGCCGCCGCCAGCGGGAATAGCCCCCGGGAATAGAGCCATTTCGAAAGGTGGTTTTGCGACGTGTGATATTCGAATGCCTTGTCGGGGATCGTGGCGATCATTTCCTGCATCTGCACCAGGTCTTTGGCCTTGCCGATGACGGCACCCGTGTCGGGGTCTTTGAAGAGGAATTCGCCGAAGGCGAACTCCTTGTCGATATATTCGTGCAACTGCGTGAGCAGCGTTTTGGAATTCTTGGCGATGAACCCCGCTCCGAGCTGGCGGGCCTGTACCTCGAACTCGGTCTGCGACGATTGCAGCAGGACGGGCATCAGCGGGTTGTCGGCCTTGATGCGGCGGCAGAGGTCGATGCCCGCGTCGCGTTTCTCGCTCTCGGGCGGGTCGTTGCGGTGCAACACGAACCCTACGTCGGAGATCACGCCCAGAATGTTCTTCTTGTAACGGTCGTAGAGTTCCACGGCCTCCTCGTAATTGGTGGCCAGCAGGATTTTCGGCCGGGCACGCTTGCGCAGAATCTGCTGTTGCTCGTTGAAGGCGTCCTTGAGGAATTCGGTGTTCTGCAGCAGGATCAGCTTGTAGAGCTCGGGCAGGTAGGTCGAGTAGAAGCGTATCGAGTCCTCGACGAGCAGGATGGCCTGCACGCCGCCGTCGGTGATGTCCTCCTCGGCGTTCATTTTATCCTCGACCAGCTTGATGATGGCCATGATCAGGTCGGTATTGCCGTGCCAGCCGAAGATGTAGTCGAGCCCCGAGCGATCTTGCTCCTCCAAACGGCGGTAGATGTCCTTCGAGAAGGAGGTGAGCAGCGCGACCGGGATCTGGGCGTGGCGTTCCTTGACGATCTTGGCAAACGAGAATACGTCCAGCTCCCCGACGTTGTACATCGTCAGGATGAAGTCGAACGAGTCGTCGCGGCCGAGCAGCTCCAACGCTTCGCGTGTGGAGCTCACGCGCGTGAACGACGGCGGGTTCGACATGTTCAGGTCGAGGTATTCCTGGTTGATCTGCGATTCGATGTGTCCGTCCTCCTCGAGGATATACCCGTCGTAGCTGCAGCAGACCAGCAGGATCTTGTGGATTCGGTATTTCATGAACCGGTACTGGGTCTTGTTCCCGTCCGGCAGGTATTCTTCGAGATTCTTGTTCATCGCGACTTCGTTTATTTCAACAAAAATAGGAAAAAATCGCCAACTGGGAAAAAGAAACTTTCCGCCGGCAGGTATTGCCGGCGGACGAGGGGTGTTGCCGGGGGCGTCCGGGTTCAGACCCTGGCGCTGAAAACCATGTGGCGCCAGAGGTAGGGTATGCGTCCGGCGCCCGTGAAGGCCAGGTGATGGTATCCCGCCTCCCTGAGCAGGATGGCGAGTGTCCGGCGCGACCAGAACTTGATGTGGCCGCCTTCCCACAGGGCGCTCAGGTGGTGATCCATCTTGTTGGCCGCTGCGATGGTGAGGTTTTTCAGGTAGCCGTGGTAGGGTGTCGTGACGATGAACTGGCCGCCGCCGCTGGCTTCGAGGATGCTGCGGATGAACAATACGAATGCCCGCGGTTGGTAGAGATGTTCGATGACCTCCATCGAAATCACTGTTTTGAAGGGAATGCCGCGCAGTTCGGACGGGAGTTCGCCCGAGGTTACATCACAGACGAAAAACCGCTCCGGATTTCCCCCCCCCCTCATTCGGTTGGCGATCGCTATGCCCTGTTCGGATGCGTCGATGCCGTAGACGCAATAGCCTTTCTCAGCCAGGTAATTGGCGAAATAACCGTTCCCGCAGCCTACATCCAGAATCGGAGAACCGTCCGTAGGCAGTAACCGCTCGATGTATTTACCGAGCAGTTTGTGGTAGAACATCGGCTGGGCGTCGCGCCATCCGAATTCGTTGTAGCTGGATGCCGTCATGGTGTCGTGGGATTTGAATAGGCAATAACGAACAAATGTAGGTATATTTTTCATCGCACGCAAGCGGAACGGGGTTTATTTACAGCGGGTTTCTATTGCCTGGGGGCGACTTTCCGGAAGGGCCTGCGCGATTTTCGTTTTTTATTTCTATCTTTGTTCTGATAAAAAAACGATTCGCAATGAATACGGACAAATATATCCTTCAGGAAGTCACTACCTCCGCACAGGAGCGCGAATGGCTCGATTTACCCAAGAAGATTTACAAGGGCAACCGCAACTGGGTCTGCCCGCTGGATCAGGACATAACCGAGGTTTTCGACCCGGCGCGGAACGAACTCTTCGCCGAAGGCGAAGCCGTCCGGTGGGTGGTGCGCAACAGGGCCGGCGAGGTCGTGGGGCGTATCGCGGCGTTTTACAACCGCGAAAAGGCGGCCATCGAGGAACAGCCCACGGGCGGCTGCGGTTTCTTCGAGGCGATCGACGACCAGCAGGTCGCCGACATGATGTTCGATGCTTCGCGCATGTGGCTCGCCAGCCGCGGCATGGAGGCCATGGACGGCCCGATCAACTTCGGGCAGCGGCGCGACTGGTGGGGACTGCTGGTCGAAGGCTACGAATTCCAGCCGCTCTACAAGAATCCCTACAACCCTCCATATTATAAGGAGTTGTTCGAGAATTACGGCTTCAAAAACTATTTCAACCAGCACAGCTTTATCTGGCGTGCCAATGTCTCGGAGGCCAGCGAACGGATTTTCGACCGCGCCGAACGACTCCTCTCTACGCCGGGGTATCATGTCGAGAATATCGACATGAACAATCTGGAGGACGCCGCCGAGAATTTCCGGCTGGTTTACAACAAGGCGTGGGCGCTCTTTTCGGGTGTCAGGCCCATGACACAGGAGGAGGCGATGCAGATGATGAAGGCCATGAAGCCGATTATCGACCCCGACATCATCTTTTTCGCCTATTTCAACGACGAACCGATCGGGTTCTTCATCACCGTGCCCGACCTGAACCGCATCATCGGGAAGTTCAACGGCAAATTCGGGCTGATCCAGAAGCTCCGCCTGATGTGGGAGCTGAAAGTCCGTAAATCCTGCGACCGCATCTTCGGCATTATCTTCGGCATCGCCCCCGAGTTCCACGGCAAGGGCGTGGAGTCGGCCATCATGGCACGTTACTGGCATTTCATGATGGGGCAGCAGAGCCGTTACAAGACGCTCGAGCTGGCATGGATCGGCGATTTCAACCCCGTGATGAACCGCATGATCGAGACTTATGTCTGCGCCACGCGCCATAAGATACACACCACCTACCGTTACCTCTTCGACCGGACGAAGGAGTTCCACCGCTGTCCGCGCCTGGGGGTGAAACGCCGCGAGTAAAACCTAAAACCGTACCTATATGAAAACCACAGCATTTACCAAGTACCACATTGCCGCGGGGGCCAAGATGGCCGAATTCGCGGGATATAATATGCCGATCGAGTTCACGGGGATCAACGACGAGCACATGGCCGTGCGCAACGGCGCCGGCGTATTCGACGTGAGCCACATGGGCGAAATCTGGATCAAGGGGCCCAAGGCGCTCGACCTGCTGCAACGCATCACCACCAACGACGTGTCGAAACTCTTCGACGGTAAGGTGCAGTATTCGTGTATGCCCAACGGGCACGGCGGCATTGTGGACGACATCCTCGTCTATCGAGTCGATGCCGAAACTTATATGCTCTGTGTCAACGCCGCCAACATCGAAAAGGACTGGAACCACATCTGCGAACAAGGCCGGGCGTTGGGCATGGAAGCCGGCCACGGCAAGGAGCTTTACAACGCTTCGGACGAGATCTGCCAGCTGGCCGTACAGGGGCCCCTGGCGATGAAGGTCGTGCAGAAAATGTGCGCGGAGCCGGTCGAGGATATGGAATACTATACCTTTAAAAAGATGAAGGTCGCCGGCTGCGATGCCATCCTTTCGATTACGGGTTATACCGGATCGGGCGGCTGCGAGATCTATGCGGCCAACGAAGACGGCGACAAACTCTGGAAGGCGCTCTGGGAGGCCGGCGGGGAGTACGGGCTGAAGAACATCGGCCTCGGGGCCCGCGATACGCTGCGTCTGGAAAAGGGCTTCTGCCTCTACGGCAACGACATCGACGACACCACATCGCCCATCGAAGGCGGCCTGGGCTGGATCACCAAATTCGCCGAAGGAAAGGATTTCATCGACCGGGCGCTGATGGAAAAGCAGAAGGCCGAGGGGGTTACGCGCAAGCTCGTCGGGTTCCGGATGATCGACCGCGGAATCCCGCGCCACGGTTACAAGATCGCCGCGGCCGATGGCGAGGAGATCGGCCATGTTACGTCGGGTACGATGTCGCCCTGCCTGAAGGTCGGCTTCGGCCTGGGATACGTGAAGCCCGAATATGCCAAACCGGGCACGGAGGTCGCCGTCGTTATCCGCGAGAAACCCCTGCGCGCCGAGGTGGTGAAGATCCCGTTCGTTTAACCTGCCCGGCCGGCTTGCACTCCGGCCCGCCCGGTTCGGGAATGTTTTGAAAATTAATGTAATTCTGTGATATGAAAGCAAAATACCTCGGACTCGACCTTTCGAGTCCCGTTGTGGTCAGCAGTTCGCCCTATACGGCGACTATGGCCAATATCGGACAGTGCGTCGCGAACGGCGCGGGCGCTGTCGTCCTGAAATCCATCTTCGAGGAGCAGATCATCCGTCATGCTGCCGCGCTGGATTACTCGTCGCAGGGCATGGGCGATTCGGGCGAATACCTCGAACGCTACATCGGCGATGCGTATAAGGGTGAATTCCTGAAGCTTGTCTCCGATGCCCGTACGACAGGGGTACCCGTCATCGCCAGCATCAACTGCATCGCGGCGGACGACGGGTGGACGGACTACGCCGTGGCCATGGAAGCTGCGGGGGCCGCAGCCCTGGAACTGAACATCTTTCTGCAACCGACCGACCGCCACCGTACGGCGCAGGAGTTGGAACAGGAGTACGCCGATGTCGTGCGCCGCGTGGCGGCTGCCGTGAAGATCCCGGTGTCGGTGAAACTGCCGATGCGCCTGACCAATGTGCTTGCCGTCGCCGATTCGCTGCTGGCGCGCGGGGCGCGGGGCGTGGTGATGTTCAACCGCTTCTTCGAACCCGATATCGACGTGGAGCGCATGGCGTTCGTCAACGGCAACCCGTTCAGCGAACCTGCGGAATTGCGCAACGTTCTGCGCAGCGTGGCGCTTTGCTCTACGGCCCTCCCGCAGCTCGATGTCGCCGTATCGACGGGTGTGCACGACGGCGAGGCTGCCGTGAAAGCGCTGTTATGCGGTGCCAATGCGGTGCAGGTCTGCTCGGCGATCCATGAGAAGGGTTTCGGGGTCATTGCCGACATCAACCGGTTCATCGACCAGTGGGCTGAGCGCCACGGTTTCGAATCTCTGGGCGAGTTCCGCGGCAGGATGAATTACGGCAATGCCGGAAGCGATGTTTACCAGCGCGTGCAGTATATGAAATATTTTCCGCACGACGCCGAATAGGCGCCGGCGCCTATTGGAGCGATACCCCGCAGGCCGACGGCCTGCGGGGTATCGCTTTTTCGGGTTGCCTCGGCCGGTATCCTGTCTTTGCAGCCGGCTACCTCCGGGCGGGGCGTTGTCCCGGGGTGCGTGCGGTTGACCCCGATCCGGTTGTCAGTCCCGGCAAACCTCCCCCCAAATCCGCCCGAAGGTCTCGTGCAGCCGTGCCGTGTCGCGGATCAGCTCACGCAGTTCCGCCAATTTGCGGGCGTTGTCCGATTCCGGTATCCAGAGCCTCAGGTAACCGCCTTCGGCATATTTTCGTTGCAGGTGTTCCACGCAACGGTCGAACTGCCCTTTGCGGCTGAGCGCAGGGTAGTGCGCCCTGCCGTATTGTATCGTGCGGCGGATTACGGTTTCAGGGTCGATGCAGCGGTCTGCCTCGGCTACGATCCGTCCGTAAATCGTGCGCGGGGCGTGGTCGGACGAGGCCCGGTGGTCTTCGATGGCGTCGCGCATCACGGCCATCTGTTCCTCTGTGAACCGCTGCCGCATAAAAGAGTCCCCGAGCAGGATTTCTCCCGAGCGGATATGGTGCGACTCCCGTCCGTATGCCAGCCCCGTGTCGTGGTAGGCTGCGATTGCGTAGACCATGTCGGCATCCACCTCGTAATGCCCGGCAAGCACGAGGCTCTGCGCAATGACCGTGCGTACGTGGTCGGTGCGGTGTGCCGCATCGAACGCCCCGTAGCGGGGAATGATCTCGGCCTCGATGTAGGCCTTCAGTTCTTCGGATGGTTCCATGGTGCAAAAGTAATATATTTATCCGGATAGCTCGTTTGACCGGGGATACTGTAAAAAGAAACGGCCGACTGTTTCTGTCGACCGTTTCTTTTCTGTATAAGGATGCTATCCTTATCGGTTTGTGCTGTTATTTGAACGAACGCGTGTGCTTGTAGTCTGCAGCGTACGTATTGTTCATGTAGATATGGAACGTCGCCTTTTTACCTACGCCTTCCGAGTCGTTCAGCGTTTTCCACGAATCATCCCATTCTTCCAACTTCGAGTGGTCGAAGCGGTAGATATTGTAGAAATTCGGATAATTTCCGGGGTTGCTGTTCTGGGGCCCCCGGCAGTCATCGCTGTAATATCCCCAACGCTCCTTGAAGCCGTCGACATAGGTGCAGATGAAATAGTAGCGGGTGTCCTTTCTTCCGTCTTCATGCGAAACGACCCATGCATAATCGGAAATACTCCATTCGCCCTGCCCCTGATAGGTCATCTCTGCCGTATCGGGTACATCATGTCCGAACCAGGGCTTGTTCCAGAGTTCCACTTTCTCGATTTCGCGCATCTTGTAGGTCATGGCGTTGAAATCCAGGGCGACCCAGTAGATACCGGCTTTCGAAACGGTGTTCGTTGCCGGGTTTTCAGCGATGGCGAAGGTCATGTTGCTTGCGTCGAGCTTGTAGTAGCGGCCTTTGTCGTCGGTAATGCTGAAATCACCCGAAGACAATTGCGTGAAGCATTCGAAAATGCTCGCTTCACGGCCGACATTCAGATCGTCACTTCCCTTCGCAACCAAAACAGGCAGGGCTTTGTTCAGGGCGATGGCTTCCTGGTTCTCGGTGGCGGAACCCTGCATGTTGACTGCGAGGGGTACTCCGAGCGAACGCTCCAGCAGGAAGAGGTCGTCGTCCGTATTGTTCATATGAACCCAGAACGAAACTTTCTTTCCGTAGCCTTCCCTTTCCTTTTCATTCACTTTCCAAGTGTTATCCCACTGGTTGCTGAATGTATGGCGGAAAATGTTGTAGAACAGCGGATTCTTTTCAGCCTCGGACTTCTCCGAGTCACGGCAGTCGTCTTCGAAATGTCCCCAGAACTCGGACGAGCCGTCGGCATAGGTACAGATGAACTTGTGGCGGGAGTCCGTGTTGCCGCCCTCTTTGACGTTCCATGCGTAGTCCATAATGCCCCATACGCCGTTGCCTTCGTACGTGAGTTCGGCCTTGTTGCCTGGACTGGAAATGAAGAGCTCGACTTTCGAGATTTCCTTGAACTTATAGGTCATATTGGAGAAGTTCACGTAGAGCCAGTAAATGCCGTCGTGTTCGACAGTTACGGCAGTCGTCGCTTCGTTGTCCTTGACGAGTTCCATCCTGTTCTTCTCGGCCAGCCTGAAGTTGCGGTTGAGGTCGTCGGTGATAATCAGTTCGCCTGCAGTCAGCTTCGTAAAGATTTCGTAAGCCCCGGCCTCGCGCTGATCCGTGTACTTGCCTTTCGCCGTGTGGATGACGCTGGCAGCGAACAGGGTGAGCTCCTTCTGTCCCTCGGTGATTCCTCCGGAAATCTTGATCTCCGAAGGCATCGGGTCTACGGAATTGATGCGGGTGAGGGATACCGTGCGTACTCCGGCTTCGCTGCCGTAAATCTCTGAGTTCAGGCCGCACCATGCGCGTACCGTCCATTTGACGGTGGCGGTTTCGCCCAGGTCTGCACCTGCCAGTGTGGCGACCGTATTTAAAGTAGAACTTGCGACCTTGGCCGAGGGTTCGTACCCGTTGTTGTCGCTGGTGAGGACATAGAGCGGCTGGCTGAAATCCCCGTCTACTTTATCGAACAGCAGTTCGTAGGTGATATAGCCGTTCTTGCTCGCTTTGGAAACCGCCCATTCGAAGTGGGTGGTGTTGCCGGTCTCCAGCATGATCGTCGCATTATTGCGCGGCAGGTAAAGCTGATCCGCGGGGGTGATATTGCCCGAAGGCGTCGTATCGTCGTCGCTGCAGGCGGCCAGGCCACATGCCATGGCGGCTCCGGCGACCAGCATCATGATAATCTTCTTCATAAATCGGTTGGTTTTGACGGGTTAGAACTTGACATCCTTGATCATCCACATGGATTCGATCGCCTGCGCAGCACTGGTATATGCACCCAGCGAACCGCCTACGTCGCCGTTCATCGACGAACGGGGCTGGTAGCACTTTACACCGAAATAAGCCTCGGGCCAACCTTCCGGCGTCTTGTCGATCGTCGCCCAGTAGTAGGAGGCATGACGGTAGAGATAATCGTAGAGCTCCTTGCGGATTTTGCCGTCGAACGAGTCGACTTCCGTGTCGAGGATCATGCGCGTGAACCAGTGGAACATCACGGCGTGGAAGATCGAGTTGTTCTCGTCCGTCCCCTCGTCGCGCGATACCATTTCATAGTTGTAAACTTCGTTCATGCGGGTCGAGGTCATCTGGCCGCGGCCTGCCTGGATCGCCTTGCGCAGGTAACCCGTGTCGCCGGTCAGTTTCCAGATCAGACGGCCGGCTTCCATGCAGGTGCCCTGCGTGTAGCTCAGCGGGGTGGAGCCCAGCGTGCCGTCGGATGCCATCACGTCGATGTTCTGATCGAAGCAGGTGCAGGCCTGGTCGATGTATTCCTGGGCAGCCTCTTCGTTGCCTGCTGCGCGGCTGTACTGTGCCAGTGTCGCAGCTGCGATGGCTGCAGGGCCGTTCGTGCACTCGTTGGGCCCCAGATCCGACCATTTCCAAGGCAGCCAGCCGGACTGCGTCAACTCGTGACGGGGCCATACGCACTCGTCCCAGGTCTGTTTGGCGGCATTATAGTAGGTCTGATTGCCGGTCGCATCGTACATTTGGAGCAGGGCGATGATGATCCAGCAGGTGTCGTCGGTGAAATCGTTGCCAAAACCCGTCGAACCGCGCCAGCTCTGGTTGCCTTCGTAGTTGTTACCGCGCTTGTCGTACCATTTCTGGAAATAGCCCTCGATACGGGCTTTTTCCTCGGCATCGGTCGCCTTGATACGGTTGTAGTATTCTACCATGGCAGCCATGGCGTGTGCCTGCTGCCAGTAGTTGTTGAAATTGGCCCCGCCGGTTGCATTGTATTCCCTGTAAGAGAAGACGCCTTCGTAGCCGTTGCGGTTTTCACTGCAGTAGAAGCGCTCGATGAAAGCCGTGGAACAGGAGTCCGCCGCCTCAGTCCAATCGATCGTGTAGGGCGCGTACTGGGTGTTCCCCGTTACTTTTTCCGGCTTGGTAAGATCCTCGTATTCTTGTTCCGAGCAGGCGCCCGAGACGGCTGCTGCGGAAAGGGTCAGCATGGCAACAGTCCATCTGAATAGAGATTTTCTCATAATCTATAGGTTGATTTTAATTTTTATTCAATACTGTTTTGTTTCCGGATTCGCGTCCGAATCATTTCTCCGAATAGCTTTCCGCGCGTGCCGTCTTCCGGACTGCGCGGCTGAAGTTTCCGGCCGGCACCTCCCCGGAGGGAGGAACCGTCCGGTAACTTGCTGTTATTTGAAGATGTATTCGTGCCAGAATCCGCCTGCCTTGTTGTCTCCGTTCAGGTATAGGTAGCAGTCGAAAGCACGGCCGCAATCCGAAACGAGGAAATTATAGGTCTTGTTCCAGTCCTTGTCACCATCGTTGTAAGTATAGATGTATACTCTCAGATAGTCGGTCGTGTAGGACGATCCCAGCGAGGACGTCGTTCCGAGGAACCACTGTTTGCCGTCGGCAGTCGTCATGTCGAAGCGGTGACGGGTATCGTTGGAAGAGTTGACGGATACGTGGTTGTCGTAGTCGAGCAGTTCCCATACGCCTTTTCCTTTGTAGGACAGCGTTTTCCGATCCGTAGTCATCGAGTTGTCAGCCCACGATGCGGCATAGTATTCGATCTTGCTGACCTGAACTGCGGTGTAGGTCATCGCACTGAAGTCGATCTTGATCCAGTAGATGCCGGCCTTCAGCGTGTTGGCAGTCGAAGAGCCGTCGACGATATGCTTGATGCGGCCGTTGCTCTTGAGCGAGTAGTAGCGATCCAGTTCGTCGACTACGGTGAATTCGCCCTCCGAGATTTTCGTGAAGCATTCGTATACACCCGAACCGACTGCTTTGCCGTCGAGGTACGCCGGGATCAGCTTGATGCCTGCGGCATCCTCCACGGCTTCACCCTTCAGCGTGACGGCCGTCGGCAGCGGATCGACCAGATTGATACGTGAAACGGTGAGCACATTGGCCTGCGTGTAGGTTTGGGCGAACAAACCCTTGCCGGCACGTACCGTCCATTTGATTTGCCCGGTCTTGGCATTCTCGATTCCTGCCAGGGCGGCCACTTCGTTCAACTCTTTGGCCGAGATGCTCAGCGAAGCTTTGGAGCCGGTCATCTGGCTGGTCTTGATGGCAAGCGGTGCCGAGAAATCGCCGTCCGCTTTGTCGAACAGCACTTCGTAAGTGATGTATCCGCCGTCTTCGGCAACGGAGGGGGCCCATTCGAAACTGGTATTCAAACCCTGATCCAGATTGACCGATGCGTTGTCCGCGGGTGCGTAGAGCTCGTTGCCGGGCTGAATATTGAAATTCAGATCCTGGCCATCCTCCTCACAGGCGGTAAACCCGAGGGTGAGGGCTCCTGCGGCGAACAACATGATATTTTTCAATATGGTTTTCATGTGTTTTTCTTGATTGGTTAGTTAATCTCCTTTACAACTTGGCTGTTACCATCCCGGATTCTGCGGCAGGTTGGCGTTGATGTCACGCTCCTTCTGCGGAATGGGGAACCAGTATTTCATGCCGTAAGCATTCTGGCACTGGATGTTGCTGCCATCGTCGAGGAAGGGGGCACCCGTAGCGCGGGTCGTGAGATATGTGGCTCCCGTGCTCTTGAGCGACGGATTGTCGAGCAGGGCCCAGCGGCGCAGGTCGAATGCACGGCGGCCTTCGAGGGCCAGCTCTACGCGGCGCTCGTCGCGGATAACCTGGCGCAGGTCGCTGCTGCCCGGATAGGAGCAGTATGCGGCGTCGAACCCGGCGCGTTCGCGCAGCGGTTTGATCGTCTTGTCCCAGATGTCGGATGTCATTTTGCTCTGCTCGTTCATCGATTCTGCATACATCAGCAGTACGTCGGCATAGCGGATCTCCATGAGCGATTTGTAGGTGTTGCCCTTGCTGTCGACCATGTCGGCGTTGTAGTTTTTCAGGGTGTAATACCCTGTGGCCGTACGATCCTGCGTGCCGTTGTACGAGTCGAAAAGTTCGTTGTCATTTTGGTTCTTTTCGTCCTCGGCTCTCGTATAGCAGGTGTAGGTGCCTTTGCCTTTGCCTTCGGAGCCGATGAGTCCCAGCCCTTTTGCGTCGGGAATATCCACGGTGCAGCCGTTGAAGGCGATGGTGGCTTCGAAACGCTTGTCGCGATTCTCATAGTCCGTGTCATCGGCGACGCTGCCGTCGAGTTTGCGGTAGGCATCGACCAGTTCCTGCGTCGGCGACTGGGAGGTTACACCTTTGTTACCGATGGACTGGGGAACGAAAGCATTGAAATTGTTCCAGGATTTGACGATGTTGTCAATGCCGCCGAGCGTGGCGAACTCGATCGTCATGATCGATTCGGGGCCGTAGCAGCACGACTGGTCGTGGAAAAGTTTCTTATAATCCGATTCGAGGGCGTAGGTGCCGTACTCTGTCGAGTTGATCAGCTTGTCGCACCAGATGGCGCAGTTCTCGAAATCGTTGTCATAAAGGTACGCACGTGCATTGAGCGCCACGGCTGTGCCGCGCGTGTAACGTCCGTTTTCAGATTCCGGAATATCCGTGTTTTTCGGCAGGATCTCGGCCACCTCGGCAAGTTCCGAGTGGATGAACTCCTTGATCGTGGCGGCGGGCGTTACCTTGACGACGCGCGATTCGGGGAGCGTCGGGTTGGTCGTGAAGAACGGCACGTCGCCGAACCACGTTACCAGGCGCAGGTAGGTGAAGGCGCGCATCAGACGGAGTTCTGCGAGCATGCGCGTCTTGAACGTCTCGTCGATATTCATGCGATCCTGGGCGTCGAGCGCCGTGTGGATCGTACGCAGTTCCTGGTAGCACTTGTCCCATTCGTCCGAGAAGCGGCCGTTCGAGGTATTGGCCATACCCGTTACGATGCTGGTTTCGTTCGTCGAGTGGCGGCTGCCGTACACGTCGTCCGACAGGAGGTTATTGGCGAAATAGTAGTCTTGGTGCCAGCACTGGTTGTACCCCAGGTACAGGGCCGTGCGGACATTGTCCTCGATCGTCCAGAAGGTCTCGTCGGTATAGGAGGTCGTCGGGTATTGCTCAAGGCCTACGCAGCTGACCATACCGAGGGAGAGGACGGCTAATATATTTTTGATTTTCATATTCTTTCCGATTGTTTAATTGTTAGAAAGTCAAGTCGATACCTCCACCGAAGTAACGCAGGGTCGGGTAGTTGCGCACCGAGTTGTCCGCTCCGCCGCTCATGTTGTTGCCGAACGAGGTGGTCTCGGGGTCTACGAACCCGTTTTTGGTCCAGGTCAGCGGGTTCTGCGTGTCGAAATAGATGCGCAGCGCCTCGCAGCCGAATTTCTTCGTCCACTTCTTGGGAAGGGTGTAGCCCAGCTGGATGTTCTTGACACGCATGTATGCGCCCTCGAGCAACATCAGATCCGAGCCCGTGTGACCCCAGTTGTTCGTGTCGCTCACCGAGCCCGATACTCCCAGGCGCGGCCAGCGTGCGTCGCGGTTCTGCGGCGACCAGTAGTCGAGCTGGTGGTCGAACATGGTCATCGAGTAGTCGGCGTGGAACGGCTGCACGAGCTCGCCGCGAACCGGGTTCTCACGCTTCAGCACGCCCTGGAGCATGATGCTGAAGTCGATGCCTTTCCACTTGACATTGTAGGTGAAACCGTAGGTATAGCGCGGGAAGGCATAACCCAGGTAGGTGCGGTCGTTTTCGTCGATCTTGCCGTCGCTGTTCAGGTCGACATAGCGCACGTCGCCCGGACGGAGCTGCGAACGGTCGATGCCGGTCGGCAGGGCTGCATCCTGGATTTCATCGTAGTTCTGGAAGAAACCGTTCGTTTTCCAGCCGTAGAGGGCATTGATCGGCAGACCCTCCATGATGATGGTGCCGGCACTGTCGGCAGTTCTGATAGCCGGGGTTCCGTAGCGGACTACCTCGTTCTGCGAGTCGGCGAGGTTGAGCGAGAAGTTGTGCTTCCAGTTGCCGCGCGTGAGGTTATAGTTGATGGTAAGCTCCCAGCCCTGGTTGTCGAGGATACCGCGGTTCTCCTTGGCGATCGAGGCGCCGAAGGTTCCGGGGACGATCGGGGAGAGGAGGATATCTTCCGTACGCTTGTAGAAGTAGTCGAAGTTGACGCTCAGGGTATTCTTGAAGAACGTCGCATCCACACCGATGTTGAAGGTCTTGGCGGTCTCCCACGTCAGCAGTTCATTACCCATGGTGAACATCAGGCCCTGAACCGGGACGCCGTTGAAACCGTAAGCGTTGGCCCAAGTGCCGTAGGTGGTCATGAAATCGTAGTCGCCCACATCCTGCTGGTTACCGTTCAGACCGTACGAAGCACGGAGTTTCAGGTCGCCGACACGGTCGCGGTAAGTCTGCATGAAATTCTCCTGCGACATGCGCCAGCCCAGCGATACCGAAGGGAAGAAGGCGCCGTTGCGCTCCTTGAGGAACTTCGAAGACATATCGTAACGGGCGGTGAATTCGAAATAGTAGCGGTCGTCGTAGGAGTATCCGGCGCGGCCGAAGAACGACTGCAACGCACGGCGGTATTTGCTCTGCGACGAGAGCTTGGTGCCTTCCGTGGCAATCGAACCGTCACCCGGCTGGTCGATGCTGTTCATACCCTGGCGGGCGGCCGTGATGTCATAGCCGATCTCCGATTCGTCCGACCAACCGAACAGTCCGGTTACGTTGTGCTTCTCCTTGAACGTGCGGTTGTAATCCAGCATCAGCTGTGCGGTGACGAAAGTGACTTTCTTCGTCCAGTCGTCTGCTTCGCGCTTGGTGTTGCCGCCGGTCGTAGCGGTCGAGATATCCGAATGGGCTGCGCCGTTGTCCACGACATACTGGTAAGTCTTGTGGGAGGTGAAACGGTGCTCGTGGCGGACTTCACCGCCCAGAACGGCACGAGCCTTCAGGCCTTTGATGATCTCGAAATCGGCCGTAAAGGTACCGGTGAGGTATTCGTGGTCGTTTTTGTTGGTACCACCGCCCATAAGGCCGGCCAGCGGCGATACGGAATAGCCGCCGTACTTATAGTTGTTGCCGAAGAAGATTCCGTTCTCCTCGTGGCGGTTGAAGTAGTAGTTCGGGAAACGGACGAGGTCGGCGAAAAGGAAGCCTTCGTTGGCATCCGACGGGGAGTTGATCTCCGAACGGGTGAAACCGACGTTTGCGCCCAGTTTCAGCCGGCCGAATTCGGTCGTCAGGTTCGAACGCAGGTTATAGCGTTTTACGCCGTAATCGGGGCCCACGTAGTTGGATTCCTGGTCGAAATAGCTGGCCGAAAGCATGTAGGTGGTGGTTTTCGTACCGCCCGTAACGCTTACGTTGTAGTTCTGCTGGAGTGCGTTCTGCATGGCCTGCTCTACGGCAGCCTCGCAGTCTCCGTGGTTGTAGAAATCCTGGATTTCGGCAGCCGTGAAGCTGTCTCTTATACACATCTCCGAGCCCACGAGACAGGCAGAAATCTCGT
>ENA-UBDJ01000768-UBDJ01000768.1-human-gut-metagenome-genome-assembly--contig:-NODE-768-length-16260-cov-5.949830_pt1 | contig 16260 bp, 15 predicted proteins | sample MGYA00244279_ERZ654774 | MGnify/ENA primary metagenome ERZ654774 (study PRJEB26926, sample SAMN06164701) | human gut metagenome | biome: ENVO:00009003; feature: ENVO:2100002; material: ENVO:00002003...
ACCTCTTCCCATTCCGAACAGAGAAGTTAAGCTCACTAACGCCGATGGTACTGCGGTTTTCCCGTGGGAGAGTAGGTAGCCGCCTCTTCAAGGTCAGATCGTAAGGTCTGACCTTTTTTTATGCCCTTTTCCGCGTGAGGTAATTGCACAGCCTTGCGCCCCAGGCTTGTCCTTTCCCTATGCCTTCCTGTGCCTTATTCTTCCGTGTGGCGCGGGGTGTTCTGTTGGGATGCCTGGCACAGCCCTCCCATTGCGAAGGAGCCCCCGTTTGACCGTGGTGTCTTTTTCGGATCTTCCGGGCGCTTGGGCTTCTGCTGCCCGCCCTTCCTGGTATGGCTGGCCGGCAACGGAACCGGCTGACGGAAAAACGGGGCTTCGGAGATGAGATAAAGAATCTTGTAAATCGGTGGCTTGCCCCGAATAGGCTTGGTGCTTGGAATCTTTTTACTATCTTTACTCCAAAGCACAGACTATGATAGAGATACCCGAGTCCCGCACCTTGGCGAAGCAGGCGGCCGATGTATTGGTCGGCCGGACGGTTACCGATGTTTTCAACGCTACCCACCCGCATAAATTTACATGGTATACCGGTGACCCGGCCGCATACAAGGGGCTGCTCGCCGGAAAGAAAGTCCTGTCTGCCTCAGGATACGGTGCATTTGCCGACCTGCTGTTGGAAGAAAAGGTGCATATTGCGCTTTCGGACGGGGTGCACATGCGTTACTGTCCGGCCGGTGCGGACATCCCGCCCAAATACCAGTTGCTGATAACATTCGATGATGACAGTTTCCTGGTCTTCACGGTGGCCATGTATGGCGGGATCAATGCTTTCCTGGGTAAACTGGACAATCCCTACTACCTTGGTGCCTTGTCGAAGCCTTCCCCGCTCGACGACCGGTTTGATTCCGCTTATTTCGACCGTTTGGTGGCCGGAGCCAAGCCTAATCTTTCCGCCAAAGCGTTCCTCGCCACGGAACAACGGATTCCCGGCTTGGGAAACGGCGTCCTGCAGGATATTCTTTTCAATGCTCGGATCCACCCTAAACGGAAGATGGCTGCGTTGGGCGGGCGTGGGTTGGACGCGTTGTTCGGTGCAGTGAAATCTACGCTGGCGGAAATGGCGGCAGCAGGTGGCCGGGATACGGAAAAGGATCTTTTCGGCAATCCCGGCGGGTACAAGGTTGTGCTCTCGAAAAATACATATACGGATCCGTGCCCTGTATGCGGAGGTGTGATCGTCAAGGAAGCCTATCTGGGCGGGGCGGTTTACTATTGCCCGCATTGCCAGCCGTTGAAATAGCACCGGGTTTACCGGGGGCTGTCTTTCAAAGATGTCCGGCCTGCGGTTCCGCCGAAAGGATGAACGGCAAAAGCCGGGGATTTCCCCGGCTTTTGCGTAATTGTGCGGCAGATAGGTTATTGGCCGCATTGGCGGTCGGATAACTGTGCGGACTCTCCCTGTGCGACTCTGCCCCGGGAGCCCGTATTATTCGGTGTAACTTCTGCTGTTGTTGCGCAGCCACGTGTGCGTTGGCGGCTTTCTCTTTCATCCGGGCTGCGCGCTTCTCGCTGTCGGGGTGCGATGAAAACATCTCCTGTACGGTCGATGCCTTGACGCCCTTCGGAAGTCCTGCCAGTTTGTTCTGCGAATTGCCCGTCGCATAGAGGCTGAAACCGTGTTTTACGGAGAATTGAAATCCGTATTTATCCGGCTTCCTGCTCCTGTTTCTGCGAGAATTGCGCCGCGGTGAACGTTACGAGTTCGCCCAGCTGCGAGCCGCGCAGCTGGGCCAGCGTGCTCCCCTCCGCAGCCCGGCGTCATTGCGGGCTGCGGATGCCAGACAGGCGTTTTCCATCGTATGCTTTGTGTCCGCATGGATCCGGGCGGAGATCGGGCGTGCCGTGTCGTTCGCGGAAAATCGGGAGTCTGTTATTTTTCCGACTTTACGAAATCGAGGATCGCCCGGGCCGTGGTTTCCGGCTCTTCGAGGAAGCCCATGTGTCCCGAGTGTTCGAGCCATACGACCCCGGCCTGGGGATGCTCGGCAACCATCTTTTCGGCGGCCTCGGGCGGGATGTAGCCATCCTTTTTTCCGAGGATGAACAGTTGCGGAACATCCGACGAGCGCAACATCGCGTTCTGGTCTTTGCGGGTGACCATGCCTCCCAGCAGTGCGACGATCCCTTCGTCTTCGGTAAGGAAAACCTGCTCGGTCAGGTCTTCGATATACGCTTGCATCCGCGTGCGGTTCTCCTCGGCAAAGCCTGCTGCCGGAGCTACCCGGGCGAGCATGTCCTTCTTGCCTGCCTTTACGAGGACGATCTCCCTGCGGCGGTTTTCGGCCTTTTCGGGAGTATCGGGGTTGGGGGTGGAACTGAGCAGGACGAGCCCGTCGAGCATCCCGGGATGACGCTCGCAGAATGCCAGTGCCACGTAGCCTCCCATGGAGTGCCCTACGAGCGTACAGCGCCCGATGCCCAGAGCCGTGAGGGCGTCGGCTACCGTGTCGGCCAGGAAATCCATCGTATGCACTTCGCCTGTGACGACCGAAATGCCGTGACCCGGCAGGTCGAGCGTCACTACGCGTACCTCTTTATATAGGTAGGGGACGAAATCCTCCCATACCAATGCCGATTCGAGATAGCCGTGCAGCAGCACGACACACTTGTCACCGACCTGCGAATCGCAGACATGCAGGGCCGTAGACCCTGCCATTATAAATTTTTCGGTCATGTTCCGGGAATTATTCCTCCTCGTCATCCCCTTCGTCGAGGTAGTCGAGTACGGATTCGCGCCGTGTCGTGCCGAGGAGATCCTCGTCGTCCTCTTCGTCGATCGAACGGTAGAGCGAGTGCCGCTCTTTGCCGCTCTTGCGTATCGGATCGAGGCGTTTTGCCTTTCGAAGTTCGTCCGCGTCGTGTTCGCGGATTCCCTTGGGTGTTTTCATGGGTGGGAGAGGATTGGTTTTAGAAATTGTCGGTTTCGAATACCCCGCTGAAAACCCTGCGGGCAGGGCCCGTGAGCCTGATATTCGTATAATTCTGTGTCCCGGCCTCGTGCGTGAAGCCCACGATCAGCTCTCCGCCGGGAACCTGTATCCGGTATTTTGTCGTTCCGTGCTGCAAAGCATAGTTGGTTATGATCGCCGCAGCCGTGGCACCCGTGCCGCAGGCCAGCGTCTCGTGCTCGACGCCCCGTTCATAGGTGCGCATACGGATCGCTCCGTTGCCCGTGACCTCGACGAAATTGACGTTCGTACCCTGCGGGAACCGCCCCGTATCGTAACGGATACCCCTGCCGCGCCCGTTTACGTCGATGCCGTCGACATCATGCACCATTTCCACGTAGTGGGGAACCCCCGTATTGAGGAACCACCAGCCGTCGCCGCTGCGGATTTCCGATACATTTATCATGCCCAACTCGATTTCGCCCGCGGGGCCCTGCGCACGCCGGATGTGTGCCGTATGCACGCCGTCCGTCGCGTCGAAAAATTTGGTTTCCCCGCCGATGCCCAGATGTTCGGCGAAGAGCGCGAAGCAGCGGGCTCCGTTGCCGCACATCTCCCCTGCCGACCCGTCGGCGTTGTAGTAACGCATCGAGCAGTCCAGCTCGGCGCTGCGGCGCAGGGTCATCAGCCCGTCGGCACCGATGCCGAAATGACGGTCGCACAGGGCGGCGATACGCCTGGCACCCGGCCGGAATACCTCTCCGCGGTCGTCGATCAGGATGAAATCGTTGCCTGCCCCCTCGTATTTGACGAATTTTACCAGCACTTCCGATAGTGGTTATATCATCGCAAAAATAATAAAACTTCTAAAAGTTTTACTACTTTTGTGGAAAATATGCGTATTCGCCGGTAGCGGCAGGCGCCCGTATTGTTTTTACAGAAAACCTATAAATACAATTCCCATGAAAAGTGTGCTTTTCAAGCATCGTTCGATACGTAAGTTCCGTTCCACCCCTATTCCCGAGGATGTGCTGCACGAGATACTCGAAGCGGCATCGCGTGCTTCGACATGCGGCAACATGCAGCTCTATTCACTGGTCGTGACCCGCGATGCCGCTTTGCGCGGGAGGCTCGCCCCGTGCCACTTCAACCAGCCGATGGTAACGCAGGCCCCGTGCGTGGTGACGGTCTGCGCTGATGTGCACCGGTTCTCGATGTGGTGCCGGCAGCGCGATGCCGATCCGGCCTATGACAATTTCGCGTGGTTCCTCAATGCCGCGACCGATGCCCTGCTCGCTGCCCAGAACCTGTGCGTCGAGGCTGAACTGAAGGGGCTGGGCATTTGCTATCTCGGAACGACGATCTATACTGCCGGCGAGATTGCCGACATCCTCGAACTGCCCAAGGGAGTCATTCCGCTGACGACCGTCGTGGTGGGGTATCCCGACGAGTCGCCCGAACTGACCGACCGCCTGCCGCTCGAAGGCGTGGTGCACTATGAGAAATATACCGACTATACGGCCGCTGAGATTGACGAGTTGTGGGCCGAGCGCGAAGAGTCGGAGCTCACCAAACGCCTCCTCGAGGAGAACGGCCTGCCCAACCTGGCGCAGGTCTTCACGCAGCGCCGCTACGTTCGCAAGGACAACCTCGCGATTTCGAACTCCTATTTCGCGCTGTTGAAGGAAAAAGGGTTCTTTAACAACTGACGCTGGGGTGCGGGGGGCCTGTCGTATATTCGTTGCCGCCATGCTGGGCCTGATCTGCTCGGCATGCAGCGTCACACGCAAAATCCCCGAAGGCCAGTACCTGCTGCAGAAGGTGAAGATCGACGCCGACAAGTCGACGCCCCGCAAGGAGCGCATCACTGCGGCCGATTTCGAGAAATATGTGCGTCAGACCCCGAACAAACGCTTTCTGGGTACCAATTTCTATGTCTGGCTCTACGAGCAGGCCAACCCCGGCAAGCAGAACTGGTGGAACAACTGGAAGCGCAGGATCGGGCAGGAGCCCGTGTTGTTGGACATGGGCCTGACGGATCGGAGTGCCCAGAACCTGAAGATCTTTATGGATTCGAAGGGCTTCCGCGCATCGCAGGTGACCTTCGAGGTGGACACCACCTCGCGGCGCAAACGCGCCAGGGTCACTTACCGAACCCGGCAGGGCGAGCCTTACCGGATCGACTCCGTGTCCTATGAGTTCCAGGACAAGTTCCTCGAACAGATCATCCTGCCCGATACCGCCAATACGCTGCTCCGCAAGGGCGGCATCTTCGACATCACGGTACTCGACCGCGAGCGCGAGCGTATTGCGGCCTACCTCAAGGAGCGGGGTTATTACAACTTTACGGTCAACAATATCGAGTATGTGGCCGATACGCTGGGCGGCGGCCATAAGGTCGGGCTCGAACTGGTCGTCAAGCAGAACCTTACGGGATATAACGAGCGCGGCCTTCCGGTCATGGACAACAACATGGTCTACCGTATCGACCAGATCAACGTCTTCCCCAATTACGACCCTACGGTAGCCCGAACCGATTCGACTTTCCTGCAGCGGCTCGACACGCTCTATTACCGCGGCCTGAATATCGTCTATGAGAAACGCCCCAACCTGCGACCCGCGATCCTGCGGCAGGCGGTACCCCTCTACCCGAACTATGTCTACAATTCGGCGCAGGTGAACCGTGCCTATACCGACCTGATGTCGCTCGGATATTTCAAGAGCGCCAAGATCGAATTCGTGGAGCAGCCCCAGAGTGCCGAGGTCACCAACTACGTCTCCTTTATCGGGGCGTCGGCCGATTCCACGCAGACCCGCTATACGCGGGAAGGGTACCTGAAATGCAATATCCTCTGTACCCCGACCCTGAAACAGAGTTTCAAGGTCGATCTGGAAGGAAGCACCACGTCGAGCTTCTACGGACTGAAAGCCACCGTCGGCTACCAGAACCGTAATATCTTCCGGGGTGCCGAGGCGTTCGACGTTTCGTTCACGGCCGGCTATGAGTTTATGAAGGCGCCCGATGCCAGGAAGAAGCGGGCCACGGAGTTCGGCATCACGACCGGGTTGACTTTCCCGCGTTTCCTGATGCCCTGGCGCACGCGGCGGTTCCGTTCGGTCAACCAGCCCAAGACCAAGGTCGAGCTGTCGGTCAATTTCCAGGATCGCCCCTATTACCGGCGCACGCTATCCAGTGCGGGCATCACCTACCAGTGGACGAACAACCGTTACTCGACGTTCTCGCTGCGGCCCATCGACATCAACGTGGTCGATGTTAACAACCTCGACGAATCGTTCCTGATGATAAACAAGACCGATTCCGCGGGGCAGCAGGAGCTCACACCCAACAAGTACCTGCTCGAGAGTTTCCGCACGCAGTTCATCGGCGGGCTGACGTTCGGCTATTCGTATAACAACCAGCGTAAGAACCTCGGGGGCAATGCGACCAATATCCGGTTCAATTTCGAGACGGCGGGCAACCTGATCGACGCCGTAGACCGCTTGTTCTATGCGCGTCCCAAAGACGGAAGCCCGGCCAAGATCTTCGGGATCGAATACTCGCAGTATTTCCGTACCGACCTGAGCATCAGCCGCAAGATCATGCTGGGGGGAGCCACGGCGCTCGTCGGCCGCATCTATGGCGGCGTGGCGATGGCTTACGGCAATTCGACCTCCGTCCCGTTCGACCGCCAGTTCTATTGCGGCGGCAGCAACGGTATGCGCGGCTGGGCGCCCCGTACGCTGGGACAGGGTTCGGTGCCCGACCCCCACAGTTCCTTCCCCATACAGACGGGCGATGTGAAGCTGGAGGCCAACCTCGAACTGCGTTTCCCGATATGGGGCATGGTGCATGGCGCGACCTTCTTCGACCTGGGCAACATCTGGTATATCCGGCAGAACTCCGACTACTCCGATGATGCGGTCTTTCATTTCGACAAGTTTTACAAGCAGTTGGGGTTCAATACGGGCATCGGCCTGCGGCTGGACATCAAGTTCGCGGTGCTCCGCCTCGACTGGGGCGTGCAGCTCCATAATCCGAACAATCCCTCCGGCGAAAAGTGGATACACAACCTGCGCTGGAAAAATACGGCGCTCAATTTCGGCGTGGGGTACCCCTTCTGATTCCCGCCCCTTCCCTTTTTGCCGTCGGAGGATTATCCCTGGGGCACGCGCATAAAGCCTCCCCGGCCAAACGGCCGGGGAGGCTTTGTTGTCTGCGGCAATGCCGTGCCGTCAGTTCTGTGCCTTGTACTGCGAGGGCGACATGCCCGTATTGCGTTTGAAGTAGCTGCCGAAGAACGATTGGTTCGGGAAATTGAGGTAGTAGGCGATCTCCTGAATGCTCATGTGGGAATATTTGAGCAGAGTCTTGGCTTCGATGATCACGTAGTTGTCGATCCACTCCGAAACCGACAGACCGCTGATCCGTTTGATGAGCGTCGTGAGGTATTTGGGCGTGATGCAGAGTTGGCGGGCATAGAATCCCACGCTGCGTTCGGTGCGGTAGTGCTCGCCCAACAGGTGCGTGAACTGCTTGAAGTACTCCTCGGCCCGGTTGTGTATCGGGTTCTGTACTTCGGGATGCTCCGAGAGGTAGTTGTAGAGGACGTCCCCGACCTTGTAGATCGTCGCGGCGATCAGCCCGTTGATGATGTCGTGCGTGAAATGGGTCTCCTTGCCCCGGGTTTCACGCTCGATCTGCGCGATGAAACTGCGTATCGAGTGGCTTTCCTCGTGCGTGAGCGTCAGGCAGGGGTTGGCCGCGAATTGCAGGAAAAGCTGGAGCAGGTTTTTTGTGTCGATGTTGATGCGGCGCAGGAAATCGGGCGAAACGACGATTACGTCGGCCCTGAAATACTCCTCCGACTTGACTTGGAGGATATTCTTCGGGCTGAAGATGAAGATCGAATTTTTCTTCAGCCGGTATTCGTGCAGGTTGAGCGATACGCTGGTCTCCCCTTCCGTGCCGACGCCGATGACGAAGGCGTCGATGCGGCACGGGAACCGGAAAATTTCCATACGGTTGTCGCTGCTGGCCGTGAAGCACTCCCTCATCAGGCCCTGGCGGTTGTCCCCGGACATTTCGATGAGTTGCGACAGCGTGAATGAGTTGATCATAGTTTCTGTGTGGTTTCTGTTCATTTCATCCTTTATAATCGGGCGAAATATAGCAATAAAATGGTAATTTAAGTTCATTATGTTTGATATTCGAACGAAATGAACAATTTAAACTCCTTTCCGTATTTCCCCGGTCGCGATGTCCGGTCTGGATATGAAAAAAGTGCCGGGGTTCCGGCACTTTTCAAGTCTTTATTTTTGGAGTTTATTCGCCTCTCCTTATTTTGCAGCAGGTGTAGCAGGAGCAGCGGCTGCGGCAGGCGCTGCTGCCGGGGCGTCCGTGATACCCAGCTCCTTCTTCACGGCCGGGGCGAGGTCGGTCAGCATGGCCTCATCGAAATAGGCCAGTGACCCCGTCGAGGTATCGAAGACTGCCAGGTAGCTGCCAGCGCTTGCGACCTTGTCGATAGCAGCCTTGGCCTTGTCGATGATCGGGGCCAGCAACTCGTTGTAACGCTTCTGGAGATCCTGCTGTGCAACCTGTTCGAAATCGTTGCGGCGCTGGATGAGGTCATTCAGTTCCTTCTCTTTGAGCTGGCGTACGGCGTCCGACATGGTCGAGAAATTCTTGTTGAACTCCTGGTACTTGTTATTGTATTCGACGACAATGTTCTCCATGCTCTCCTGAAGATCCTTACTGTAAGCTTCGATGTTGGTCTGCATCTCCTTCATTTCCGGCATCACCGAGATAACTTCCTGGGTGTTGATGCGCCCGAATTTCTGTGCGAAGAGCGATGTGGCGCCCATCACGAATACAACCGCAAGGGTTAGTTTGATTGCTTTTTTCATAAATTATCAGTTAATGTTTTGATGATCCTATTTTTTGAGGACGTCGATAACCTGCTGCGTACGGTCTACGCTGGGGTTCGAGTAGAGCAGTGTCGGGTTATTGGCCGAATCGAGCACCACGTCGGCACCTACCTGCTTGGCATAGGCTTCGATCGCGGAGAATACCTTTTTCTGGATCGGCTCGATCATTTCGACACGCTTTTTCATCAGGGTGCCGTCATTGCCGAAGAGTGTTTCCTGATACTCCTGTGCCGCTTTTTCTTTGGCCAGGATGTCGTTTTCCCGAGTTTGGCGCGTCGCGGCCGTGAGCGAGGCTTTCTGGTTCATGTAATTGTTGTAGAGCGTCTCCACTTCGGCGAACTTCGCGTCTACCATATCCTGATATTGTTCGGCCAGTTTGTCCAGCGTGGAAAGCGCAGTGTTGTAGGCGTCGATGGACTTGAAGACCTTTTCGCTGTTTACGATTATGTAGTTCTGGGCAGCCAGTGTGCCAGCCGAGAGAACGAATGCCGCTATTAAAATCAGACGTTTCATAATCCTTTGTGTTTTAAGTTAATATTCAGCCGGTTTCCCGGAACGGTGCTATAAATATAACTATTTTCTTTCAAATTTATTGCCACACTGCGCTTTATTTGCGCTTCCCGTATGTTTGCCCGGAAAGCCGGCTGGGGAGTTGCCCTCCCGCTGGCCGCCCGCCGTGCCGCGGTTTAGAACTGCTGGCCCAGTACGAAGTGGAACTGGCTGCCGCTCTTCTTGGTCGAACCTGCCGGGGCGTCGAATCCGTAACCCCAGTCGATACCCAGCATACCCACCACCGGCAGGTAGAGGCGGACGCCGAAGCCGGCCGAACGCTTGATCTTGAAGGGCGAGAACTTCTTCCACGATTCGAACGCATTACCGCCTTCGAGGAAGCCCAGTACATAGATCTGCGACGAGGGTTTCAGGATGACCGGGTAGCGCAACTCGGCCGTGTATTTGTTGTAGCCGACTGAATAGTCGCTCGTGGGGTCGAGTGCCCCGTCTTCGTAACCGCGCATCGAGATGATGTCGATACCGTATATATTATACCCCGACATACCGTCGCCGCCGACCTCGAAACGCTCGAAAGGCGAAACCTTGTGTTTATTGTAGTTACCCAGGTAACCCATCTCGGCCTTGAGCATCAGCACCAGGTTCGAGTTTTTCGTCAGCGCCTGGAACCACTGTGCCTTGAACTGCCATTTGTGGAACTCTACCCAGCGGTAACGCTCCTGGTTGGCCTTGTCGGCGGTCGTGCTGTTCGTGCTGTTGGCCAGTTGTTCGAGTTTCTTGTAATCCTTGCCGTCCCAGAGCGAGTAGGGGGGCGTGAACTGCACCGAAGCGCTGAACTCCGAACCGCGGCGCGGATAGATCGGCTGGTCGACCGAGTTGCGGGCGAATACGAGTTTGAGCGAAAGCAGGTTGGCCGCACCGTTGGTCATGCCGAACGTGTTCCAGTTCTTGAGCGAGAAACGTTCGTAGCTGGCCTCGCCGTAGAGCGTGAAATAGGGGTCGGGCCAGTTCAGACGCTTACCCAGACCGGCTGCCACGCCGTACGTGCGGAAATACTGCGTACTCTTCTGCCATACGTAGTAGGCGTTGTTCTGCTCGGAGAAATGCGCCGAGATCGTGAACGAGTTGGGTTTCTTGCCGCCGAGCCACGGGTCGGTGAAACTCAGGGCAAAGGCCTTGTAATAGGTACCGTTGGTCTGGGCCGATAACGACAGACGCTGGTTCTGTCCCATCGGGTAGGGGCGCCATGCGCCTTTTTTGAAGAAATTTTTGACCGAGAGGTTGTTGAGCGTGATGCCGACCGAACCCACGAACGTACCGGAACCCCAGCCGCCCGCGATGTTGAACTGGTCGGATGCCTGCTCCTCGAGCGGCCAGTTGACGTTGACAAGCCGGTCGGATACCGGTTTGATGTCGGGCATGATCGCTTCGGGGTTGAAATGCCCCATCGAACCGAGCGTGCGGATGGTTTGCATCAGCAACGAGCGGTCGTAGAGTTCGCCCGGGAAGGTGCGCAGCTCGCGGCGGATGACCTCGTCGTCGACGCGCTGGTTGCCCGTGATGCCCACCTCGTTGATCTGGAACTGCTTGCCCTCGAATACCTTGACCTCGATGTCGATCGAGTCCGGGCCGATGATCGTCTCGGCGGGTTCGATCTGCGACATCAGGTAACCGTTGTTCTGGTAGAGTGACGAGACGGACATCGCCTCGGGGTCGGTTTCCTTGCCGATGCCCAGTCGTTTGTGCATCGACTTTTTGTCGTAGGTGTCGCCCTTGCTCACGCCGAACATCTGCTGCAGGTCGTTGGTTTCGTAGACCGAGTTGCCGACCCACGATACGTTGCGGATGTAGTATTTGTTGCCTTCCGAGACTTCGAGGTCGATGCCCAGCCGCTTGTCGTTGATCGGATAGATCGAATCGCGTACGATCGTGGCGTTACGGTAACCGCGCGAGTTGTAGAAGTCGATCAGGAGGTCTTTGTCCTCTTCGTAATCGTTTTCGTTGAGCTTCGCCCCGCGGAAAATGTTGATGCTCTTCTGGTGGGTCTTCTTGAAGGTACGGCGCAGACGTTTGTCCTTGAACTGTTCGTTGCCCGTGAAATTGATCTTGCCGATCTTGACCTTGTTCTTGCGGTCGATGAGGAACGTGACGTTCACCATCTGCGGGCGCAGCGTGTCGTTGGTGATGCGCACGTCCACCTCCGTATTGCGGAAGGCTTTTTCCGACCAGTAGGCCTTGATGAGTTTTTTGTTCTTGTCGATGATATAATCCGACAATTCGCTGCCCCGCTTGAGTTTGAGCTTCTCCAGCAGGTCTTTCTTCTTGCCCTTCGAGATGCCTTCGAAATCCCAATTGTTGACACGGGGACGCTCCTTGAGGAAAACCTCCAGGTCGAGGCTGTCGCCTTCGATCTGGGCACCGATCTTCACGTCGGAGAAGAACCGCTGGCTCCACAGGCGCGAAATGGCATTGGCGATGAAATTGCTGGGCAGGTAGATCGAGTCGCCTGCGATCAGTCCGGCCGAGGATTTGAGGATGTCGGAATTGAGGTACTGCACACCGTGGATATTGATGTCGCGGATGTAGTAGAGCTTCTGGGGGTCATCCTGCCGCATCATGGGGGCGTTTTCCGGGAATGCGGGCTTCGACGAGGCCGCGGTGTCTGCAGGATTCTGTTCCTGGGCGAATATATTCGTGCAGCATAACACGAAGGTCACGGCTGCCGTGAATATCTTACCGAAATAATTCATCTATTTTAATCTAATCTTTACTTCATCTATTTAACCAGCCCGAAACGTCGGTCGCGGCGGGCGTATTCCTCCATTGCCCGGTCGAACTCCTCTTCGGTGAAATCGGGCCACAGCACCTCCGGAAAATAAAGTTCGGCATAGGATGCCTGCCAGAGCAGGAAATTGCTCAACCTGCATTCGCCGCTGGTGCGGACGACCAGATCGGGGTTCGGGTAGGGCGCCGTGTCGAGCGAAGCGCTGACCGTCCCCTCGGAGATCTCCTCCGGGGCGAGCTCTCCGGCTGCGACCCGTGCGGCGATGCGCTGCACGGCGCGCGTGATCTCGCTGCGCGACGAATAGTTGAGCGCAAGGATCAGCGTCAGCGTCTTGCCCCCGGCCGTCCGTTGCTCGGCCTCGCAGAGGTAGCGCTGCACCTTCTCCGAAAATCGTGTGCGGTCACCGATCATCCGGATCTCCACCCCCTGGCGGATCAGTTCCGGGGTCTCGTTGACCACGCTCTTGCAGAAAAGCTCCATCAGCGCGTCGACTTCCTGTGCGGGACGCCCCCAGTTTTCGGTCGAGAACGCATAGAGCGTCAGGTACTTGACTCCCCAGCGTGCCGCTGCGCGCAACGATGCCCGAACAGGTTCCACACCTGCAACATGGCCTTCGTAACGCTCCTTGCCGCGCAGCTCGGCCCAGCGGCCGTTGCCGTCCATGATGATAGCGACGTGTTGCGGTATGCGATTCTGCTCGCTCATATTAGGGCACAAATATAGGGAATTAAAATGAAAATCTACCTACTTTACTGAACAACTTTACACCGATTTGAGACAGGGGCTTCAACTGCGGATGTCGATGCCCCACATCATTTTATTCCGTAACGTGTCATAAAATGATATATTGTGCGGTACGGCCAAAAAAATCTTCTGTTCGGCGCGTTTTATCGTGAATGCCGCCTCCTGTCCGATGGCGTATACGCGGCTGTCGAGGGTGACGAATGCGTCGGAGCGCCGGGTGTCGATGCGGAGCGTGATCGTGGCCGAGTCGGGGATGACCACGGGGCGCATCGTGAGGTTGTGCGGGGCCAGGGGGGAAATCACCAGGCAGGCGCATGTCGGGGCTACGACGGGGCCGCCGGCGCTGAGCGAGTAGGCCGTCGACCCCGTGGGGGTCGAGACGATCACGCCGTCGCCGTGGTAGGTGGCCACCATCTGCTCGTCGACGTAGGTTTCGACCGAGATCATGCCGGCGCCGTGGCGCTGTACGGTGAATTCGTTGAGCCCCAGCTCCGTGTCGGGCTGCTCGGCATAGTCGCCCGTGGCTTCGATCATCGAGCGGGGCTCGGTGGTGAGGCGCCCTGCCGCGACCTCTTCGAAGATCAGGTTCAGCCCGGCGCTCGGGGCGCTGGTCAGGAACCCGAGGTGCCCGGCGTTGATGCCCATGACGGGGATCGGGGCGCCGCAGAGACGGTGTACGCCTTCGAGCAGCGTGCCGTCGCCGCCGTAACAGACCATCAGGCTGTCGGTGGGCTGCCGGCCTACGCAGTGCCCGTAGACCTTTTCGGGCGGGATCTGCATGCCCGTGAGTTCGGTGACGAGGGGGGCGAACTCCTCGTTGACGGCGTAGTCGAACCCGAAAAGGCGGAGTGCATCGAACAATTGGCATATCTCGGCTGCGGTGTGGGAGAGCTGCCTGCGGGAAAAAAGTATGATTTTCATCGGCGGAGTTTCGAAAAAATAAGTAACTTTACCACGTCAAGACGACATCCGGGAGCCGTTCGTGCCCCCGTGCGGATCGGCCGGCGCGGTCGGGTTCAACATCGGGACGGCATGGTTCGTGCTCCGCCTGGGGCTTTATACAAGCGGCTTGTGCCGTCATTACGTGCAAATATAGCGAATTTTATGACAAAGTTAAGTGTAAACATCAATAAGATTGCCGTGGTGCGCAATTCGCGGGGCGGCAACATGCCCGATGTGGTTCGCGCAGCCCTTGATATCGAGCGTTTCGGCGCCGACGGCATCACGGTGCATCCGCGTCCCGACGCCCGGCATATCCGTTACGACGACGTCCGCGACCTGAAGCGTGTGCTAACCACCGAACTCAACGTCGAGGGCAACCCCATTCCGAGTTTCGTCGACCTCGTACTGGAGGTCGTCCCTGCCCAGGTGACCCTGGTGCCCGACGCGCATGACGCCATTACGTCGAATGCCGGGTGGGATACGCTCGCCAACCGGGATTTCCTGACCGGGATCGCGGCGCGGTTCCACGAAAAGGGTATCCGTGTTTCGGTCTTCGTCGATCCCGACCCTGCGATGGTCGCCGGTGCGAAGGCTTGCGGCGCCGACCGCGTGGAGCTGTATACCGAAGCCTATGCGCGCGAGTACCCTGCGGGTGCCGATGCTGCGCTGGCACCCTACCTGGCTGCTGCCGAAGAGGCGCGCCGCCAGGGGCTGGGGCTCAACGCCGGGCATGACCTCAGCCTGGAAAACCTGCGCTTCTTCGTTGGGCGCATCCCGTGGACGGACGAGGTGTCGATCGGCCATGCGCTGATCTGCGATGCGCTCTACTACGGGCTGGAAAACACCGTGCAGCTTTATAAACGTGAACTCAAATATTAATAATAAATAGAAGCCGGATATGAAAAAAGTCATCCTCCTTGCCGCGGCTTTGTTCGTCGCGGTCGCATCGTTCGCCCAAAACGAATACAACTATCAGAAACGCAGTCTTTTCGAACAGTTGCCGATCCGGGGTAACGACATCGTTTTCCTCGGGAACAGCATCACCGACGGCTGCGAGTGGGCCGAGTTGTTCAACAACCGCCATATCAAGAACCGCGGTATCAGCGCCGACCGTTCAGGGTGGCTGCTCGACCGCCTCGACCCGATCGTCAACGGCCATCCCAAGAAACTGTTCCTGATGATCGGCACCAACGACCTAGCGGCCGGTGTGTCGCCCGAGGAGGTAGCCGCCAACATCGGAAAATTACTCGACCGCTTCGCCGAGGAGTCGCCCTGGACGAAGATCTACGTACAGAGCATTCTCCCCGTGAACGGCGTGGATACCAAGGCCAAAGCCAAGAATCACTGGAAAAAGGGTGCCGAGATCATCGAGGCCAACAAACTGATCGAAGCGCTTTGCGAAGGCCGCAAGAATGTGCTCTACATCGACGTCTATTCGGCCTTGGTCGACCAAAAGGGGATGCTCGACAAACGCTATACGAACGACGGGCTGCACCTGATGGGCGAGGGGTATCTCGCCTGGAAAGAGGTCATCGAGAAATACGTGAAATAGCCGCGTGCCGCTGTCGAACCCCATATTCCGGAAAATTTCGCGTATCGCCGGCGAGCAGGGTGTGCGGGCCTTTGTCGTCGGCGGTTACGTGCGCGACCACTACCTTCGCCGCCCTTCGACCGACATCGACGTCGTCGTCGTGGGGAGCGGGATCGCCTTGGCCGAAGCGTTGGGGCGCGAGTTGCATACCAAAGTGTCCGTTTTCAAGACTTTCGGTACGGCGATGCTCCGTGCCGGGGGAATCGAGGTCGAATTCGTGGGCGCCCGCAAGGAGTCTTACACGCACGATTCGCGCAAGCCGCAGGTCGAGGCCGGGACGCTGGAAGACGACCAGCGCCGCCGTGACTTTACGATCAACGCTCTGGCGCTTTGCCTGAATAAGGACCGGTATGGTGAACTGGTCGATCCTTTCGATGGCTTGACCGATATGGATAATTTGCTGATCCGTACGCCTCTCGATCCGGATATTACGTTTAGCGACGATCCGTTGCGCATGATGCGTGCCGTCCGCTTTGCCAGCCAGTTGGGATTCTTTATCGATCCCGACACTTTCGATGCGATCGAACGGAACAAGGAGCGCATCTCGATCATCTCGAAAGAGCGTATCGTGGATGAGTTGAATAAGATCGTCCTTTCGCCGAAACCTTCTGTCGGCTTCGACCTGCTGGAACGTTGCGGATTGCTGCCGCTGATTTTCCCCGAACTCTGTGCCCTGAAAGGAGTGGAGACGAAGGAAGGGATCGGGCATAAGGATAACTTCGCCCATACCTTGATGGTGCTCGACCGCCTGAGCAAGACCTCTGATAACCTGTGGTTGCGCTGGAGTGCCCTTTTTTCATGATATAGCCAAG
>ENA-UBDJ01000795-UBDJ01000795.1-human-gut-metagenome-genome-assembly--contig:-NODE-795-length-15797-cov-6.172151_pt1 | contig 15797 bp, 11 predicted proteins | sample MGYA00244279_ERZ654774 | MGnify/ENA primary metagenome ERZ654774 (study PRJEB26926, sample SAMN06164701) | human gut metagenome | biome: ENVO:00009003; feature: ENVO:2100002; material: ENVO:00002003...
GATGTGCACGCCGATCGAAAGCCCCATCAGGTAGGCGATCAGCACGATCCAGCGCGAGGAGTGAGGCTCGTCGGCCTGCTCCTCCCATTTGAGCATCAGCCATACGACCAGCGCCGTGAACATCGACGAGAGGGCGTAGACCTCACCCTCAATGGCCGAGAACCAGAACGTATCGGTGAAGGTGTAGGCCAGGGCACCCACGATGCCTGCACCCAGGATGGCCCACACGTTGGCTCGGGTGAGCTGGCTGCCGTCGCGGGTCACGAGGCGCCGCGCCAGGTGTGTGATCGTCCAGAACAGGAACAGGATGCAGAATGCGCTGGCGATGGAGTTCATGCCGTTCACCGCCATGCCCACAAAGTCCGGGTTGCCGGCGGCGAAGAGCGTCGCCAGGCGCGCCAGCATCATGAACAGCGGGGCTCCGGGAGGGTGCCCGACTTCGAGTTTATAGGAGGTTGCAATGAATTCCGAGCAGTCCCAGAGGCTCGAAACCGGTTCCATCGTCATCAGGTATACCAGTGTGGCGATGGCAAAGACCGCCCAGCCGACGATGTTGTTCCAGCGTTTGAAGGATGTCATATTTTTTCGGTATGTTTCGCTTTATGTCCTGCAAAAGTAATCATTTAACGGCGAAATCCAATCAATATTACCTGCCGAAGGCGGAAAGTTGCTATTTTTACGTCTTGAAACAGAATGTTTTCAAACTGTTTTTGTATATTTGTTTGATGTGTCCGTGCGTCGGCTGTTGAAAATTGTAGAAACCCTTAAAATTCCGATAGAATGAAACGTTTCCTGCTTCTACTCGCTGCGGCGGGCCTTGCATGGGCTTGCGGTAAGGACGGGGCTGAAAACCCCGCTCCCAAACCCGCGGAAAATATTGAGATACCGGCTTCTGTGACCCCGCCCGTTTTCGACGAGCAGGGCGGCAATATGTCGCTGACGTTTACGGCGCATGAGGCGTGGCGTGCGAGCGTCGATGCGACGCGGGCATCCAACTGGTGTTCCGTTGCGCCCGAGTCGGGTGCTGCCGGCGCCGTTACGCTCACGGTCACGACGTTGCCCAATGATACACCCGATGAACGGAACGCGACGATCTTCCTCAAAGCGGGCACGACCACGAAGACGCTGTCCGTAACACAGAAGCAGCAGGACGCCCTGACCGTCACCTCATCGAAGTTCGAGGTGGGGGCCGGCACCGGCGAGATCGTGGTCGAACTGAAGGCGAATATCGATTTCGACTATAAAATCGGTGAGGAGTGTGCCGAATGGGTTTCGTATGTCGGTACCCGCGCCCTGAAGACCTCGCGGCTCATATTCCGCGTCGCAGCCAATGAGGAGTTGTCGGTGCGCGAGGGGAGTATCCTCCTGCGCAGCAGCCTCGGGGACGAACAGGTGAAGATTTACCAGCAGGGAGCCGATCCCGCACTGGTGCTGACCCAAAAGTCGTATACCGTGCCTGCCGCCGGCGAAACGATCAAAGTCGAATTGAACAGCAATGTCGATTATACGGTGCAGATGCCCGAAGCGGAATGGATAACCGAACCGGCCGCACGCGCCATGTCGACGCATACGCACTATTTCGTCGTCGCTGCCAACGACGAGTATGACGGCCGTACGGCTGAAATCGTCTTTACCGACAAGGCCAATAACCTCTCGGAAACGGTTACGGTCACGCAAGTGCAGAAAAATGCCGTCGTGCTGGCGGAATCCCGATACGAATTCGGTACGGACGGAGGCAAACTGGATTTCGATGTCCTGACCAATGTCGATTTGACGGTTGCGGTATCGGACGATGCGAAAAGCTGGATAACGCAGGTCACGACCCGCGGGCTGGAGCAAAAAACGCTGCATTTCGACATTGCGGCCTGTTCGCAGGAAACGGAACGTACCGGTACGATCAGTATCAGCGGCGGCGGTGTGACACAGACGGTGACGGTCGCGCAGGGCAGCTTGAAAGAGGTGCTCGAAAAGGAACGTGCGGCATTGGTTGCGCTGTACAATGCCACCGGCGGCGATAACTGGGCGAATAAGGCCAATTGGTGCTCGGACAGGCCGGTAAGCGAGTGGTACGGCGTGACAGTCGACGAACAGGGGCGGGTAGCCGGGTTAAAAATGGAGGTCAATAATTTGACCGGATGTATACCGGCTGAATTTTGTGAATTATCGAATATACAAGAAATAAATCTTTTGGGCAACCATTTGTCGGGTGTGATCCCCGCCGGGTTCGGCAACCTGTCCAAGTTAAGGGTATTGTGGCTTGAAGATAATATTTTTTCAGATATTTCTGCCATATTCGAATTGCAGAATATTCAGAATTTGCATATGTATCTGCCGGAAGGAAATATACCTGCTGAAATTGGAAATTTATCCAGTTTAACAGAGTTGTGGTTGTATGGAGAAAGTGTGACGGGCGCGCTCCCAAGAGAGATCGGAAACCTTGTCAACCTGAAATATCTCGGCATAACTTGTTCCGGATTATCCGGATCGATTCCCGATGAATTGTACAATTGTACAAATCTGGAAACGCTAAGCATAAGGTGGTGTACAAGTTTAAGCGGGACGATCTCTCCCAAATTGGGACGACTCACACAACTGAAAGGCTTAGAGTTGAATAATAATAATTTAACAGGCCCTATCCCGGACGAAATATGCAATTGCAGCCGATTGGTAAATATATTCTTACAAGAAAACAAGTTGACGGGCTCTATACCCGAAGGTTTGGGCAATCTCCCCGAACTTCGGCATTTTATTGCATTCAATAACAATTTGAGCGGAAACATTCCGGCTTCGATCCTCAACCACAGACTTTGGGATGTCGAATGGGCGCTGATTACGGAGAATAACAACTTTAACATGGACGGTATCACTATCGATGCGGTAAACTTCTCGGTAACGGATATCGACGGCAACACGATTGATTCGAAAGAGGAATACGCCAAAAATAAATATACGATCCTGTTCCAGTTTTCACCCTATTTTGGGGATTTCACCGATATGAAATCCTTTATCGAGGACATATACGACAAGTATAAAGGGAAAGGCGTCGATGTAATAGGCTATTCGAGCGGACACCCGGGAGCTTCGGCAGACCTTGCGTCTATGAAAAAATATGTGGCGGATAACAAGATTCCATGGCGGAATATTTTATGGACGGAAACGAACTCGATCATCGGGCAGGAAAATGAACAATATCATCAGGATAGCGGCTTCGGCCCCTATTATCCTTACCATTCCTATCCGGCATATACGGTTGTAGATTCGGGCGGAAAAATCGTTTTCCATGATTTCAGCCTAAGCGGCCTGACCGGGTTATCCGCATTCTTAGCCGATCATACGGGCGGGTCGGGTGTGTACGAATCGTCGGATTATTCGAAAGACGGCGAAGTGACGGCGCTCCAGACGGCGACACGGGGGAACGGCATCAATATCGTACTGTTGGGCGATGCGTTCAGCGACCGCCTGGTCGCCGACGGCACCTACGACGGGACTATGCGCAAGGCGATGGAACATTTCTTCTCCGAAGAGCCTTACAAGTCGTTCCGCGATCTTTTCAATGTCTATGCGGTGAATGTCGTTTCGAAAAACGAAGCATACGGTTCCGGTGCGCAGACTGCATTGGACGGATTTTTCGGCGACGGAACCCATGTCGGCGGCAACGATGACAAATGTAGGCAATACGCTATGAAAGTTCCGGGAATAACCTATGACAATATCGATGATGCGCTGATTATCGTGATGATGAACCGCACGTATTATGCCGGGACATGTTATATGTATTACCCCTCTTCGGGCGATTACGGACAGGGGTTGTCCATCGCTTATTTCCCCTTGGGTACCGATGACGGGATGTTCGGACAGTTGCTGCACCACGAGGCGGGAGGACACGGATTCCCGAAATTGGCGGATGAGTACGCCTACGAGGAATACGGGCAGATTCCCTGGAACGAGGTGCAGTCTGCAAAGCAACTGGAACCCTATGGATGGTGGAGAAATATCGACTTCACGGGGGATGTCTCGCAAGTCAAATGGAGCCGGTTTATCACCGATCCGCGCTATGCCGCCGAGGTATTGGGGGCTTACGAAGGGGCTGATACCTATTGGAGCGGGGTTTGGCGTCCGACCTACAACAGCATTATGCGCTATAATACGGGAGGGTTCAACGCTCCGAGCCGCGAGGCGATTTATTACCGGATCAACAAGTTGGCTTATGGAGACGCATGGGCCTATGATTACGAAACGTTTGTCGCCTGGGATGCCGTGAACCGTACCGGGAATGCGCCGATCATGTTGCGTACGCCGATGCGGAAGCCCCGGAATTTCGTTCCCTTGCATCCGCCTGTGGTCGTAAAGCGGTCGAGATAGGGAGAGGGCGGTGAGCCGCGCGGTGCGAAAATGTGAAAAGCCGGAGCATTGCTCCGGCTTTTCCATGTGGTGTGGCATGGCGGGCACGTTGCCCGGTGGTTACTTGCGGCCCGGCCTGAGGATGCCGGACAGCCAGTTGCCCATGCCGGACTTTTTTTTCTCCGGCGTCTGGGCTTTTCGGGGAGCCTCGGGGCTTCCCGTTTCCCGTTTGTCCCGGGCGGGTTTAGGGCTTCCGGGTTTGCGCCCATCCTGTCCCCGTCCCGTGTTTGCGGCCGCTGCGTTTTGCCCGTCCGGCTTTTGCCCGCCCCGGTTGCGGTTGCGGTTGCGGCGGCGTGCCGGGCGTGCCGCGGCGTCCTTGTCCTGCGGCTGTTGCCCGTCCGGGGTCTGCTTGCCGCCGGTTCGTTGCCCCTGCGGTTTCGGGTCGCCGGGAGCCTGTCCCTGCGGTTTGCGCCTGCCCGGCCTCTGTCCGGCCTGACTTTGTGCGGGCTGTTTTTGTGCGGCTCGCTTTTCCTCCGCTTGCTTCTGCCCTCCGGTTTGTGCTGTATCCGGTTTTTTCCCGGCGGGCTTTTTCCGGCTGTTTTGTGCGGGAGCCAGTTCCCCGGAATCCGGGTCGAGTTCCAGCCCGGTCAGTTTGAGGATGTCTTTCAGCAGCGGGCGTTCCTCCTCCGAGCAAAAGGCGATGGCCTGTCCGTCGCGTCCGGCGCGTCCCGTGCGGCCGATGCGGTGGACATAGGTCTCGGGCACTTCCGGCAGGTCGTAGTTGATTACCAGCGGCAGTTCGCTGATGTCGATTCCCCGCGCGGCGATGTCGGTGGCGATCAGCACCCGGCAGGCCCCCGAGCGAAAGTCATTCATGGCGCGTTCGCGGGCGCCCTGCGACTTGTCTCCGTGGATGGCGCGTCCTTCGATGCCCGCTTTGGTGAGGATACGGGCAATGCGGTCGGCGCCGTGCTTGGTGCGCGAAAATACCAGCACCGAGCTCTCGGGGCGTTCGCGCAGCAGGGAGGCCAGCAGCGTCCGTTTTTCGGCCTTTTCGGCGAACAGGACGCTCTGGCGGATGGTCTCGACCACCGAGGCCGGGGGCGTCACGGTGACGTGCGCCGGGTTGCGGAGCATCGTATTGGCCAGTTTTACGATGTCGTCGGGCATCGTCGCCGAGAAGAAGAGCGTCTGCCGCTTTTCGGGCAGCAGCGGGAGGATTCGCCGGATGTCGTGGATGAAACCCATGTCGAGCATTCGGTCGGCTTCGTCGAGGACGAAGAAGCGGATGTCGGACAGCGAGACGTAACCCTGGCCGATCAGGTCGAGCAGGCGTCCCGGCGTGGCTACCAGCAGGTCGATGCCGCGTTGCAGCGCATCGACCTGCGGCCGCTGGTTGACGCCGCCGAAGATCACGCAGTGGCGGATGTCCGTGTAGCGGGCATAGTCGCGGCAGCATTCGTCGATCTGGATCGCCAGTTCGCGCGTCGGCGTGAGCACCAGCGCCTTGATCGTGCGCCGCCCTTTGGTGCGCGGCTCGGCCGAGAGCAGCTGGAGGATCGGCAGCGTGAAGGCCGCCGTCTTGCCCGTCCCGGTCTGGGCGCAGCCCAGCAGGTCGCGGCCTTCGAGTGCGGGCGGGATGGCCTGCTGCTGGATCGGAGTGGGGGTCGTGTAGCCTTTTTCGGCCACGGCACGCTTGAGTGGTTCTATCAGGTTCAGTTCCTGGAATGTCATTGCATATCGGTTTTGTCCCGGCGTCGTGCGCCGGATAATTCGGTGTTGATAATATACGGAGGGAAAAACGGGAAGCGTCAGACCAACGCGCACTATTATTGGCACAAAGGTACGATTAATTCCGCGATTCTGGTGCATCTCGATTAAATTTCTTATTTTTGCACAATAATTTTTCGCAATTTATGGAATCGAAACTCGTACTTTACAATACGCTCACCCGCCGCAAGGAGGTGTTCGAACCGCTGACTCCCGGCCGCGTGGGCATGTATGTCTGCGGCCCCACGGTCTACGGCGACCCGCACCTGGGGCACGCCCGGCCGGCTGTGACGTTCGACCTCATGTTCCGCTACCTGAAGTCCTGCGGCTACAAGGTGCGTTACGTGCGCAACATAACGGATGTGGGGCACCTGGAGCACGACGCCGACGAGGGGGAGGACAAGATCGCCAAGAAGGCGCGCCTCGAGCAGCTGGAGCCGATGGAGGTGGCGCACTACTATACGGAGCGTTACCACCGTGCGATGGATGCGCTCAACGTCGAGACGCCGTCGATCGAACCCTATGCCTCGGGGCATATCATCGAGCAGATCGAGTTCGTCAAGAAGATCCTCGCCGACGGCTTCGCCTACGAGTCGAACGGCTCGGTCTATTTCGACGTGGAGAAATACAACGCCAAATATAATTACGGCAGGCTTTCGGGTCGTAACCTCGACGACATCATCGCCAACACGCGCGAGCTGGACGGGCAGGGCGACAAGCGCCACTCCTATGACTTCGCGCTGTGGAAGAAGGCGTCGCCCGAGCATATCATGCGCTGGCCTTCGCCGTGGGGAGAGGGGTTCCCCGGCTGGCATATGGAGTGCTCGGCGATGAGTACCCGCTACCTGGGCGAACGCTTCGACATCCACGGCGGCGGCATGGATCTGATGTTCCCGCACCACGAGTGCGAGATCGCGCAGTCGACCGCCGCGCTGGGGCACGATTCGGCACGTTACTGGGTGCACAACAACATGATCACGATCAACGGCCAGAAGATGGGCAAGTCGCTGGGCAACTTCATCACCCTCGAGGAGCTCTTCACCGGCAGCCATAAATTGCTGGCGCAGGCCTATTCGCCGATGACCATCCGCTTCTTCGTGTTGCAGGCGCAGTACCGCTCGACGCTCGATTTCTCGAACGAGGCCTTGCAGGCCGCCGAGAAGGGGCTCGACCGCCTGATGAAGGGCGTCGAAGCGCTCGGGAAGGTCAAGCCCGCCGAAACGTCGACTATCGATCCTTCCGAGTTGGAAAACCGTTGCCGCGCGGCGATGGACGATGACCTGAACTCGCCGATGGCCATTTCGGCGCTGTTCGACTGGGTGCGCATCATCAACCAGCTGGTCGACGGGCAGCAAAGCATCACGGCCGCCGACCTCGAAGAGTTGAAAGCCACGGTTTACCGTTACACGTTCGATATCCTCGGCCTGCGCGACGAGAAGGCCGCAGGTGCGGCTTCGGGGCGCGATTATGTGACCCCGTTGGTCGAGATGCTGCTCGACGAGCGCCTGAAAGCCCGTGCCGCAAAGGATTGGGCGGCTTCCGACCGCATCCGCGACGGGCTGGCCGCAGCCGGTATCCGTGTCAAAGACCGCAAGGACGGCAGCGACTGGGAACTGGAATAAGCGGAAAAAGGGAAGATCCGGATCCCGGGCGGAACTGTCGCCGCCGTGCGCGGACGGTCGGGGCGGGCGCCCCTGCGGGTGTGCCGCTGTGGCGGGATGGCCTTGTGCAGTATGCCGGGCGTGTCCCCGCTCCCGTTCCGGAGGTGCCTGCGTGCCGTAATCAAGGAATAGTTAGGTAGTTTGTCCGGCTTTCGCCCGGACAGAGTTGATAATATATGATATGTCTGCAACGATAAAAGGGGCGGCGACGGAGCTCGGGACGGAGCGTATCCGCAAGCTGCTCATGCAATATGCCGTGCCGGCGATCATCGCCATGACGGCTTCTTCGCTCTACAACATGGTCGACAGTATTTTCATCGGCCACGGGGTAGGGCCGTTGGCCATTTCGGGCCTTGCGCTGACCTTCCCGCTGATGAATCTCGCCGCGGCTTTCGGTTCGCTGGTGGGTGTGGGTGCTGCGACGCTGGTGTCCATGCGCCTCGGGCAGCGCGATTACGGGACGGCGCAGAACATCCTGGGGAACGTCGTGGTGCTGAACCTCATCATCGGCCTGGCGTTCGGTATCACAACGCTGCTGCTGCTCGACCCGATCCTCTACTTCTTCGGGGCGAGCGAGGCGACGATCGGCTATGCCCGCGACTACATGTCGATCATTCTCATGGGGAATGTCATCACGCACATGTATCTGGGCCTGAACTCCGTGCTGCGGGCTTCGGGGCATCCGCGCAAGTCGATGTACGCCACCATCTATACGGTGGTCATCAACGCGGCGCTCGACCCGCTGTTCATCTACGGCTTCGGGTGGGGTATCCGCGGCGCGGCCATCGCCACGGTGCTGGCGCAGGTCATCGCGCTCATCTGGCAGTTCCACATCCTTTCGGACAAGAGCGAACTGCTCCATTTCCGGCGCGGCATCTACCGCCTGCGCCGGAAGATCGTGCGCGACATCCTGGCCATCGGCATGTCGCCGTTCCTGATGAACCTGGCGGCGTGTTTCATCGTCATCCTGATAAACAAGGGGCTCAAGCAATACGGCGGCGACCTGATGATCGGGGCCTACGGCATCGTCAACCGCCTGGCATTCTTCTTCGTGATGATCGTCATGGGCATCAACCAGGGGATGCAGCCCATTGCGGGTTATAACTTCGGTGCGCGGCAGTACGACCGTGTGCTGCGCGTGCTGCGGCTGACGATCATCGGGGCCACGTGCGTCACGGGCGCCGGGTTCCTGATGGGCGAGCTGGCGCCCAGGCTGGCGGTGTCGGCCTTTACGAACGATCCCGAGCTGATCCGCCTGGCGGTCGAGGGAATGCGCATTGTTTTCATCTGTTTCCCGATCATCGGGTTCCAGATGGTGGCTACCAACTTCTTCATGAGCATCGGCATGGCCGGCAAGGCGATCTTCCTGTCGCTTTCGCGCCAGCTGCTGTTCCTGATGCCGGGACTGATTTTCCTGCCCCATATTTTCGATGTCCATACCCGCTGGGACGGCAGTTGGGGCGTGTGGTGCGCGATGCCGCTGTCCGACCTGATGGCGTCGGCCGTAGCCTTCTTCATGCTGGTATACCAGTTGCGAAAATTCCGGGCGCAGATGGATGCGGCCCGTTCAACGAACCTCCAATAATGCCGATTATGGAAGATAAATTCGTCATCAACATCGGTCGCCAGCTGGGCAGCGGCGGCAAAGCCGTCGGCGAGGCCGTGGCACGCAGGCTCGGGATCGGGGTCTATGACAAACAGCTCATCAACCTGGCCGCCGAGCAGAGCGGCCTGTGTCCCGAAGTGTTCGAACGGGTCGACGAAAAGGAGTCGCGCAACCTCTTTTCGACGCTCGTCGCCTACCTGCGCTCGCCGTTCGTCGGAAGCGAATATGCCGGGGGCAACGTGCTCAGCAACGACGCCCTGTTCAAGATCCAGAGCGACGTGATCCGCGACATCGCCGCGCGCGAGTCGTGTGTTTTCGTCGGCCGCTGTGCCGACTACATCCTGCGCGACCATCCGCGGGCGGTGAATGTCTTTGTCGCGGCCGACCGTGCCGACCGTTGCGAGCGGCTCTGCCGCCAGTGCGGCATTACGCCCGGGGAGGCCGAGGCCCGGATGGATAGGGAGGATGCGCGGCGCGCGGCGTACTACAACTATTACAGCAGCGGTACGTGGGGCATGGCTTCGACCTACCACCTCTGCGTCGATTCGTCCGTGCTGGGGATCGACGGCACGGTGGATTTCGTGCTGGAGTTCGTGGAGCGCAAACTGGGGGTGAAACCCGGGGCGATTTAATTGTCAATACCGTAAATTTATGATACTTGCAGATCAGATAAAGGAGTTGGAGCAGCGCCGCGAGGCTTTGGAACGATGTCTGGGCATCGACCAGAAACGCATCGACCTGCGCAACGAGGAGGAAAAGACCCAGGAACCCGATTTCTGGGACGCGCCCGACAAGGCGCGCGAGCAGTTGCGCAAGGTCGCCGCCATCAAGGCGTGGGTCGACGACTACGATGCCGTGGCCAAGGATGTCGAAGACCTGGGGCTGATGCCCGATTTCGTGAAGGAAGGGGTCATGAGCGAGGCGGAGATGGACGATCATTACGCACAGACGCTCGAGCGTATCGAGACGCTCGAAATGCGCAACATGCTGCGCCGCGAAGAGGACAAGCTGGGGGCGATCATGGACATCAACGCCGGAGCCGGGGGTACCGAGGCGCTCGATTGGGCGTCGATGCTCCTGCGCATGTATACCCGCTGGGGCGAGGCGCACGGCTACAAGGTCAAGGTGCTCGACTACCAGGCCGGCGACGAGGTGGGCGTGAAATCCTGTACGCTGGAGTTCGAGGGCGAGTATGCCTACGGGTACCTCAAGAGCGAAAACGGCGTGCACCGTATGGTGCGCCTCTCGCCTTTCAATGCCAATAACAAACGCCAGACGACTTTCGCCTCGGTGTTCGTGTCGCCTGCCGTGGACGATACGATCGAGGTTACGGTCAACCCGTCGGACATCGAGTGGGATACGTTCCGTTCGAGCGGCGCCGGGGGGCAGAATGTCAACAAGGTCGAGACAGCCGTGCGCCTGCGCTACCACGGCAAGGATGCCGATACGGGCGAGCCGGTGGAGTTCCTGATCGAGAATATGGAAACCCGTTCGCAACTGATGAACCGCGAGAATGCCATGCGCATCCTCCGTTCGAAGCTCTACCAGCGGGAACTGGACAAGCGTATGGCCACGCAGCAGGCGCTCGAGGCTTCGAAGAAGAAGATCGAGTGGGGATCGCAGATCCGCTCCTATGTCTTCGACGACCGGCGTGTGAAAGACCATCGCACGGGCGTGCAGACCTCGGCTGTCGAGGCGGTGATGGACGGCGACCTGGATGCCTTCATCAAGGCCTACCTGATGGAATACGGCGCCGAGGCGTAGCTCCTCCGCGGCCGGTTCCGACAACCGGTTCGCGTACGGCCGGTATTTCCCGTCGGACGATCCGTATTGTATCGGGCGCCCGGTTCTTATTGCCCAGCCCACTTCTGCCGTGCCGCCGGCTCTTGTGTCCCGCCGCACCCGCTGCCGGGCGGAGGCAGGGCAGGCTGCCGGAGGATTCCCTGCCGGGGGGGCGATATCCGGCGGGCAGGAAGCCCGGGCGTTATAAATTGTTATCTTTGCCGTATGAAGAAATTTGTCATCTCCCTGTTGTCCGTTATCTTCCTTTGCGCTGCGGCCACGGCGCAGGTATTGGTCGGTATGACCGACACGACGGCTTATTTCCCGCAGCTGGAAGGGCGGCGCGTGGCGGTGCTGGCCAACCATACGGCCGTCGCGCGGTTCTGCGCCGGTGCGCCGGGAGCTGCGGCGGACACTGCGGTTCGGTTGCCGGGGGCGGCGTCCGACGGGACGATACACCTGGTCGACCTGCTGCACGGTCGGGGCTTCGACGTGACCGGCATTTTCTCCCCCGAGCACGGGTTTCGCGGTACGGCCGACGCGGGCGAGCATGTCGCAAGTTCGGTGGATGCCGCGACCGGGATCCCGATCCGCTCGCTCTACGACGGGAATACGAAGCGCCCTTCGGACGAAGCCATGCGGTCGTTCGACGTACTGGTGGTCGACATGCAGGACGTGGGTCTGCGGTTCTATACCTACTATATCACGCTGCTCCGTATGATGGACGCCTGTGCCGAATCCGGCCGCAGCGTCATCGTGCTCGACCGTCCCAACCCCAACGGGCACCACGTCGACGGCCCCGTGCTGGACATGAAATACAAATCGGGCGTCGGGGCGTTGCCGATCCCCGTGCTGCATGGCCTGACGATGGGCGAAATCGCCCGGATGGCCGTCGGCGAAGGCTGGGCCGCAAGCTGCGACCTGCAAGTCGTGCGTTGCCGCAATTATACGCACGACACTCCGTACGAGTTGCCCGTCGCCCCGTCGCCCAACCTGCCGACGCAACGGGCCGTCTACCTCTATCCTTCGGTGTGCCTCTTCGAAGGTACGGTCGTGAGCCTCGGGCGCGGTACGGATAAACCGTTCGAGGTTTACGGACATCCCGACATGACCGGCTGCCTGTTTTCGTTTACGCCCCGTCCGACTGCGGGAGCCAAACATCCGCCGCTCGAAGGCAGGCTCTGCCACGGCGTCGATTTGAGCCGGATGCCGCTCGGCGAAGCCCGGGCGGAGGGCCTGACCCTGAAGTATGTGATCGAAGCCTGCCGCAACCTGGGGCTGGGCGATAAGTTTTTTACGCCGATGTTCGAAAAGCTCATCGGCGTGGGGTATGTCCGTGAAATGATCCTTGCCGGAGCTTCAGAGGCCGAAATCCGTGCCCGCTGGGCGGACGACGTGCGGCGCTTCCGGAAACTGCGCGGGCGCTACCTGCTTTACGAATAATCTGACAACCGCCCCGGAATCATCCGGGGCGGTTGTCAGATGAAAGTGGGATGGCCGGTGCTTGATTTGGCGTGGAAATAGTGACGCCTGCTTCGTTGCAGCCGCCCCGCCGGATCGCCGCCTGCCCTCCCCTTTATGGGAAAAAGGGTGCAGGTACTCTTTCCCCCGTAGGTCTTGCAACGCCTGTCCGGAAAAATTTCCCATGCCCAAGTTCGCCGCCTGCCTTGCAACACGGACATCCATGTGGCGAGGGCGGAAACCGGCAGGCAAAATATTTCGGTTTCTATGCTTTCCGGTCTTTGTGATTATTACGGAATTTCCCGCGAAGAGTTTTTCAGGGGTGTCGGGTCGGCCGAATAAAAGCGTCCCAAAAGGGACGCTTTTTCGTTAAACGACCTCCGTGATCCGGTCGTCCTCGGTGACGGGCCGGATGACCCGGCACGGGTTGCCGAAGGCGATGACCCCGGCCGGGATGTCGCGCGTTACGACGCTGCCGGCGCCGATGACCGTGCCGTCGCCTATCGTCACGCCCTGCATGACCACGCAGTTGCCGCCGATCCAGACGTTGTCGCCGATGGTGATAGGAAGCGAGCGCATGACGCCCGCGTTGCGCTGGTCGGGCAGCAGGGCGTGCGTCACGGTGTAGATGCCCACGTTGGGGCCGATGAATACGTGGTTGCCGATGGTCACGGGCGCTTCGTCGAGGATCGTGAGGTTGAAATTCCCCGTAAAGTCCTCCCCGATTGAAATCTGCGACCCGAAATCGCAGTGGAACGGGCTGTGGATGCAGAATGTGCCGCCCGTGCGGCCGAACAACTGCCGGATGATCGCATTGCGTTCCTCCTCGCGGCTCGGGGGCAGGCTGTTGAACCGGAAGACCAGTTCTTCGCAGCGTTGCAGTGCCTCCCTGATCTGCGGCTTGCGGGCGTAGAGCCACATGCCGGTTTTCATCTTTTCAAGGTCGTCCATAATTTTATTTTTCGTAGTTGTTTATTTCTATGCCCTGTCGGACGCATTTTCCGGGTTTGCCGTGCCGCGTGGCTAACTCTCCTCCGGGAAGGGGAGGGCAGGCTTGCCAATGCGGCCACAGGCGGTGGGCAACAGCGGGCGGAAGCGAAAATCCGGGCCGGGGATTCCTGCTATGTCGCGTTGTATAATCCGCTCATTCCGAGCTGAAATATTCGTATGCCGCCCTGGAGACCGCAGCGGCGATGGCAGCATTTGCGGCGTCGTTTTCTTCTGATTCGGTGACGAATACGGCGATGCAGTAGCGGCGTCCGTCGGGCAGGAGCACATAGCCGGCATCGTTGTCCGCAATGCGGATGCCTTCGGCCGTGCGGTCGGATGAGCCGGTCTTGTGTCCGATCACGGTTCCGGCTGGCAGCCCGGCTTTCAGTTTGTTCGTTCCCGTCGTTGCCTCGCACAACAACCGTTGCAGGAGAGCGTTGTACTCCCCTTTGAGCAGCCTGCCCTGCAGGAACAGGTCGAACAGTGTACAGACGGACGAAGGTCGTGCCTTGTTGACCCGCTGGTTCCCGATGCCGCGGTGCATCTCCTCCTCGCTGGCGGCGATGCGGATGCCGCCGATCCCCAGCGAACGGACGTAGGCCTCTACGGCTTCGGGGCCGCCTGCTTCCCGCAGCAGGATGTCGCAGGCGATATTGTCGCTCTCCGACACCGTGTAGCGGAGCAGCTGTCCGAGCGTCAGCGTGCCGCCGCCTGTGGGCAGCGAATCGCGCATCGGGCTGTATGTGCCGGGTAGGAGCAGGTCGGGCGTGGTGCTGATCGGCTGCGTGAGCGGTGTGCCTTCGCGCTGCATGCGGTCGAGTACGGCCAGCGCCACGGGGAATTTGAAGACGCTCATCATCGGCAGCAGGGAGTCGTTTCGCGCGACTGTCTTCCCGTCGGGAGTGCGGATTGCGACCCCGACGAAGGCTTTGTGCCCCGACACGATTTCATCCAGCCGGGATTCGAATTGTCGTGTCGCCGTATCACAAGACGCTGCGAGAACCGACAGGCATAGGAGCAGGAGTTTTTTCATAGGCTGGCAGGGGATAAAAAAGCACACCTTTTCGGGGTGTGCTTTTTTTCAGATTTCTCCGCGTCGCTTACCTTCGATGATAGCCTCGCTCGGGCAAACGCCGGCGCAGGTACCGCAGTCGATGCACTTATCGGGATCGATGACATAGATATCGCCGGCCGAGATCGCTTCGGTCGGGCACTCGCCGATGCAGGTGCCGCAGGCAACGCAGGAATCAGTGATTTTGTAAGCCATTGTGTTAAAAATTTATTGTTAAGGTGTGTGTTGTGTCCGGCAAATATAGGAACTTATTTGATAATATCAAAACCCGTATAGGGAATCAGCGCCTCGGGGATGCGGATGCCGTCGGGGGTCTGGAAATTCTCCAGCAGGGCGGCCACGATACGCGGCAATGCCAGCGACGAGCCGTTGAGCGTATGCGCCAGTTGCGTCTTCTTGTCAGCATCCTTGTAGCGGAGTTTCAGGCGGTTGGCCTGGAACGACTCGAAGTTCGACACGGAGGATACCTCCAGCCAGCGTTTCTGCGCCTCGGAATAGACCTCGAAATCGTAGGTCAGCGCCGAGGTGAACGACATGTCGCCGCCGCACAGGCGCAGGATGCGGTAGGGCAGCCCCAGCGACCTGACGATCGACTCCACGTGCGCCACCATGCCGTCCAGCGCTTCGTACGACGCTTCGGGCAGGCTCAGCTGCACGATCTCGACCTTGTCGAACTGGTGCAGGCGGTTCAGCCCGCGCACGTCCTTGCCGTACGAACCGGCTTCGCGGCGGAAGCAGGGGGTGTAGGCGGTCATCTTTACCGGGAAATCCTTTTCGTCGAGGATCACGTCGCGGTAGATATTCGTCACGGGCACTTCGGCCGTCGGGATCATGTAGAAATTGTCGGCCGTGGCGTGGTACATCTGCCCTTCCTTGTCGGGCAGCTGGCCCGTGCCGAAGCCCGAGGCTTCGTTGACCATGATCGGCGGTTCCACTTCGAGGTAGCCGGCCCGGGTGTTGCAGTCGAGGAAATAGTTGATCAGCGCACGCTGCAGACGGGCTCCCTTGCCTTTGTAGACGGGGAATCCGGCGCCCGTGAGTTTCACGCCCAGGTCGAAGTCGATGATGTCGTATTTGCGGGCCAGCTCCCAGTCTGTCTCTTATACACATCTCC
>ENA-UBDJ01000803-UBDJ01000803.1-human-gut-metagenome-genome-assembly--contig:-NODE-803-length-15736-cov-5.154901_pt1 | contig 15736 bp, 9 predicted proteins | sample MGYA00244279_ERZ654774 | MGnify/ENA primary metagenome ERZ654774 (study PRJEB26926, sample SAMN06164701) | human gut metagenome | biome: ENVO:00009003; feature: ENVO:2100002; material: ENVO:00002003...
AGAGACAGGCCGGAACCACAATCATAGAATTTACCCGAAACTTATCACGCATCACGCATTCCTGAGTTTTGGTTGAGGCAATGGTCGTATCGGATATAAACGACAGGTTATCTCCAAAGAAAGAACCTCCGACAACGACTGCTACCATAAACGGAAGGGCGATTTCTGTCTTTTCGGCCAGGCTGACAGCAACGGGAGTAAGGGCTACAATTGTCCCTACGCTGGTTCCGATGGATAATGAGATAAAACAGGCGGCAATGAATATCCCGGCCAATAGCAGATTATCAGGGAGGATATGCAGTGTCAGATTGACGGTTGCATCAATAGCTCCCATCTGCCTGGCGCTTTGTGCGAAAGCTCCGGCAAGGATGAATATCCATATCATCAGAAGGATATTCTTGTTGGCGGCTCCTACGGAGAACTGGTAGATACGCTGGTCGAGCTTCAATCCTCGCGTAATGGCAATTGCGTAACAGGAAGACACGAGGAAAGCCACAGTGATGGGTACTTTATAAAAGTCATTAACAAGAATGGAAGTTACCAGATAAAGGCTGAGAAAGACGAGTAACGGACTCAATGCCCACCAGCTGCCATGACGTTCTTTATGTATTTTTTCTTCAGTCATAAATTGATATTGTGGTATATATTCGAACTGCAAAGATAGTAAGGAAACACATAAGTACGATAAAAGGCTCAGATTTTCATCTTTTCTTTTTCCGTTTCATCTTTTCTTTTTCCGCTTCGGAAATTAAATTCCCGTTCTTTTTTCTTCTTTCCGCTACTTTCGTGCCGTTGACAACGTAACTAATGTAGAATAGAATGACAACGACTAATTTTTCATTGTGTATTTTTTGTCTTTGCCTGCTCACATCGTGTAGTAAGGGTGAGAAGAAAACAAACGAGCTTGTACGGGTAAAAGTGGCGGAAGTGGAAATGCTGGTTCCTTCTGCCGAGCGTGAATTTTCGTTTATTGCCAAACCATTCAAGGAGACCGAACTCTCTTTTCGGGTGGGCGGACCGATTGACCGTTTCGAAGTGTATGCGGGTAATTACTATCATCGGGGAGATATCATAGCTGAAATCGATTCCCGTGATTTTCGTATTCGTAAGGAACGTGCGGAAGCTGTTTATCATCAGGCAAAAGCAGAATTTGAGCGAATCAAAGTGTTGTATGAGAAAAACAACCTGTCCGCCAGTGCCTATGAAAAAGCACGTGCAGACTATACTTCTGCCAAAACTGCTTATGAAACAGCTGTAAATGAACTTGAAGATACGAAACTTATTGCTCCTTTTGACGGATATATAGGGGAAGTCTACATTGAAAAATATCAGGATGTGAAAGCGACTCAGTCTGTCGTCTCTTTTATCGATATCACTCAGTTGAAGATAGAAGCGTATGTTACTCAGGAGATCGCATTTCAAGCGAAGGAAATCAAGGAAGTGGGTATTCGTTTTGATGTTCGTCCCGAAGCAGTATATCCGGCTAAAGTGATAGAGGTTTCAAAGAGTACGACGCGCAATAATCTTTCTTTCCTGATGACGGCATTGCTGCCCAACAAACAAGGAGAATGGCCAGCCGGTATCTCAGGAAAAATGTTGTTGGACCTTCCTGCTACATCATCTGTTCCTATGGTGACTGTTCCGCAAACGGCCCTTAATCATCGTCCCACTGAAGGAGACTATGTATGGATGGTGGATCAAACGACAGGACAAGTCGTGAAGAGAAAAGTCGTTTTAGGCGAATTGCTTTCCAATGGAAAAGTAGAAGTGAAAGGCGGATTGCAGGCAGGAGATAAAGTAGCGGTAAGCAAATTACGTTTTCTTTCGGACGGAATGCCTGTCGATATCATTTCTCAGAAAGAAAAAAGGACGGTTGCCGCTCAAAAGTAAGTAGAAGAATATGAAGTTGGTAAAATATTTCTTGCAGAAGAAGTCGGTGACTGTTCTGCTGTTGATATTAGTGCTGGGAGGAGGATTGTTTTCTTATATCAAGATGGGAAAACTGGAAGATGCCCCGTTTACTATTAAGCAAGCATTGGTGATGACTCCATATCCGGGTGCTTCCCCTTCCGAAGTACAATCTCAGGTGACGGATGTATTGGAGGAATCGATACAGTCATTAGGCGAATTATATTATCTGAAAACTGAAAATCGGGCAGGCTTATCCAAGATCACGGTGTATGTAAAGAAAGAAATCCGGGCGGATGAGATGCAGCAGTTGTGGGATAAACTTCGTCGGAAGGTCAATGATGTACAGTCGAAACTTCCTGCAGGAGCCGGTCCTTCAGTGGTGAATGATGATTTCGGTGATGTGCTGGGTGTTTTCTATGGTCTGACGGGTGAAGGATATTCATATCGGGAACTGGAAAATCAGGCGAAGCTTATCAAGAATGTACTGCTCAGGGTGAAGGATGTGGCAAAAGTGGAGATTTATGGTGTACAGTCTCCAACGATTGACGTCATTCTTAATCCTTCCGTTATGGCACGGAGTGGAATCACGACTACGGATATTTCACGTGCCTTCGATGCACAGAACAGGGTAGTGGATGCCGGAGGAATTGATGCCGGCGTAAACAGAATACGGATTGAATCTACCGGTAATTTTTATTCTCTGGATGATATTCGGAATATGACTATCGTATCACGTACAGGAGAGCATTTCCGGCTGGCTGATATTGCAGAGATTGAAGAGAGTTATCAGACGCCTCCAAGTAACAAAATGCGGATTGACGGGAAACCTGCGGTAGGTATTGCTATTTCTACGATACTCACAGGAAATGTTGTCGATATGGCAGAGGCGGTAAAACAGGAGATTGACCATTTTGCAGAGACCATGCCCGAAGGTTTTGAGCTGCAGACGATTTATGATCAGGGTTATGAATCGGCAGTGGCCAATCAGGGATTTATTCTGAACCTGATTATATCTGTTGTAACGGTAGTAGCTATTCTGTTGTTTTTTATAGGATTCAAGAATGGTATTCTGATTGGCAGCGGATTGGTGTTTTCCATCTTTGCGACTTTGATTGTGATGCTTTCACAGGGAATTGCCTTGCAACGTATGTCACTTGCTGCCATTATCATAGCTATGGGAATGTTGGTAGATAATGCCATTGTGGTCTCCGATTCGGCATTGGTCAATATGCAGCGGGGAATGCGGAAACGGGTAGCCATATTGCGGGCTTGTTCTTCAACTTCGTTGCCCTTATTGGCGGCGACAGTCATTGCGATTCTAACTTTTTTACCTATATATTATTCGCCGCATATTACCGGCGAGTTATTGTCATCCTTAGTTGTAGTTATCGGCGTTTCGCTGATGTTCAGTTGGGTCTTTGCGCTGACGCAGACTCCTTTCTTTATTCAGGAGTTTGTCCGTCGGCCAAGACCCAACGAACTTAAGGCGGCTCTTTTTGCAGGCAAGTATTATGATAAATTTCGTTCTGCATTGAGATGGGTGATTCGTCACCGGTATGCAACGATTGGGTGTATGGTCATTATGCTGGTATTGTCGGCATGGAGTTTCAAGTTCATTCCGAAGGTCTTTGTCCCCGCATTGGATAAGCAGTATTTTACATTGGATATGTGGCTGCCCGAAGGGACACGGATTGAAGAAACAGATAAGATGGTGATGGATATGGCAGAGTATATCCGCGGACAGGAAGAAACGGAAATGGTATCTACTTATGTAGGACGGACTCCGCCGCGTTATTACTTGTCAAACGTTTCCTTTGGACCTCAATCCAACTATGCACAAATTTTGGTGAAATGCAAGACTTCGAAACTTTCCCGTCAGCTGCATGCCCGTTTGCAGGACTCTGTTTCGTTGAAGTTTCCCGAACCGTTGATTAAAGTAAATAAATTCGAGCTAAGTCCGTTAACGGAAGCGGTGATCGAGGCTCGTTTCCTCGGACCGGACCCTGCTGTACTTGATTCTTTGGTAGGGCAGGCCATTGAGATTATGCGACAAAATCCTAAAGTTGCGGATGCCCGGAACGAATGGGGGAATATGTCGATGGTTATCCGTCCGGTATATGATCCGGTGAAGGCCGGAGCATTAGGAATTACAAAAGCTTCGATGATGGAATCGGTAAAATCAATTAATGATGGTTTGCCTGTCGGTGTCTATCGGGATAATGAGAAAAAAGTTCCTGTTCTTTTGAAATCGGGTAATGTGGATATAGCGGACACCCATTCTTTGGGAGACTTTTCGATATGGAATGGAGAAAGGTCGGCTCCGCTTTCGCAGGTAACAGAACGGATAGAGACAACCTGGGAGTTTCCCCAGGTGAGAACTTATAACCGTCAGCTGTCAATGGCTGCAATGTGTGGCGTGAAACCGGGGCATACGATGGCGGAAGTACATGGAGAAATCCGGAAAGAAATAGAGAACATCCAGCTTCCTGAAGGATATACTTTCTTTTGGGATGCCCAGTATAAAGATCAGGGTGAGGCGATGCAGGCCATTGCTAAATATTTCCCATTGGCATTCCTTGCATTAGTGGTTATCCTGGTAGGGCTGTTCGGTAATTTCCGTGAACCGATTATTATTCTTTGTGTCTTGCCTTTGTCTTTGATAGGTATTGCGGTGGGGATGCTCTTGACCGGTTTTGACTTCGGTTTCTTTCCGATAGCCGGTTGGCTGGGGTTGCTTGGAATGATAATCAAGAATGTGATTGTACTGATTGATGAAATCAATGTGCAGCATCGTAGTGGAATTGATCTGTATACCTCTATTGTTGAGGCTACGGTTTCCCGAACCCGTCCGGTATTGATGGCGGCAACCACTACCATCTTCGGTATGGTCCCTCTATTGTTTGATGTCGCTTTCGGCGGAATGGCTGCGACTATTATTTTCGGACTGACGTTTGCCACGGGATTGACCTTGTTTGTCACGCCTGCATTATATTCAATGTTTTATAAAGTAAAAGGAAAATAAAGATGAAAATAAGGATATATAGCTTGTTGTTATGTGGTTTTGCTTTAGGGTCTTTGTCTGCTTTAGCCCAGCAAAGTCCTCTTCTTGAAAAGTACCGGACTATGGCATTGGATTACAATCACGACTTGAAAGCGGCTGAGAAGAATATAGCTGCCAGTATGGAAGTGGAAAAATCGGCACGGGCAGATTTGAAACCGAAACTTTCCGGAACAGCTAACTTTCAGTATACGGAGAATCCGTTGGAATTGACTCTGGATGTCCCTTCTTTAGGATTATCAAGAACAGTGGAAGGGAAACAACTGAACTATGGTGGTTCTCTTTCCATTCTGCAACCGGTCTATACAGGCGGACGAGTACTGGAATCCATCCGTATGGCACAACATCAGCAATCATTTGCTGCCAATCAGGCAAAGGCATTGAATGATGCTGTTTGCTATCAAACGGATATTCAATACTGGAGTGCCGTAGCCCGGCAGGAGATTGTGACTGTTGCCGAAGATTTTCGTAACTCAATAGCCGCTTTGGTTAAAACAATTAAAGAAAGGGTAGAGGTGGGGCTGGTTGATCCACAGGATTTACTGATGGCGGAAGTAAAACTGAACGAAGCGGAGTACCAGTTGCTCCAGGCACAAAGTAATTTTGAAACAGGGCGGATGGCATTGAATTCTATGATTGGTGTCCGGCTGGAACATCATACGGAACTGGATTCACAGATACCGGTGGTGGTTGTCGATGATTCTACATGGTTGTCTACCGGTATGGCACGTCCTGAAATTCAGATGGCTTATGACGGGATTCGTATGGCCGAGAGTACGAAAAAGTTGAATGATTCGCAGTTCAAACCTCAGTTTTATGTGGGAATAGACGGGAGTTACTCTTCTCCCGGATATAATTTCAAGAAAGATCTGGATCCCAATTATGCTGTTTATGCAAAAGTCTCAGTACCTATTTTTGAGTGGGGGAAGCGTAAAAGTGAGAAGCGTGCTTCCTCCTTTCGGGTAGGTATGGCAGAGGATAATCTGAATAAAGTGATGGATCAGGTTGAACTGGAAATAGGAGTGGCACGTAAAGCGCTGTCACAAGCAATGGAACGGGTTCGTTTGAGCGAAAATTCACTGGCGAAGGCAGAAGAGAATGAAGCGAAAGCAATAGAACGTTATAATGAAGGAAAAGTGTCAGTGGTGGAAGTGATTGACGCGCAAACCTATCGGCAGACATCGCAGGTGAATTATGTACAAGCCAAAGCTGCGGCACAAGGACACTATTCGGAGTTAATAAAAGCGCTCCACGGATATGATTGTCGATAAAAAGCACTAACTTTGTATGAAAAGAGCCAACTGTATGAATGTAAAGTTGAACACCTTATTGTATATAGCGCTGTTTTCAGGATTGGGTATATTCTCTTTCCTGTTACTGATAAATTATGCAACCTTCTCTGATCGGGTTGCCGATATGCTACATTCAGTCAGTACACTGGGGTTCTTCATACTGGCTTTTAATGTGCTGGGATATACTACCATCAGGCTGAGTTCATGGATTGATAATCAGTATGCGTTGAATTTGCATCGGCGTTGGAAGCTGGTTTCAGTCTATATTATCGTAATGGGGATGTTTCTTTTGCTGAACTACGGTTTAATGGTAACTGCCAAGTTGTTGGCAGGAGCTTCTTATCCGTTTACGTTTCCCAACGGAGGCTGGCGGATTCTTATAACTGTATGGCTGGTAGAGCTCGTCATCCTTGGATTGTTGCTGGCCAATCGTTCCATGCGTAATACGTTAAGATTACAACAGAAAGCGGCTGCCTTGCAAAAAGAGAATAATACGGCACGCTATACAGCTCTACAGAATCAGTTGAATCCTCATTTCTTGTTTAACAGTCTGAATACCTTGATTTCTGAGATTCGCTACAATCCGGCTAATGCGGAATTGTTCACCCAGCATCTTTCGGATGTGTATCGCTATATTCTTCAGTGTCAGAATCAAAGGCTGACAACACTGCGAGAGGAAATGGATTTTCTGAACTCTTATATTTTTCTGCATAGGGTTCGTTTGGGCGATTGCATTCATATTGACAACCGTATTCCGAAGACTTGTATGGAGGCTCAGTTGCCTCCGCTTACTATTCAATTGTTAGCGGAGAATGTAATCAAACATAATGTCATTCATACGGGAAAACCGATGACTATCGAACTTCTTTATATGGAAAAGGAACGGGAACTGATCGTCAGAAACCGGATACAAACTAAAAAAACAGTGGTAACTTCCGGAATGGGACTTAAGAACCTTTCTGCCCGATATATGTTGTTGTGCAACCGTGACATTGTGGTAGAAAATGACCGGAAAGAGTTTACCGTAAAAATACCTTTGCTCTATGAATAAGATAAAAGCAGCCATCATAGAAGATGAAATTCCGGCAGCCCGTCTGCTGAGGGATACGTTATTGTCTCTTCGTCCCGATTGGGAGGTACAGTTATTGCCCGGTAATATTGAAGAGGCAGTAGAGTGGTTCGGGCAGCATCCTCATCCGGATATCCTGTTTTTGGATATTCAGCTAACGGATGGCAATTCTTTTCTTTTTATAGAACAGGCGCATCCGGAGAGTATGATTGTATTTACTACTGCTTATGACGAATATGCTGTGCGTGCTTTCTCAGTGAATAGCATTGACTATCTTTTGAAGCCGATTCATGAAGACCGCCTGATGCAGACCATTCAACGTTTTGAAGGATTGACAAAGAACTACATCCATGATTTCAATCAGGAAAGCCGGATGCTGGAAATATTGCAGCAACTTTCTGCTGCGCAGGAGACCTCTGTCTCTGTGCAGAAAAAGTATCGTACTCGTTTCCTTATTTCTAGTGGCGAGAAACTATTCACCTTACAGGTGAGTGATATCGCTTACTTTTATTCGGAAAATAAGCTCACCTTTGCCGTAACCCATAAGAATCGTGAGTATCTCATTGATCTGGCACTAGACCGATTGAGTGAACAACTCGATCCGGATCACTTTTTCCGGACGAATCGTCAGACATTAGTCTGTATTGATGCCATTCAGCGTATTGAATCCTATTTCTTAGGAAAGGCAATCGTTCATGTACAACCACCTTTCAAAGATAAGATAATGATAAGTAAAGACAAGATGGCTTCATTCAGAATGTGGCTGAATTATTAGCTGTTTTGTTATCTTCCAAAAGGGAATTGATTTCCCCTATAGCAATACAATACGTTTTTGCATGATATCTGTCAGTTGCGCCTTCAACTGACGGGCATTGATAGGTTTCGGCATATACCCGTCAAAACCACTTTCCATCACCCGTTGCTCGTCTGAAGCATATGCAAAAGCCGTAATGGCGATAATCGGTACTTTGGCAGAGTACTTGCGGATTTCTTTGGTTGCTTCATATCCATCCAGGACAGGCATATTGATATCCATTAATATAATTTGCGGATTATGCTCCTTGAACATGTTTACAGCTTCCTGACCATCCCAGGCATGAAGCAGATGATAATCATATTTTAGAATAGATTCGAACAACTTATAATTGCTTTCATTATCTTCAGCAATCAAAATTACCAGCTTATCCTTTTCTATGGCAATAGGTTGTATGTCCTTTGGAAGGCTCTTCTTAACAGTCTCTGCTTGCTTGTAAGGCAAAGTGAACCAGAATGTAGAGCCGTTTCCTTCTTCTGATTCTACCCCGATTTTACCTCCCATGTGTTCGACAAGTGTCTGGCAGATTGAGAGTCCTAAACCCGTACCTTGTGCAAATGAATTTAATTTGACGAAACGTCCAAAAATACTTTTTTGCTTATCTTGAGGAATGCCGCAACCTGTATCAGCCACATAGAAATATAATTCATTGTTCTGACGTTTGTATCCAAATCGGATACTACCTTGAATGGTGAATTTTATGGCATTCGTCACCAGGTTAATAATTAACTGAGATAACCTGTTCTTTTCTATATGTGCGAAACATGGTTCTTCAGGAGCTACGAATTCCAGTTTGACAGCATCCGACTTAAGTTTCAGTTGACACATGTTTTCCAGGTCTTTCATTAAATCATTGATTTCAACATTGGAATAGTGCAGGTCCAATGTTCCTGCTTCTATTTTTGATAAATCAAGGATATCACTGATGAGCTGCAATAATAACGTATTATTGTTTTCAATGATACTGACATATTCTTGTTTTTCCTCTTCTTCTTCGGTGGATGCCAATATACCGGAGAAACCGACGATAGCATTTAGAGGAGTACGAATTTCATGACTCATGTTGGCAAGGAAAGCAGACTTCAGCCGATTGGACTCTTCGGCACGGTTTTTGGCATTAATCAGTTCCATCTCCATTTTTTTTCGTTCAGTGATAACGAGTGAGGAGCCAACAAGAGTCAATGGGTTGCCATTTTCGTCCCGCGTTTCAACGGCTGCTTGGGCTTCCACCCATTCTATCCTATGAAATCCTTTTTGTGTGCTGACTACGCGATATTCTTCTTTTACTTTTTCCGAATGACCGTCTATTAAGTTCTGATAAGCCTGTTCTACCCGTTTCCGGTCTTCCTTAAATATCTTGGAAAAATAGTGATAGTCGGGTACTGCCAGTTGTTCTTCGGCAACGTCTTTTCCTTGTGTGCTAAGTTCTATCGGTTTGTTGATGTCGCATAAAATTGTTTTACTTCGCAAATCCCATTTCCATGGCACGATATTAGCTACGTCAAGTGACATGGCGAGTTTGTTGTTGATAGTACTTAGCTTTTGTTGTGCCTTATGGAGCTCTGTGCTGTTCAGGCAAAATACATCAATCATATTATTTTGCCGGTTTGCTTTAAGTACTATATCGTAGAAGGTATCTATTTTTTTGAAATAGTAGGGGAATGTTATTACTTTATTTTCTGATAAGGCTATTTGAGTGAAGTGCAGGAAGTCCGGCATTGATTCTGGAAATATTTCACTCGCTTTTTTCCCGACAACTTCTTCTTTGCGGAAAAAGTTTTTCTCAAAATGCGCATTCACATTGCGGTAAATCAGTTCTACGGGAATGCCATTTTTATCAGCAAGCACTTCTTCCTGCATATAGAGAATGGGCATGTTATTAACCAGATTCTTATAATTTGTCATTGCGTCAATTTCTTTTTGCTGTGCTTTTTTGATGCTATTCAGGCTATGGATACGATAAAAGAATACGATTGCCAGTAATATCATAAAAGACAAGGTACCCATAATGAAATATTTGTTCTGTTTCCAGAATCCAAGCGGTTTATTCAGAAAATGTGTGTTTGGAGGACAGATGGAAGGAGAGAATCCTTTACGGAGTAATATCGTATAGTTGATAATAGGTGCGCCATCTGATGGCATATAAAAGGGAATTTCTCTAGCCGGCTTTCCTGTAAGTATTTCTGAAATGGTATGAATTAATTGCTGGTTATAGTGTTTTTGGTCATAAGTATAACCACCTATCATGCCACCGTTTTCTTCTGTTATATCAGCCATATTAAGGGTGAAAATTGGAGCTGTAGTTGTTACGATAAGTTTGTGAGCATTGGTAACTAATGAAGTATTACCTGCAAATGTCGTTTTGTAGAACCAGGAAGCAAATAAAATTCCGGTTGTATTCGGATCAACATGATACAATGAATCCAATAATTGGTTCGTTGTCATTTTTTGTGGCGTGATGTACTGGTATTCAATATTAGGATTTATGGCTTTTAACTTTGTCTGTATTTCCAAATTATTGGTCTGATTGATTTCTCGCTCGTCACCGATAAATATGAATTTCTTCATATCAGGGATTATGTGAGAAATCAGTTGGATATTTTCCCGTAAATAAAGGTTTGAATATAAAAGTACCAGATTGTAGGGATCGGCAAGTTGGGAGATCGGAACACGCTCCGCTTGTGTAACTGGCTGTTTGTAGATGTAGGTGTCTTTAGGACCTATAAACTTTTCTTCCGAACAGAGTACAATAGGAATGTCTCCCCAAAGCTCTCTATATTCATCACGTAGTAATAGAGAAGGGTTTCCCAATAATATTAGCAGCCGTGGGCGATGATGCTCGTATTTCTGAGAGATCATATTCTTGAATTCTCCTAAAATCGTATCGTTATCGATCATTAAAGTATTCATATGTTCCGCATATAATGCCAGTTTTGGGTTCTTTTGAACCTACTCCGATACGGTTGAAATCATCCTGTTACTCCAAGGAGAAGATTCTGCATAGGAATTGATGCATAAAATATAGTTTGAAATATCTATGTGGTCTCTTTGTGCTAAAATAGGAGTAATAGATATGAAACATAGAAAAAATGCTAGCACATATTTTTTCATATTCATGAGAGTATGATGTTTGTGTTCGATATATTATTTATTGATTTGATACGGGCAAAAGTACTAAAAACAATCTGAAAAACGATGGCATCCAATTAAAAAATAATAAAGTAGATGTATTGTTCAAGGAATTTCGAATCCGACCTTATGCGGATGTGTAAACCAAAAATATGTAGGTGTACGAAAAAGGATACACTTGTTTTTATCAATAATTGGCCTATTGTTGTCTGTTTTTATTAATGAATGAAGCTGCAATATTTGCTTGTTAAAAGCAGAATGCGTAAATTGTTGATTATGAATGTTGTATGGGCGACTGTTTTTTCCTTTAAAACCAACGGCTCGTTGGTTTTAAAGGAAGGACCCGTTGCACACCGAGGAACGGGCCGTTGGTTTTAAAGGAAAGAATGAGTTTATTATTCAATTGTATGAACAATTCTTTTTGTGTGTGGATTTATTCCTTTCTATACTTTCCGGCATTATTTCAATGCTTCTATGACTTTCGGCAACATTGTCCAGATCGTATTCTCATCTTGTGCAGTAAAGAAGTTGCCATCTATCTCAGATTTTTCATCCGTGGCAATTCCGTTTTGAATGGCAGGTTTGGCCAGCGGATGGACAGCGACTTTTTTACCTTTTGTTATACCTGTAAAGTCAAACATCATTGCACCGGCACAGTGTCCGATCATCATCTTTCCTTTTTCTCCGAAAGTCTTGATGACTTCCATCAAGTCCACATTGTATGGCTGGTTTGCATACTGCTGGAATACAGGTATTGCATCTCCACAGGAGAATACAAGTGCATCAAATTCGTCTTCATGCCCTTTTAGATTAGCAATCACATCATCTACTATTAGGACCATTCCTGAATTGGTTTTGATCTCTTTCGTATCCGATACGGCAAATACTTTATAGGAAATGCCATTTTCGAAAAAGGCTTCCAAGTATTGGAATAAACCACAACCATTTACCGGATTCACTGCTAAAACTGCTACTTTCTTTGCCATAATCATAATTATTTAAATGAAACAATAGTTATTTTTAGTAAGTTTATTACTTTTGTGATGCAAATGTATCTACCTTAATTGAGAAATACAAGAACGAACCTCAGAATAAGGTAGTTACATGGAAGTAACTATTGTTGAAACTCAGTATAATACAAAACGTTAAAAAGATGAAAAACTTTCACCCGACAGGGAATTGCCCTGTAAGAGATGTCATAAGCCGCTTGGGAGACAAATGGTCGATGCTGGTACTGATAACTTTGAATGCGAATGGTACGATGCGTTTTAGCGATATTCATAAAACGATAGAGGATATTTCACAGCGGATGCTGACTGTTACTCTTCGTACGCTCGAATCTGACGGTTTGATTGAACGGAAAATATATGCGGAAGTACCTCCCCGTGTAGAGTATTATCTAACAGATACAGGAGGAACTTTGATTCCGCATATTGAAGGATTAGTAGGCTGGGCTTTGGAAAATATGGATACGATTCTGGAGCATAGAAAAAGTAACTGACCGGATTATGAATAAAGTAGTGGATACTGTTCTACAAAGTATTCACTATTTTATTTCATTCCATTTCGGCGGAGTTGTATTTAATAGATTGCGCACGAAGAAGTCGTAGCGTTTATGTTCACCGAAACTTTCTCCCATAGTGTGGTGAGCACCGGGAATAACCACTAACTCAAAATCTTTATTGGCTTTGATCAACGCATTTGCTACCTGCATGGTAGAAGCCGGATCTACGTTATCATCCATTTCACCTACTACCAGCATTAACGGGCGACTGAGCAAGTGAGCATTCTCAACATTCGATCCTTCTTTATATTGTTCACCAACCGGATAACCCAGCCATTGTTCATTCCACCATATCTTATCCATACGATTGTCATGGCAGCCACAGGCAGAATATGCTGCTTTATAAAATTCGGGATGAAACAGTACTGCTGTCATTGATTCCTGTCCACCTGCGGAACAACCATAAATTCCGACACGATCTATGTCCATATAAGGGTACTTTTGGGCAGCGGATTTTATCCAGGCAATATGATCGGGCAATCCGGCATCTTTCAGATTCTTGTAACATACGTTTTCGAAAGTGCGTGAACGGAAAGAAGTTCCCATCCCATCTACCATGACAACAATAAAACCGAGTTCGGCAATACCACTCATAAAGTAGTTATAAGGAATAAAGGTTTTGGGTACGTATTGATTACCCGGTCCTTGATAGATATACTCCAAAACGGGGTATTTTTTGTCAGGATCAAAATTGCTGGGACGAATGATGATTCCCCACATATCCGTTTTTCCGTCACGACCTTTGGCGGTGAATACTTCGGGAGCTTTCCAGCCTTCAGCTTCCAGACGACTGATATCAGCCGTTTCAAGTGGCATGATGACTTTTCCGTTTTTGGCATCCCGGAGTACGGCTACAGGAGCTTTGTCTACCATAGAATATACATCAACTAAATATTGCATATCTTTTGAGAACCATGCATTATGCATTCCTTCTGTCGGAGTGAGACAAGTGAGATTCTTACCGTCGAAGCCGATACGATAATAACGGATCAGGTAGGGATCTTCTTTAGCTTGTACGCCATTTGCCGAGAAATAAATAAGTTGGTTGGTTTCATCTACCCGGAGGATATCACGTACGTACCATTCGCCTTTGGTTATCTGACGAATAGGCTGGGCTGTAGTACGGTCATACATATACAGGTGATTCCAGTTGTCACGTTCACTCATCCATATCATTCGTTTTCCATTTTGTAAATCATGTCGGAAACGACGGGAATAATTAACGTATTTGTCGCTTGTCTCTTCTATTAACGGGCGTACCTTTCCTGTTGCGGCAGAAAATTCCAATACCCGGTAGACCTGATGTCCGCGCTGATTGTATTCGAAAGTGATGGCTTGACTGTCGCTGTTCCATTCGGGGGCCGTAATGTAATATTGTTGAGAGAATAAATCTGTCGATGGAATCACACTGTGTCCTGTTTCCACATCGTATATGCAGGGTATCTTAAACGGAAGTTCATCGCCCGGTTTGGCATACTCTTGTTTGTGGAGTTTGGGTTGAAGCTGATCGCTTGGGGAGGATTCCACATAATATACATAGCGTTTTTCTACCGGACGAATCTTGCAGGAAGCGACTTTTTTGCTGTCGGGAGACCAGCGGATATAGGCTGAGTAATAATTTCCCAAAGTACCGTCCAGACTTAGCTGTTTTTCTTTTCCGGTAGCTGTTTCTTTTACATATATATTATGATTCTTAATGAATGCTGTATATTTCTTGTCAGGAGAGGTGACGGGAGCAGCCGTCTTTTCATCATCTGTTTCCATCCAGTGGCGTTGTTTGCGTGGAGTGGGCAGAGCACCTTCATCTGTCAGCTGATTTTTATCGATGACATACATCCAGCGATGATTGTTGAAAACGAAACGTAGCGTATCCAGTCCGTTGTTGACAGACAGACGATCCAGATAAAGAGAAGTGGCTTCTATTTTGCGTCCCGATGCCTCACTTAAAGCTGCTGCCACGAGTTTGTGGTCAAACAAGTCTTTTCTGTTTTGAGTGTCGGCATCCACTAATACATAGATACGTCCGTCGGGAGTATTTCGTACATACCAGAAATAATGCGTTTTACCAATCCACTCCGGATTGACATTGGAATAGGATACTTTGTTTGCACTGAATTTTTCTCCTGCTGAGTAAGCACGACGGTAATCTTCTATAGTACCTTGTGCGATGGCTATGTTTGTGCAGAAAAGCATGGCTGCTAATAGTAGGTTTTTCATGGCTCGTTAATTAATTTTTGCCAACAAAGTAAACGATAATAATAAGAGAAAACAAGTGCATTGTATTATTTTTCTATTGATTTGGATGATTGTTTGATTCTTTAGTACACCTTTAAATTGGAGAATGACTACTTCCTTGAAATGGAAGTCAGTGGTGTGGTGCGTGAATAGTATTCGGAAATATTTTGTTGTATTATACGGAAGAAGCTGCTCAGGAGTTTTCGGGAACAGTATATGTTCCCGAAGACGTGGAGAAAATACTTCTCTGATATATGTGATGCAGCAAGCTGCTATCAATTTATCCCTTTACGCCCATAAATTTGAAAGGCAACGCTGTTTTAAAATTCTTGGCTGTATTTCCATGATACATTTCTCCATTGGCAATAGACAGTTTGAACACCGGAGCCCCTTCCGATAAATCGAAATCTTTCAGATTTACCCAAAAGGTATTCGGAGTCAGACTTGATTCGAAAAAGTATCTCAGGTTCTTGCTTTCCGAAACGGTTCTCCATTGCGTAGTGGAAATCTCGGGACTTTCGGGAGTGGATATCCCGTAAGGAACAGAAGCATTGCGTACAACACTGAATACACTGGCAACAGCTATTCTTTCATCATCGGTCTCGGGCAATGCGTTGATGTAGAAGCTGGCTCTGGCAAAGCGGTCGGCAGCGCGATTCGTACC
>ENA-UBDJ01000859-UBDJ01000859.1-human-gut-metagenome-genome-assembly--contig:-NODE-859-length-15095-cov-4.780120_pt1 | contig 15095 bp, 10 predicted proteins | sample MGYA00244279_ERZ654774 | MGnify/ENA primary metagenome ERZ654774 (study PRJEB26926, sample SAMN06164701) | human gut metagenome | biome: ENVO:00009003; feature: ENVO:2100002; material: ENVO:00002003...
GAAATCGTACTGGAACGTGCTCAAAAGGCACTTACTTTGCCTGAGAGTACAATCGAATTCAGTGGAGACAGCACATTCGTATATGTAATGACGGATAGCGTGCCTGCCCAGAAGTTTGAACGTAAAGAAGTGAAAGTTGGCATGAGCGACGGTATCAAGATTGTTATCAAAGACGGTGTAGACGGTAAGTCTAAAGTGCGTGGTGCAGAGAAGAAGGATAAATAAAAACCGTTGGAGTAACCTTGTATAATTCAATAATAACAGATTATGAAGAAGAACTTAATAATGGGATGCATGGCTATTTTGGCTGTTTCAGTACAGGCCCAGGAGGGCTGGACGCTGCGCCAGTGCATTGACTACGCTATAGAACATAATATTAGCATCCGCAGGACTGCCAACACCGCGGAACAGAGTGCAGTGAGTGTGAACACGGCTAAATGGGCACGCCTGCCGAATCTGAGTGGTAGTGCCGGGCAAAGCTGGAACTGGGGACGTACAGAGACCTATGTGAAAGGCGATGATGGAAAGACTGAATCTGTGGTTTATACCAATACGAGTAGTAACAGTACCAGTTTATCGTTGTCTACTAATATTCCGATCTTTACAGGTTTGGAAATCCCCAACCAATATGCTTTAGCTAAGTTGAACCTTAAGGCAGCTATTGCAGACTTGGAAAAGGCAAAAGAAGATATTTCCATCAATATTGCTTCTGCCTATCTACAGGTACTGTTCGATCAGGAACTGTATCAGGTCGCTCTTGGGCAGGTGGAGTTGAGTAAAGAACAATTAGCTAGGATTTCCCGTCTTGCTGAGTTGGGGAAAGCGTCTCCTGCTGAAGTTGCCGAAGCAAAAGCCCGTGTGGCTCAGGATGAAATGAACGCTGTTCAGGCTGATAACAATTATCAGTTGGCTTTGCTTGATCTTAGTCAGCTTATTGAGTTGGAAACACCTGAAGGATTTACACTGTCTGCTCCTGCCACAGAATTAGATTTAGTAGCTCTGACTCCTCCGGATGAAGTTTATCAGATAGCTCTGACGAGCAAAGCTGACATTCAAGCTGCACAATATCGTTTGGAGGGAAGTAAACATAGCATTCGTATAGCACAAAGTGCCTTTTATCCTCAATTGAGTTTGGGTGGTAGTCTTAGTACAAATTATTATTCTTCTCTTAATAGGAGTTTTAGTCAGCAGATGGATAACAATTTCAAAAAGTACGTAGGCTTTAATCTTAGTGTGCCTATCTTTAATCGTTTTGCCACTCGCAACCGGGTACGTACAGCACGCTTACAGCAGGAGAATTACTCTTTGCAGCTGGATAACACTAAGAAAACGCTCTATAAGGAAATACAGCAGGCTTGGTATACAGCACTTGCCTCCGAGAGCAAATACACCAGTAGCAGTACAGCTACCAATGCCAGTGCGGAGTCTTTCAAGTTGATGAGTGAAAAGTACGACAATGGTAAAGCAACCGCTGTAGAGTATAACGAAGCGAAACAGAATCTGATGAAGGCCCAATCTGATGAATTGCAGGCTAAATATGAATATCTGTTCCGTACAAAGATATTGGACTTCTATAAAGGAATACCGATTGAATAACTTTTTTAGTGTCTTTCTCTTGAAAATCCTTCTCTGGCTGTAAGGCTGGGGGAGGATTTTCTGTATATTTGGAAGGGAACGTTTTTCTTATTTGTGTAGGGAATGTGGAGGAAATGCTATCTTTGTACTCTCGGAGCTGGTAGGCATATCAATCAGACGGCGCATAAAATAAAGTGTGAAGTCAGTCCGTATGATTTACCGCCGACCTACATAATATACTGAAAGATATCAATGATATGATAACAATAGAAGAACTTTTGGTTCGCGAGGAAGGTCAGACTTTCGACCGCAAAAGCATCCAAATCAAGCCAAAGGATTTGGCGGTCGCAATGGTTGCAATGGCCAATGCGGACGGTGGAGATTTGGTGGTAGGAATATCAGATACAAAACGAGAAGTGGAAGGTGTGGATGGAAATGAGATCAAACTCAATGATATCCGACGCACTCCTTTTGATTTTTGCGTGCCGTCTGTTAATGCGACAACTGAGTTGGTTCCTTGTATCGATCGCAATGGGCAGCACAATCATGTACTCGTATTTCATATTGAACCTGGACTGCGTGTTTATGCTAATCAAGCCGATGAAGTGTTTTTGCGCATAGGTGACAAGTCAAAGAAACTTTCTTTTGATGAACGTTTCCAGCTGTTGAATGACAAAGGACAGGCATGTTATGAAGAAACCTGTGTTCAAGCAGCAAAGATTGGTGACATTGATATGGATTTAGTAGAAGATTATTGCAAAGTCATAGGCTATGGAAAAGTTTCGATGGACTTTCTTCAAGAAAATCATGGTTACTTGATTGAAAAGAATGGGGAGTTTCACCCTACAGTTGTAGCACTGCTGCTCTTTGGTAAAAAGCCCCAAGACTTTCTGCCCAGAGCTTCTATCCGTTTTATCCGCTATGATGGGGTGGAAGAAAAGGTTGGTAAGGAGATGAATGTGATTAAGGACGTTGTATTTGAAGGTACTATTCGTCAACAAATAGACAAAGCTGTAGCTTATCTTTCCACCCAAATTAAAGAACGTACCTATTTGGGCGATAAAGGCCTGTTTGTTACAGAGCTTGAATACCCCGAATTTGTCCGTCAAGAGATGACGGTCAATGCTGCTTGCCATAGAGATTATAGTATTAGTGGTACTGATATTCAGATTAAACTTTTCGATGACCGTTTGGTGGTGGAAAGTCCGGGTAATCTGCCGGGATTGGTAAGGCCTGATAATATACGCCATACTCATTTTTCACGCAATCCACGCATAGCTCGTTATCTGAAAGCTTATACCTATGTGAAAGAGTTTGGAGAAGGGGTTGACCGAATGTGTCGGGAAATGGAAGCTGACGGTTTGTTACCCATCAAGTATTATAAGAACGATTTTATCCTTAAAGCAGTTGCTTGGAGCAAAAACGCAAAGTTGCTGCAGGTTGGAAAAAGTAATGATAACCATCCTAAAAGTAGCGATAAAGTGGCGATAAGTGGCGATAAAGTGGCGATAAGTTGGGCAGATATAAGAGACAATTGTAATAAAAATACAATCATAATATTGGAATATCTAATGAGCCATTACTCGATAACTAATGTTATTGCTCGTGAAATCACCGGTCTTTCCTCTTCCGGAGTACGTAAAATTTTTAGTAATTTGGTGACGAATAAGATAGTTAAGGCACAAGGCAGTAATAGAGATAAATCATACACGTTGATAATGCACTTTATAGATAGGTGAGAATGTTTTGCGATGCTTAACCAATTGGAATTTTATATATTTGCCACATGAGTCCTTTTATCAGTATAGTTATCCCCTTTTACGGTACGGCAGACCCGGTACTGTTGCAACGTTGTCTTGATTCCATTCGCCAGCAAGGGATGGAAGAGGGAAGCTATGAGATAATTGTGGCGGATGATAATGGAAAAGGATTAGGTGGGGCACGTAATCAGGGCATCCGTCAGGCAACGGGTACCTATCTGATGTTTGTAGATGCGGATGATTATCTTTTCCCAAATCTATCCTATTGCTTTTCTTATCTCTTGAAATATACGCCGGATATTTGTTCTTTTCAGATGTGTGAGGTTAATCGGGCTGGTGTTATACCTCGATCTTTTAACTATAAATGGGAAGTTTATGAGTCAGGAGCCGAATATATGAGTAAGAATAACTTTATGGGTACTGCCTGGAGGCATTTCTTTAGTCGTAGCTTTCTAAATATTCATGGATTGGCATTTGCCGAGTCGTGTTTTCATGAAGATGAAGATTTTGTGGCAAAAGCATATTGCTTGGCATTGACTACTCTCATTACTGATTATCCGGTTTATGCCTATTTTAGAAGTTCCTCTTCTATTATTCACGAAAGAGCTTTGCAAGTACGTTTAAAGAGATTGAATGATTTCCAGGGAATGATTTCCAGGGTAAGAAACTTATTATGTTCCCTTGAAAGTGATGAGAAGATTATTCCCATGCAGGTAAAGGCCTTACGGCGGCGCCTGAATTTCCTTACGGTTGATTATATCCGTCAGATGCGGCGCAATAAATGTGGTGTCGGAGAGATAAATCATCGGATGAGTATTTTAAAAGCGGAAGGGTTGTTACCTTTGTCTGATGAGTGGTATTCCTGGAAGTATGGTTTAGTATATCCTGTTGTCAATGCTTATACCCGTTTGTTTATATGAGAATCTTGTTACTTGGAGAATATAGTGGATTACATTGGAGCCTTGCTGCTGGGCTTCGGGCATTGGGACATGAAGTTTATGTTGCTTCCGATGGCTGCGGCTGGAAAAATTATCCGCGTGATATAGCTTTGGATCGTCCTACGAATAGTTTATACGATGGGATTTCTTGTCTTTTACGTATTTTGCGCCATTTGCCAAGTTTTCGTAATTATGATGTAGTTCAACTGATTAGTCCCTATTTCTTGCATTTGCGTAGTGAGCGTACTTTGCCTGTTTACCACTATCTGCGCAGATTTAATGGTAAAGTCTTTTTAGGTGCTTTCGGAACTGATTATTATTATATCCGTGCCTGCATGGAGACTGATACTTATCGCTACTCTGATTTTAAAACCGGTAACTGCTATCGTGATACCGATTTTAATAAAATGACTCTTCAAGATTGGTATTATGGGGGAGCCGCTCGTGCTACCCGCACCATTGCCGAAAGTTGCAATGGTATAATGGCTTGCCTGTGGGAGTATTACGTTGCTTATCAACCTCTTTTCCCGGAGAAGACAGTATTCGTACCTTTACCGATCAATCTGCATGAAATCGTTTCGCATATTCGTACTGTGCCGGAGAAACTGAACTTCTTTATTGGTATCCAGAACTTTAAAGATACTGTGAAAGGTACCGATGTTATGCTGCCTGTGCTACGGGAAGTACAACATAAATATCCCGATCTTTGCCGGGTTACCGAAGTACATGATGTGCCTTATGCCCGTTATCAGCAATTGATGGATGATGCGGATGTGCAGTTAGACCAGTTGTATTCATATACTCCCTCCATGAACTCACTGCTTGCCATGGCAAAAGGAGTTACCGTTGTGGGAGGTGGTGAACCGGAAAACTATGAAATCTTAAATGAAACGGAGCTTCGCCCTATTATCAATGTCTTGCCTGATGAACAGGACATTTACAGGAAACTGGAAGAGATTGTTCTTCATAAAGAACGTATTCCGGAATTATCGGCGCAAAGTGTAGAATACGTAGCCAAACATCACGATCATATCAAAGTAGCCCGGCAATACCTCGATTTCTGGGAGCAGCATTAATGCCTTTTATAACTCATCATTTGTTTCATGCCGTGAAACTTTTCATTTCAGATAGTGAAACAATTACCTTCTGCCTTTTCTTCTTTTTATAGCCTGTATTTACCCCTGAACACCTTCTGTACCCTTTTGATGTAACATGAGTGAAAGAAAATGAAATGTTACTGCGAAAGATGTAATATCAACGAAAGTTTGTGTAAAATAATTGTGGGTACCTTTTGATGTCTATGCTGTATATTTGCTGCGGGGAAATTTCCCTGCGAAAGAAACAAGCAAAGAAATATCAAAAAAGAAATAGTATGCAAAGACGTTTTTATCTTTTCTTGCTGGTAACCATTATATATAGTTGCACAGCTCTGGCCCAGGGAAGCTCAGCCGGAAATCCGGTGATTTATGCCGATGTACCCGATATGTCGATGATTCGGGTAGGAGATACTTACTATATGAGTAGCACGACCATGCACATGGCTCCAGGAGTCCCCATTATGAAGTCGAAAGACCTTGTGAACTGGGAATTAGTGAATTATTGCTATGATATTCTGGCTGATGTGGATGCACTGAACCTGAATAATGGAAAAAATGCTTATGGAAGCGGAACATGGGCAAGCTGTATTCGCTATCATAATAATATGTATTATGTATCGACATTCTCAAGCACTACCGGGAAGACCTATATATATGCTACGGAAGATATAGAAAAAGGCCCTTGGAAAACAATCACGTTTACTCCCTCTTATCATGATCATACTATTTTCTTTGATGATGATGGACGCGTTTATATAATCTGGGGTGGTGGTAAACTGCGGGTAGCTGAATTGAAACCCGATTTGTCCGGCATTAAAGAAGGAACCGAACGTATTTTTATAGAGAATGCCAGTGCTCCGTCAGGGGATAATGTCGGTTTGCCGGCCGAAGGCTCACAGTTGTTTAAGGTGAATGGAAAGTATTACCTGTTTAACATCACCTGGCCCAAAGGTGGAATGCGCACGGTGGTTATTCATCGCGCCGATCATATAAATGGGCCTTGGGAAGGCAGGGTGGCCTTGCAGGATAAAGGTGTTGCCCAGGGAGGTTTGATAGATACGCCTGATGGCAGATGGTTTGCTTATCTTTTCCGTGATAATGGTGCGGTAGGTCGTATTCCTTATCTTGTTCCGGTGAAGTGGGAAGAAGGTTGGCCGGTTCTTGGTATAGACGGGAAAGTGCCGGAGAGGTTGGAACTTCCGGCAAGTAAAGGATTGATACCGGGCATCGTGGCTTCGGATGAGTTTACACGCAAGAAGAAAGAGGCAGCTTTGCCATTGGTTTGGCAGTGGAATCACAATCCGGACAATTCCCTTTGGTCGGTTAGTGAACGAAAAGGGTATCTGCGCCTTAAAACCGGACGGGTGGACACTGATTTCCTGTCTGCACGAAATACATTGACGCAGCGAACAGTTGGTCCGGTATGTTCGGGAACCACTTCTGTGGATGTATCTAATATGAAAGAGGGAGATTTTGCAGGTCTTGCACTTCTTCAGAAAAAATATGGGTTCGTAGGTGTGAAGTATGAAAACGGGGTAAAGAAGATTGTAATGGTAAGTGCGCAGGCTGATAAGCCGGAAGAGGTGGAAAGTCTGCCACTGAACCAGACAGTGATATTCCTGAAAGCTGAATGCGACTTTACGGATCTGAAAGATATAGCCAGTTTCTACTATAGTCTGGATGGCAAGAAGTGGATTAAAATAGGCAGTCAGCTTAAAATGGCCTATACCCTCCCACATTTTATGGGGTATCGTTTCGGACTTTTCAACTATGCAACAAAGGCAGCCGGAGGATATGTGGACTTTGACTATTTCCGTATCAGCGATAAGAAATAAAGCGATTCGTAATTATAAATCGATAATTTATATAGAAATGAGAAAGATGAAATCGACGCTTTCTGTGGGGAAGCGCATCATTTTATTGTCAGTTTGTATGGCAATGTTTTCAGTAACAGGATTTAGCCAGGGAGCTAAAGGTAAAAAGGTGAAGGGTGCTCCGGTATTCTCGCAGGTGGTCTATCAGGGCAATGATAAGGTGTACAGCGAGAATCCTCTGTCACCCGGTGAGTTCTATAACCCTATTCTGCAAGGTTGTTATCCCGATCCTTCCATAACACGGAAAGGGGATGACTATTTTCTGGTGTGTTCATCGTTTGCCATGTTTCCCGGTGTGCCTATTTTCCACTCGAAAGATTTGGTGAACTGGACGCAGATCGGCCATGTACTGGACCGTACTTCACAGTTGAAAGTACAGGATACGGGTATTAGTGCGGGTGTGTATGCTCCGGCTATCAAGTATAATCCCAATAATGATACTTTCTATATGATTACGACCCAGTTTGCCGGTGATTTTGGAAATATCATAGTAAAATCGAAAGATCCTTTCAAAGGATGGAGCGATCCTATTAGATTGAAATTTAATGGGATCGACCCGTCTATTTTCTTTGATGACAATGGTAAGGCATACGTGGTTCATAACGATGGGCCGAAGAAAAGTGAAGAACTCTATAACGGACACCGCGTTATCAAGATCTGGGAGTATGATGTAGAGAACGATCAGGTGATTCCCGGTACGGATCAGGTTATTGTAAACGGGGGCGTGGATTTATCCAAAAAGCCTATCTGGATTGAGGCTCCCCATATCTATAAGAAAGACGGACGCTACTATCTGATGTGTGCCGAAGGTGGTACGGGTGGCTGGCATAGTGAAGTTATCTTTGTGAGTGATAGCCCGAAAGGTCCCTTTATCCCGGCTCCGAGCAATCCTATCCTGAGCCAGAGATATTTGGATCATAACCGGAAGAATATGGTAGATTGGGCAGGACACGCCGATTTGGTAGAGGGACCTGATGGCAAGTATTATGGTGTATTCCTGGCTATCCGCCCCAATGAAAAGGGCAGAGTGAATATCGGTCGGGAGACATTTATTCTACCGGTAGACTGGTCGGGTGAATTTCCGGTCTTTGAAAACGGACTTATCCCGATGGAGCCAAAGCTGAAGACTCCTGCAGGTGTTGAAAATAAAACCGGAAAAGACGGCTATTTCCCTAACGGTAATTTTACGTTTACCGAAAACTTCACATCTCCGCAACTGGATTACCGCTGGATTGGTTTGAGAGGTCCTCGTGAAGAATTTATTTCAATTCTGAAGGACGGAGGATTACAAATCACCCCGTTCCCGGTAAACATAAAAGAAGTGAAACCAACCTCGACGCTTTTCTACAGACAGCAGCATAATAACTTCTCATTTACTACTACTTTGAACTATACTCCGAAAACGGAGAAAGACCTGGCAGGTATCACTTGTGTGCAGAGTGAAAATTTTAATTATGTTTTCGGCCTGATGAAGCAAGATAAAGATTTCCATATGGTGCTGGCGAAAACAGAAAAAGGCAATACCCGCCTTCTTGCAAGTGCAAAGGTGGATGTGAAGAATCCAATCCGGTTGCAGGTGAAAGGTGTAGGGGATAATTATGACTTTAGTTATTCGCTGGATGGGAATAATTTCGTGCTGCTGGGTAACACCGTGTCCGGTGATATTCTTTCAACCAATGTTGCCGGTGGCTTTACCGGTTGTCTGATAGGTTTGCATGCTACTTCTGCCAATGATATTCGAGTGAATAATCTAAAGGATGCCTATGCTGATTATTTCACTATAGGATGTGCGGTGAATATGGCGAATTTTAATTCACCTCAACAGATAGCATTGATTACTTCTAACTTCAACAGCATCACTGCGGAGAATGATATGAAACCTCAGCCTACACAGCCTGCAGAGGGAAAATGGAACTGGGAAAATGCCGATAAGATTGCTAACTTCGCGCGTGCCCATAAGATTGGACTTCGGGGACATTGCCTGGTTTGGCATGCTCAGACCGGAGATTGGATGTTCCATGATGAAAAAGGTGATTTAGTTTCAAAGGAAGTGTTGTTTGAGAGAATGAGAACTCATATTCACACTATCGTCAATCGTTATAAAGATGTGGTTTATGCATGGGATGTGGTGAACGAAGCAATGACAGATGATGCGAAAGCGGAGATTCCCTACCGTCAGTCTCTCTATTACAAGATTGCAGGTGATGAGTTTATTAAAAAGGCTTTTGAGTATGCTCATGAAGCGGACCCTAAAGCATTGCTTTTCTATAATGATTATAATGAAACGAATCCTGCCAAGCGCGATCGTATCTATAATATGGTTAAGAGTATGAAGGCCGAAGGAATACCCATTTCCGGTATCGGAATGCAAGGACACTACAATGTTCTTTCTCCTACGGAAGATGAGTTCAGAAAGGCTCTCGAACTTTATTCACAAGTGGTTGATAATATTCATATTACTGAATTGGATGTTCGTATCAACACTCGGGAACAAGGCGGACAGCTCAGTGTAAATCAGGAGGGTAAGAAGTTGGAACTGACTCCTGAGGCGGATGCGGCACAAGTGGCCCAGTATGATATGTTGTTCCGGGTGATGCGTGATTATAAGCATGTGATTAGTAACGTAACTTTCTGGAATGTGTATGATGGCGATTCATGGTTGGATCGTCGTTGGGGGAATCGTCAGCGTAATTATCCGCTTCTGTTTGATGAGAACCTGTTACCGAAGTCTTCATATTATAAGGTGCTGACTTTCTAAATAAAGGCGTTGATGCGGTTTATTATATGCTCTGTCTCTTCATTCGTGAGTAATGGAGAGATGGGGAGACTTAACTCCTCATTATGGATACGTTCTGTAATGGGGAGTTGTTGCATTCCATATTCCTTTTTCAACGCTTCCTGGCGATGAGGTGGAATGGGATAATGAATCTGAGTCGAAATACCGCATTGGGTCAGATAACGTTGCAATTCATTCCGACGGGGAGAAAAGACGGGAAAGATGTGGAAGACATTGGCTTCATCAATATGATCTGTATGAACAGTACTTTGTAATCCCAAGCGTTGCCAATCAATATTTTCTTTATAGGATTGTGCTATCTCCCTTCTTCGGGCATTATCTTTATCTAAGCGGGATAACTTTATGGAAAGAACCGCCGCCTGCAATTCGTCCAATCGGCTGTTTATGCCTTGGTACAGATGAACATATTTTTCTGTAGAACCGTAATTGGCAATGGAACGTACGGCGGTGGCAAGTTCAGCATCATGGGTGGTTATGGCGCCACCGTCTCCCAAGGCACCCAGGTTTTTGGCCGGATAGAAGCTGAAGGCCGCGGCATCGCTTAAATTACCGGCTCGCAAAGCTGGGCTTCCTTTTCCCGGTAAGCCTTTGTTCCAGATGGCACCATGTGCCTGTGCGGCATCTTCTATGATTTTTAGTCCGTAGCGGGTAGCCAGATCGTATATTCCTTGCATATCGGCTAAACGTCCATATAGATGAACCGGTAATATGGCACGTGTACGAGGGGTAATCAGCGATTCTGCATAGATGATGTCTATGTTGCATGTTTCAAAGGCAGGTTCACAAAGCACCGGTTTCAGTCCGGCACGGAGGATAGAGAGTATGGTTGCGATGTATGTATTGGCAGGGACGATTATTTCATCTCCGGCATCCATGACTCCCAATTCACGGTAAGCAAGAAATATTAATGTAAGAGCATCCAGGCCATTTCCCGTACTTACACAATGAACTGTACCGCAGTAGGCTGCAAATTCTTGTTCAAAACGGGCCGTCGCCTCTCCATACAGGTACCATCCCGAATGGAAAACACGTAGTAAGGCATCCGACAGGTCAGGCTCAAAGGAAGCATTGATCTTTTGCAGGTCTAAATACTTTATCATAATTTCAATTCGTAAACGTCATACATGATTGCTCTTGCACCGAAACCTTCCTTCTGGAAAAGTAATCCTTCATTCAATATTTGTCCGCCTTGTTCGGTGGAAATGCCGAAATCGAAGTAACGCTTTTGTCCGTAGCGGCTATATATCAGTTGGTGGAAGAGCAGGTCGAGTGCTCCGCATTTCTTTCCTTGTGTGGAAGCAGCGATGTATTGCACGTGGGCCACTTCGTCGGTTTCATATACTACGCAGCCGCCCAGTGTTTCAGTTCCGTCACATACCCGGAAAAGGGAAATCTGACGGGGAAAGTTTTTGTGCAGTCGGGTGATTTCTTCCAGTGAATGTACCGGGGCAACACAATATCGTTCATGTAGGTTTTCTTCCAATATTGACCAGAAAGAGGCGAAGTCCTCGTCTTCTGTGATTGTCAGTGCACAGGCCTGTGCCTTTTTCAATTGGCGACGGCGCAGGGTGCGGAAAGGCAGACGATCGTCCAGTGGAATTACGGATGAGATGCTACGTGCTGTAAGTTGTGCGCCCAGGCGAACGAGGATATATAAATCTTCTTCCGCCGGATAGCGGTGATAAATGTGCGGAATAGCCCGATATACTACTGATTGTACACCGCACTCCGTATGTAAATAATTCAGAGCGGTGCAGAATGCACTTTTTGCTTGCACTAAGGTGATAGAGGCGGAGAGGAGTATTCCTCCATAAGTCAGTCCCTGATGAGAATAAAAACAATCACCGGAAAGGTTGCCGGGGAGCAAGGCTGTTAATTTCTGATTACAATAAATCAGCAGGGAGCAATCATGGAAACGCTCGGCATGATAGTCCATATAGTCGCGTTGCAGCATGAATGTACCGTTTTTGGAACGGCGCACGAAGCGATCCCAGCGTTCTTTTTCTTCTGCCGAGTAGCGGACTATGTGCCAGTTCTGATCGGTTACTGTGCTTATTCCCATGTGCTTATCTGTCTTTTATATTACTTCTGGAATTCAAATATAGGTATATCTACCTGATAAATAACGTAAGTCTTGGCGGTTTATTATCAACCCCACACGGTAACTTCATTTACACGCCGAAGTAAAGCTCGTTACACGCCGAGGTAAAGCCCGTTACATGCCGAGGTAAAGGCCGTTACAATAAGCGGTAAAGGCTGTTACATGCTGCAGTAAATGCTTTTACATCTTGTGGTAAACGGTCGGTAAATGCTATTGATTGATTATCAGTACACTAACAATAAACTCACCAGTAACCTTTAATTCATTACTGTACCGAAACACTTTACTTCAACCTACGGGTGAAAATAATCCTTTTTTATATAGAACTTTCCGGGAATTAAAAAATATGCCTGAAAATGAAGAGGTATCTTCTTTTTTTCTTCTATTGAGGTGTGATGAAAAAGGACTATTCGTTATATTTGTAGCAATTTAAAAAACAAACGAAATGAAAAGAATGACTTTGAAATTTATCCCTGCCGTACTTTTGGTAGCTGTATTCTTGCTAAGCTCTTGTAGTTCTGCATATAAGGTGACGAAGGCGGAGGGTACGATGGTGGCGGTCGACTCTACCTGGGATGTAAATCCTGATGCTGAAGCGATGGCATTGCTTGCTCCCTATAAGGCGAAGGTTGACAGTATCATGCTCCGTGTGGTAGGTACTGCAGAAGTAAGCATGGATAAAGGAGCGCCCGAAAGTCTGCTTTCTAATCTGGTAGCGGATGTTCTACGTAATGCAGCCGGACAAGTATTGGGTAAGCCTGCCGATATGGGATTAATAAATATGGGTGGCTTGCGTAATGTATTGACTGAAGGTCCTATTACCTGCGAAAATATTTATGAGATATTGCCTTTCGAAAATTCTCTTTGTGTATTGACCATGAAAGGAGTTTATCTGAAAGAATTGTTCAATAATATTGCAGCATGTCACGGTCAAGGTGTCAGTGGGATGCAGCTTCTGATAACAAAAGACGGAAAACTATTGGAAGGCACGGTTGCAGGCCGTCCGATAGAGGATGAACACCTTTATACAATTGCTACCATTGATTATCTGGCAGACGGGAACGATGGTATGACTGCCCTGCCGCAAGCTGAGAAACGTGAATGTCCGGATGGGGCTACTTTGCGTGGTTTGTTTATGGACTATGTGGAACAACAGACTGCTGCCGGAAAGAAGATTACTTCCCGTATGGAAGGCAGGATAACTGTGAAAGATGAGTAATCCAGCTTCGCAAGAGCATAATCATAAATTATAAATCATAAATCATGAAACGATATATTCTTTTATTGATGGCAGTTTGCTGCCTATTTCCGATATCTGCACAGCAATCGACCAAAGAGATACCTGTAGAGCCTCTCTGCCTGGTAGCTCCTGACTCTGCCCAGAAAACCAAACAACTGGTGATTCTGCAAACAAGTGATACGCATAGTCGTATTGAGCCCATTGCTGTGAATGCTGCCGACCGCTATGCCGGTATGGGTGGAACGGTGCGCCGGGCTACCTTTATTAAGGAAGCGCGTAAAATAAACCCCAACCTGTTGCTGTTTGATTGCGGAGACATTTCTCAAGGAACTCCTTACTACAATTTGTTTCAGGGAGAAGTCGAAGTAAAGATGATGAATCTTATGGGCTATGACGCCATGACGATAGGTAATCATGAATTTGATTTCGGTTTGGAAAATATGGCACGTCTGTTCCGCATGGCAAACTTCCCGGTGGTATGTTCCAACTATGATGTGACAGGTACGGTGCTGGAAGGCTTGGTGAAACCCTATACTACCTTTAACCGCAATGGGTTGAAGATAGGTGTATTCGGTCTTGCTCCGAAGATGGAAGGGTTGGTGCAGGCTGATAAATGTGAAGGTGTGGTTTATAATGATCCGATAGAAGTAGCACAGAAAATGGCGGATTTGCTGAAGAATGAGGAAGGTTGTGATGTGGTCATTTGCTTGTCGCACCTCGGTTATCAACTTAAAAATGCTCCTTGTGACGAAGAACTGGCACAGAAAACGAATCATATCGATGCCATTCTGGGTGGACATACTCATACCTTTATGAAGGAACCGGCTGTTTACTTGAATAAAGACGGTCAGAATGTACCTGTGATGCATACCGGAAAAAGTGGAATTTATGTTGGTATGTTGAAACTAACACTTGCGGAAGAATAAATATCCCAATCATCTAAGTAATAAATAGTAAAAAATGAAGAGACCTATTCTCTTATTGTTTGCTGCCCTTTTGTGGGGTGGCACAGGATTGCTTCATGCCCAGGCAGAAGCACCTTTTCTTCCTTCAGCGGCAGATGCCCGTTGCAAACAGTGGGTAGATTCTGTATATTCCGGTTTGAACCTTCAGGAAAAAGTTGGACAGCTGATTGTTACCACCTTTCCTGCCAAAGTGGATAAACAGAAGAAGAAACAGATACGCGATCTGGTTAAGAAATATAAGATAGGAGGTCTGCTGTTTGCCGAAGGTACACCGGAAGAGCAGGCTATACTGACGAATATTGCCCAGAAGAATTCTAAAGTTCCCGTTATGATTACTTTCGATGGTGAATGGGGACTCTCTATGCGCCTGGAAGGTACGCCTTATTTCCCGAAGAATGCTGCACTTGGCTGTATTGAAGACAACCATCTGATTTATGAATACGGGCGTGAAGTGGCACGGGAATTTCGTGAGCTGGGTGTTCATGTGAATTTTGCACCGGATGCGGATGTCAATACCAATCCTTTGAACCCGGTGATCCATGTACGCTCTTTCGGGGAAGACCCGAAGAAGGTGGCTGAAAAGGTGGTCGCTTATAGCCGTGGACTGGAGAGTGGCGGTGTGTTGTCCGTGAGCAAACACTTCCCCGGACACGGAGATACGGATGTGGACTCGCATAAAGGGTTACCGTCACTATATTATAACCGCTGTCTCTTATACACATCTCCGAGCCCACGAGACAGGCAGAAA
>ENA-UBDJ01000861-UBDJ01000861.1-human-gut-metagenome-genome-assembly--contig:-NODE-861-length-15081-cov-5.117463_pt1 | contig 15081 bp, 8 predicted proteins | sample MGYA00244279_ERZ654774 | MGnify/ENA primary metagenome ERZ654774 (study PRJEB26926, sample SAMN06164701) | human gut metagenome | biome: ENVO:00009003; feature: ENVO:2100002; material: ENVO:00002003...
GGCAGCGTCAGATGTGTATAAGAGACAGTTCGTACCCCGCGAGGACGAGACGCTGACGAACATGGCCGCCGAACGCGACGGGCTGGCCGTGGAATATTACAGCGTCACACTGGCCGAGGGCCTCGAAAACCACCTCGAAGGGCATTACAACCGGTTCAACATCGCCGCAGCCGTGGCCGTCGGACGTTATTTCGACGTCGCCGACGAGCGTATCCGCCACGCCATCGGCAGTTATATCCCGGACAACAACCGCTCGCAGCGCACCGAAACGGCTCGCAACACGCTCGTCGTGGACTGCTACAACGCCAATCCGTCGAGCATGCGGGCGTCGGTTGCGAATTTCCTCGCCGAACCGTCCGGCCCACGCACCCGCCGCCTGCTGATCCTGGGCGACATGCTCGAACTGGGCGCCTGGTCCGAGCAGGAACACGCCGCTGTCATCCGCCTCGCAGCGCAGGCTCCGCAGACAGAAGTGATGCTCGTCGGCACGGAATTCGTCAGGGCCCATGCCGGCATGGAGCCGCAACCCGCCCGGATCACGCTCTTCGCCGACCGGGAACACCTCATCGCGGCGCTCCGTGCACACCCCGTGGACAACGCGCTGGTGCTTATCAAGGGTTCGCGCGGCATCGGACTGGAAAAGGCGGTCGGGGAGCTGTAACCCCGCCGCCACGACCCGCCGGACACAGGCCCGGCACCGACCCGGCACAGGCACGATACGCAGGAACAAAACGCCGGCAAACAGACCGGAACGACACGCCGCACAGGCAAAAAAACACCGACCGAGAACAACCTGAAACCCATAAGCCATGAAACACCTGCTGACAGCCATCCTCCTGCTGGTCTTCGCGCATACCGCCGCCGGCGAAAGGAACGTCTCGCTCGAACGCGATTTCGGAACGCTTTACGGCACGCTGCTCACCCCCGATGCAGGTACGGAAACCGTGGCCGTCATCATCGCCGGTTCGGGCCCTATCCCGCGCAACGGGAGCGTCAACAATTACCTTTATCTGGCGCAGGCGCTCGAAAAGGCGGGCATCGCCTCGCTGCGCTACGACAAACGGGGCATCGGCGCAAGCCAATTTACAGAACCGGAAAAAATGGCCGATGCCACGTTCGAAGATTTTATCGGCGACGCCGCGGCATGGGCCGACTACCTCGCCGGCGAGGGATTCCGCCGCGTCGTGCTGGCCGGACACAGCGAAGGCGCGCTGATCGCCCTTTGCGCGGCCCAGCAAACCCCGAAAGTCGCCGCCGTCGTTTCGCTGGCGGGCGCCGGTTATCCGCTCGACGAAATCCTCCAGCTCCAGCTGGCCGCGCAGTTGCTGCCCGACAACATGGACCTGCTCTTGCAGGCCAATGCGATCACCGCCGCCCTGAAGCGGGGCGAACGGGTAGAATCCTGCCCGCCGCAGCTCGAAGCGCTATTCCACCCTTCGGCACAGACGTTCTGGATCTCCAACCTGCGCTACGACCCGCGCGAGGAGATCCGCAAGGTGCGGGTTCCGATCCTCGTCGTGGGCGGGGACAACGACCTGCAGGTGCCGCCCGGCAATGCCGAGGCGCTGGCGAAGGCACAGCCCCGGGCCCGGAAGGCAATCATCGCAGGGATGACCCACCCGCTCAAAAAATGCACGGGACGCACGCGCATCGACCAGATGGGAGCCTACGGCGACAGCACGCTGCCGATCGACCCCGACCTCGTGGCCGTCGTTACGGAATTCATCCGGGGTCTCTGAATTTTCCCTGCCGGAAAGACAAAACCGGATTATTTTTTTAATTTTGTATAAACCGATTCCGAACCAAACGACATACCGAACCATGAAACTCCTGATCAGCATCGAATACCGTACCCGCTGGGGCGAACAGCTCGTCATGCGGATCGGCAAACGGCGCATTGCGCTGCAATACGCCGACGGAGGCATCTGGACAGGCGCCATCGACCGCTATACCCAGAGGGATGATACCGAATACCGCTATGAAATCGAACGCGACGGCACATGCATCCGCAGCGAATGGCGGCCGCACACGCTGCGGCTCCCGTCCCGGGAGGGGGTGCGCACGCTGCGCATCCGCGACCGCTGGCAGGAGATGCCCTCCGACACGCCGTTCTACTCCTCGGCATTCACCCGGGGCATCTTCGGCCGCGGGAAAACCGGCAATCCGAAGAAAGCGGCCGGCAACATCACGCTGCGCGTCGTGCTGCCCACCCTGCGGCCGGACGAAACGCTCGCCGTCGCCGGCAGCGGCCGTGAACTGGGCGACTGGAAACGGATCGTCCCGATGGACGACAGCCGCTTCCCGGAATGGGAACTCACGCTGCATACCGCACACCGGTTCGAATACAAATTCCTGATCGCCGACCGCAAGACCCTCACCCCCATCCTGTGGGAGGAGGGTGCCAACCGCACCTGGGGCGAGCTGCCCGGCGCCGGCGAACACGCCCTCGACGCCGCGGCGTACCCGCGGTTCCCCGAGCGCAGGTGGCGGGGCGCCGGAACGGCGATCCCGGTCTTCTCGCTCCGTACGGAAGAGGATTTCGGCGTCGGCGAGTTCTACGACCTGAAACGGCTCATCGACTGGGCGGCCGCCACCGGGCAGCGCGTCATCCAGGTACTGCCGATCAACGATACCACCATGACCGGCACATGGGAAGACTCCTACCCCTACAACGCCAATTCGACCTTCGCCCTGCACCCGCAGTTCATCCGGCTGCCGGCCGCGGGCGTCGCGGAGGACGACGAGTACCGCACCCTGCGCAGCGAACTAAACGCCCTCCCCGAAATAGACTACGAACGGGTCAACCGGCACAAACTGCGGCTGCTCCGCCGGGCGTTCGAACGCCACGGAACCCGCACTGCGGCACGCCGCGACTACAAGGATTTCATCGCCGCCAACAGACACTGGCTCATCCCCTATGCCGCCTTCTGCACGCTGCGCGACGAAACGGGCACGCCCGACTTCACCCGCTGGGGCGGCTTCGCCCGCTATGACCGCAAAGCCGTCGACGCCTACTGCCGCAGCCACAGCCGCGACATCGCATTCCACTGCTATGTCCAATACCACCTGCATACGCAGTTGTCCGAGGTCTGCGCCTACGCCCGCGACCACGGCATCGTCCTCAAGGGCGACCTGCCCATCGGCATCAGCCGCACGAGCGTCGACGCATGGCTCTACCCGCACCTGTTCCACATGGACTCGCAGGCCGGGGCTCCGCCCGACGCATTCTCGGCCGTCGGGCAGAACTGGGGATTCCCGACTTACAACTGGGAACGCATGGCACGCGACGGCTACGCCTGGTGGCGGGCACGCATGGCCAAGATGGCCGAATACTTCGACGCCTTCCGCATCGACCACATCCTCGGGTTCTTCCGCATCTGGGAGATTCCCACGCATGCCGTACACGGGTTGCTGGGCTATTTCAACCCCGCCCTGCCCTATTCCGCAGATGAACTGCGCGGCATGGGCTTCGACACGCAGGACGGACGCTACACCACCCCGGCGCCCGACGAACACATGCTCGGGGAACTGTTCGGCGACCTGGCCGGCGAAGTCCGCGCCACCTGCATGAAGGAGGGGCGGTTACTGTCCGCCTATGCCACCCAGCGCAAGGTCGCAGCCCGCTTCCCGGGCGACGACGAACGCCAGACCCGGCTGCGGGAAGGGCTCATGGCATTGCTCGACGACGTGCTCTTCATCGAAGACCCGCGCCGCAAGGGCTATTTCCACCCCCGCATCGCCCCCCACTCGACGCACGCCTACCGCCGGCTCGACGGAGCGCGCCGTGCAGCCTTCGATCGGCTCTATACCGACTTCTTCTACCACCGGCACAACCGTTTCTGGCAGGAATCCGCCCTGCGCAAGCTCCCGGTGCTCCTCTCGGCGACCGAGATGCTGACCTGCGGCGAAGACCTGGGGATGATTCCCGACAGCGTCCCCGAGACGATGCACGAACTGCAAATCCTCTCGCTCGAAATCCAGCGCATGCCCAAGACGCCGGGGGAACTCTTCGCCGACCCGGCGCACTACCCCTATTTCTCGGTCTGCACCACTTCGACGCACGACATGAACCCGCTGCGGGCATGGTGGGAGGAAGACCGCGAACTCACGGCGCGCTTCTACCACGAAGCACTCGGCATCGGGGGCGACGTTCCCTATTTCTGCGAGCCGTGGATATGCCGGCGCATCCTCGACATGCACCTCAATTCCCCGGCGATGCTCACCATCCTGCCGTTGCAGGACTGGTTCTCGACCGACGGGGAACTGCGCTACCCCGACCCGGCCAAGGAACGCATCAACGTCCCGGCCGTCGCCCGATACTACTGGCGTTACCGGATGCACCTCCCGCTCGAGGAACTGCTGCACAAGGAGACTTTCAACGAGTCGCTGCACGACATGATCGCCTGCAGCGGGCGCCGCTGACGGGCAGACTGCGGCAGCGCCGACCCCGGCCACAAAAATAAGGGGTGCCCCGGAATTTCCGGAGCGCCCCTTTTATCATGCCACCGCGCCATCCTCCCGGGTGCCCCTGCGGAAACCTTCAACGGGAATCCCTTCCAGAAACCTCTCAACCGAAGCCCTCGAAGGACGCCTTCGGAGGAACGCCCGCAGCATGATCCTTCAAAGTGAACTTTCAGTCCTCTGCGGAAAATTCCAGAGGAACTCCTCTGCGGAACTCCCCTCTCCCGCCGGAACCCTACGCCCGCCGGAACCGGAGCCCCCGCCCGCCGCAGGAACGGGAACCCGGAAGGCCGGAGGACAAAACCCGGAAACGGAGGGGGGGGGCCGAAGACCTGCCCGCCGCGACCAAGGCTCAGCCATTCCCCTCCAACCACTTCAGGAAGTCGTCGACCCGCGACCGGCTCACCACCATCTCGAACTCCGGACGCGGACGTGCCGTGATCTTCAGCCGGGTGCCCAGGTATTTCACGATGCTGACGATCGCCGGCATGGCGATGATGCAACTGCGCGATATGCGGAAAAACCGTCCGGGATCCAGTTCGTCCGAAAGGACGTCGAGCGACTGATCCATGATGTAGCGGTTGTTGTCGTTCGTGACAAGGTAGGTGTTTTTCTCTTCCGAGTAGAAATAGGCGATGTCGGTGGTCTGCACCGGGACGATCCGGTCGTTGAAACGCACGACATAGCGCTGTTTGTATTCGCGCGGGCTGCGGATTGCGTTCAGCAATACGTCGGGGTCGATGCCCCCGCTCCGCACACGGCAACGTTCCACGGCACGCCGCAGCGCCGCGAGGTCGATCGGTTTGAGCAGGTAGTCGATGCTGTTGACCTCGAACGCCCGCACGGCGTAATTGTCATATGCGGTGGTCATGATGACCCGCGCCGTTACGTCCGCCTGGCGGAATATCTCGAAGCAATCCCCGTCGGAGAGTTCCACGTCCATGAAAATCACATCGGCACTGTTCCCCGGCGTGCGCAGCCAGAGCACCGTTTCCCTGACCGAGCCGGTCGTCCCGACGATCCGTACGTCGGGAAAATGCTGGGTCAGCGCTCGCGCCAGGTTTGCCTGGGCCATCATTTCGTCTTCTACGATCAGTACGTTCATATTACAGCAACGGTAAGGTGACACAATATTCGGTATCGGTACGGCGTATCCCGATCGGGATGCCCGACAGGTCGAGGTACTGCTGGCGGATGTAGTTCAGCCCCACACGGGTCGAGGGGTTGCCGGATACTTTCAGCTGAAGGTTGTTCGACACCGTCACGGCCTCGGCCACGGCGACGATGCGGATCACCAGCGGCCGGTCGGCCCCCACCGAGTTATGCTTGATGGCGTTTTCGATCAGCAACTGCACCGAGCAGGGCAGGACATGGCGGTTCATGGCCTCGTCCGAAATGTCGGTCTCCACGCGGAACCCTTCGGGGAAACGCACTTGCAACAGGTCGACGTACATCCCCACGAAGGCCATCTCCTCGCGCAGGCGCACGAGTGTCTCCTCCTCGTTCTGGAGCATGTAACGGTAGATACCCGCCAGTTTATGGATGTAGGCGCTGGCCTGCTCCGTGCGCTGCTCGCAGACCAGGCAGTCGAGGATATTGAGCGAGTTGAACAGGAAATGGGGGTTGACCTGCTGTTTGAGTTTCATGTAACGGAACTGCGCCTGGTGCGCCTTGCCGCGCTCGGCACGCAGCACGGCACGTGCGACCAGGGCGTAATCGACCATAAATACGACCGAATAGAGGGTCACCTCGACCAGCAGGGTGACGATCCACAGTTGCAGGAACTCCCGTGCGGTGAACGAGCGGTCGAAGGCGAACGGCAGGTGCAGCCCCGTAATGAGCGCCACACAGGCCGACGTGAGCAGCACGAACAGGAGGAAGGCCGCGATTTCGGCGATCAGGCCGTGCCGGGTTTCACGCCTGCGCGTATGCCGGACATAGATGATATTGACGCACAGCAGGATAATCAGTGCCGCGGAGTTGGAAGCCAGTAAGTCGGCCATGTGGTAGAGGCGGTCTGTGGAAAAGGAGGGCGAGGCGAAAAGCTCGACATAGGCCAGCCTCAGCACGAAAATCACCCCCACGGCCAGCAGCAGCAACCCGATGCGGGGCGTCCAGGCCGAGGAGCGGCTCGCCGTGTCGTCGCCGCGGCGGAACAACTTGGTGAACCACACGATGCTCCAGCCCAGGATCTCGGTGGTGATGAAGGTCGAGACGGCATGCACCACGGGCGGGGCGTGCAATAACAGCTCGATCAGCTGCGCACCGCCCGTACCCAGCAGGTAGCCGATCACGTTGACGACGATCACGCTGGCAGCGGTGAACTCCACGTTCAGTCCCCGTTTGAGGCAGATCAGCACGATCAGCACGATCGTCAGCAACGTCAGCACCAGCTCGTCGTTGATCCCCGCCAGATGGCACGAAAGGGCGACCACGGCATGGAGCACGGCGAACAGGTGAATGATTCCGGACACTTTGAGCGATCGCATATAGGCTGACTGAAGCTGTATTAAGTATATACGGGTTTTCGTTTGATATGAATAAAGGTAGTGGTTTTCTATGAAAATTCCAAATCGTCCCCCGCGGGCTACCGTTCGTCGCAAAAATCCGCCCGTTCATCCGGCTGAACCTTCCGTTCGTCGCCCTGCGGTTCGCCGTCCGGATTTTTTTATTAAAATTTGTATAACCTGAAAACCAACCGAAAAACCGAAATGACCAAGCCTAAACTCTCATTTTGGCAGATTTGGAACCTCAGCTTCGGCTTCCTCGGCGTGCAGATCGGATATTCGCTCCAGAATTCCAACACGTCGAGCATCTTCGAATCGCTGGGGGCAGATGTCAGCCACCTGAGCTACTTCTGGCTGGCGGCACCGCTGGCCGGCATGATCGTCCAGCCCATCGTGGGGCTTTTTTCCGACGGCACCTGGACGCGCTGGGGCCGCCGCATCCCCTACATCCTGGGCGGGTCGCTGATCTCGGCGCTGGCGCTGGTGCTCATGCCCAACTGCCCCAAACTGCTCGCCTTCGCCCCGCTCGCCATGGGGGCTTTCATCCTGCTGTTCATGGATTTGTCGTTCAACGTCACGATGCAGCCCTTCCGGGCGCTGGTGGCCGACATGCTCGACGATTCGCAGAAGACACAGGGCTACGTGGTACAAACCTTCCTGATAAACCTCGGTGCGGTCGTCGGCGCTATCCTGCCGCTCGTCATGACATGGCTCGGCGTGTCTGACGAGGCCGCTCCGGGGCATGTTTCGCCGCACATCGCCTACTCCTACTATGCCGGGGCGCGATCCTGCTGCTCACGGTGCTCGTCACCTCGTTCAAGACACGGGAATATCCGCCCGGGGAGTTCGCCCGCTACAACAACCTCTCCGAGGAGGACGCCAAACCGGTGAGCTTCGTCGGCCTCATGCGCAACGTCCCCGGCGTGATGGTGCGGCTGGGCGTCACGCAGTTCTTCTCGTGGGCGGCGCTCTTCCTGATGTGGACTTACCTCAAACCCGCCATCACGGGTGTAGTCACCGACCATGCCACGGGCGAAGTGCTCTCGGCCGGCGCCACGCAGACATGGGTCGGCGTGCTCAACGGCACCTACCCCATCCCCGCCTGCATCGCCGCCCTGTTCCTCGGGCGCGTCGCCGCGCGCTACGGCAACAAACCCGTCTACGCGGCCTGCCTGCTCGCCGGGGCGCTGGGCTTCGCGGGGTTGTGCCTGCTGCACGACCAGTACGCGCTGATGCTCCCGATGGTGGGGATCGGCATCGCCTGGGCGGGCATCCTCGCCATGCCCTACGCCATCCTGTCGCGCGCGGTCGAGCCACGCCGCATGGGCGTATACATGGGTATCTTCAATTTCACGATCACCGTCCCCCAGATCGTCATCGGACTGACCGGCGGTGCCATCGTCAAGTACTGTTTCGCCTCCGATGCGGCCGACATGCTGGCGCTCGCCGGGGTATTCATGCTGCTGGCCGCCGTGTCGGTCTTCCTGGTCAAAGAACACAAGGCCCAATGACCTACAATCCATAAAATCAACTTATAAACTAACCAAAATTCTTATGAAACGATTTTTAACTATGTGTGCGGGTATCTTGCTCATATGTCAATTTACCCCCCCCCTCACGCTGGCGCAAAACGCTGGTTATGAGGTAAAAGGCGTAGTTGTCGACAAGTCCGGGATGCCGATCCTGGGCGCTACCGTCGTCGAAAAGGGCACGACCAACGGTGTCTCGACGGGCATCGACGGCGACTATGCCATCCGCGCCGCCGGCCCCGAGTCGGTCATCGAGGTCAGCTATGTCGGTTACAAGACCGTCAGCCTGGTGGCCAGTTCGTCGCTGCTGGCGCACCTCACGCTCGAAGAGGATGCCATGGGTATCGACGACGTGGTGGTGATCGGCTACGGTACGGTCAAGAAGAACGACATGACCGGTTCGGTCGTGGCGATCAAGGCCGAAGAGTTCAACCGCGGCGCCGTGGTCTCCACACAGGACATGCTCAAGGGTAAGGTTCCGGGCGTGCATATCATCCCCGGCGACGGAGGCCCCGGATCGAGCGCCACCATCCGCGTGCGCGGTGCGGCTTCGCTCAACGCCTCGAACGACCCGCTGATCGTGATCGACGGGGTGCCCATCGCAGTCGACGGCGGCAAGGGTATGGCCAACCCGCTGGAGACGATCAACCCCAACGACATCGAATCCTTCACCGTGCTCAAGGACGCTTCGGCGGCGGCCATCTACGGTTCGCGCGCCTCGAACGGCGTCATCCTCGTCACCACCAAGAAGGGGCGCGGCAACACGCCCCGCGTATCGTACAGCGGCAGCGTGAGCGTCCAGACCAACTCCGACGAGCTGCCCGTGATGTCCCCCGGCGAGTTCCGCACCTACATCGACCAGGTATACCCCGCAGGTACGACCACGGGCGACAAGGTACAGTCGATGCTCGGCGACAAGAACACCAACTGGCAGGACTTGGTCTTCCGCACCGCCATTTCGCATGACCACAACGTCAGCCTGATCGGCAACATCAACGACCGCATGCCCTACCGCGCATCGGTGGGCTACACCAACCAGCAGGGGACGCTCGAAACGTCGAAATACGAACGCGGGACGCTCGACCTGAGCCTCTCGCCCAACTTCTTCGACAAGCACCTCACGGTCAACCTCAACGCCAAGGGCGTCATCACGTCGCAGCGCTACGCCTCGGGCGGCGTGGTGGGTTCGGCGGCCTTCTTCAACCCCACGATCGACCCCTATTTCCGCAACGACGACGGTTCGATCGACTACACGACCACCAACGGATACTGGAACTACGGATCGGGCCGCGGCGAGGACTTCACGCCCAACACCCTGCTGGGCGCAGGCCCGCTCTCGCAGCTCTACGACCGCGACAATACGGCGCGTGCCAAGCGTTTCATCGGCAACGCCCAGATCGACTATAAGGTTCACGGCTTCGAGGCGCTGCGCTTCAACCTCAACCTCGGCCTCGACGTATCGAGCGCCAAGACCTACGACGGCGTGAACCCCGGATCGTTCCAGGCATACACCGACACCGAGGCCCGCGGCTGGGGACAGTATTCGTGGACGACGAACTTCCGCCGCAACCAGCTGCTCGAATTCTACGCCAACTTCAATAAGGAGTGGGGCATCCACCACCTCGACGTGATGGCCGGTTATTCGTGGCAGCATTTCTACAGCTCCGACCACTCGGTATCCTATTTCAACGAGACGCACGAGCAGAAGGGCGAGGATTCGCGCTACCCGTTCAACCGCCAGGAGAATTACCTGCTCTCGTTCTACGGACGCCTGAACTATTCGATCGCCTCGAAATACCTTTTCACCTTCACGCTGCGTGACGACGCCTCATCGCGTTTCTCGAAGGATACCCGCTGGGGCCTCTTCCCTTCGGGCGCCTTTGCGTGGAACATCGCCGAGGAGAATTTCCTGAAGGATTCGCGTGCCGTCTCGGCCCTCAAGCTGCGCGTCGGCGTCGGACAGACCGGCCAGCAGGAGATCTTTTCGAACTATCCCTATCTGGCGCGTTACTACATGTCGACCGACGTCTATAAGACCTACTACATGGGCAGCGCCGGCCACATGTTCTACCTCACGCCGGGCGCCTACGACCCCAATATCAAATGGGAGACCACGACGACCTACAACGTCGGCCTCGACTTCGGGTTCCTCGGCGGCCGCATCAACGGTAGCGTCGACTGGTACCTGCGCCAGACGGACGACCTCCTGAACAACGTCATCACCCCCATGGGCTCGAACTTCGGCAACACGGTGCTCACCAACATCGGCTCGATGGAGAACAAGGGCGTGGAGTTCAACCTGAATTTCATCCCCGTGCAGACCAAGGACTGGAACCTCACGGTCGGCTTCAACGGCACGTTCCAGCACACCGAGTTCACCAAGCTCAACAACACCGACGACCCCGACTACGCCATCCAGGTGAGCAGCATCACCAAGGGTACGGGCAACCTGCTCCAGCGCCACATGGTAGGTTATGCACCCTACACCTACTACTGCTTCCAGCAGGTTTACGACCAGGACGGCAAGCCGATCCAGAACGCATTGGTGGATCGCAACAAGAACGGTCAGATCGACCAGGGCGACCGTTACATGACCGACAAGAGCCCCAACCCCGACTTCTTCTACGGCATCAGCCTCAAGCTGAGCTACAAGAACTGGGACTTCGGCTTCAACGGCCACGGTTCGGCAGGCAACTGGGTCTTCAACGACTTCGCCTCGGCCAACTCGACGTCCAACATCGACATCAACGCCGGCAACCTGCCCAACTTCGCACGGCTGGTCAAGAAGACCGGCTTTACGAAGGCCAACAGCGGCGAGCAGTGGTATTCGGACATGTTCCTCGAAAACGCTTCGTTCTTCCGCATGGACGACATCAACCTCGGGTACACGTTCAACAAGATTGGCAACTGGAAGGGCTCGATGCGCGTCGCCCTCGGTGTGCAGAACGTATTCGTCATCACCGATTACAGCGGCGTAGACCCCGAAATACCGGGCGTCAACGGCATCGACGGCTCGATCTGGCCGCGCCCGCGCACCTATTCGCTGCGTCTGAATGTAAACTTCTAAAAACGAACGAACCATGAAAATCGACATAAAACATTTCGCCTTGGCGGCGGCAGGCGCAACGATGCTGCTCACTTCGTGCATCGGGGATCTCGATACCCTGCCCCTCAACCCGTCCGACTCGACCTCGGAGACCGTCTACGGGAAAGACGAGAACGGCTACCTGGCCGGGCTCACCAAACTCTATTTCAATTTCGTCTCGAACGACACCACCGACCTGCAGGTCAGCGACGGTGGCGCCTCGGAGCTCATCCGCGCATTCTGGACGATCCAGGAGGTTACGGCCGACGCTTGCAAATGCGCCTGGGAGAACGACGCCTGGGTACGCGCCATGAATACCGACACGTGGTCCGACGCCGACAACGACGCGACCTACGCCGTCTACGTACGTACGTTGCAGGGCATCGCCTACGTGAACGAGTACCTGCGCCAGACCGCCTCGGACAAACTCTCCGACCGCGGCGTGAGCAGCGAACTGGCCGCCAGGATCCAGAGCTTCCGCGCCGAGGCCCGTTTCCTGCGCGCCTATTTCTACTGGATCGCCCTCGACGTGTTCGGCGACGTGCCGTTCACGACCGAGACCTCGCCCTTCGGCGGCGGTGTGAACCCCAAACAGGCCTCGCGCAAGGATGTCTTCGACTACTGCATCTCGGAGCTGACCGACCTAGCTTCGGACGAAAGCGCGATGCCCGCCGCACGCTCGAACTACCCGCGTGCCGACAAGGGTGCGGTCAACGGCCTGCTGGCCCGCATGTACCTCAATGCCGAGGTTTATGCCGGCACCCCGATGTGGACGGAGGCCAAATCCGCCTGCGAAGCGATCTTCGGCATGGGCTACTCGCTCTGCCCGGAGTATTCCGACCTCTTCCGCGGCGACAACGGCGAGAACGCCGACGCCCTGAAGGAGATCATCTTCGGCGTGGCATACGACGCCGAGCAGACGCAGTCCTACGGCGGCACGTCGTACCTGACGCTGGCAGCCATCGCCGCCACCGACGTGACAGCCGAACAGAAGATCAACGGCGTGAACAACGGCTGGGCCGGCATCCGCGTACCCTACGAATACGTGCAGAAATATTTCAACGCCCGCAACGCGGACTACACCACGGGCGAATATACGGTCAGTGACAAACGCGGCGGAATGTTCTACATCAAAGGCCGCCAGGAGTCGATGAACGATGCGCTCTATGTCTTCCTCAACGGGTGGACTTGCCTCAAGTTCAACAATATCCCCCACAACATGACCAACGACGAATTCCTTGCCACGGCTGCATCGAAGGCATACAGCGACATCGACTTCCCGATGATCCGCCTGGGCGAGATCTACCTGATCTACGCCGAGGCCTGCATGAACCTGGGACAGGCCAACACCGCGCTGCCGAAGCTCAAGGAGCTGACCGACCGCGCCGGGGTATCGGCCCCCTCGTCGGTCACGGCCGACTACCTGCTCGAGGAGCGTGCCCGCGAGCTGATGTGGGAGGGGCACCGCCGCACCGACCTGATCCGCTACGGCAAGTTCACCACCCCGTCGTTCCTCTGGACATACAAGGGCGGCACCTTCACCGGACAGGGGTTCGATGATTACATGAAAATCTTTGCCATCCCTTCGTCGGAGCTCGCTTCCAACCCCGAACTGCACCAGAATCCCGGCTACGGAAACGCAACCGATAAATAACCAACCCTAAAAATCGTACGACTATGAAAATTACACGATATGCGATGATGCTGGCGGCTGCGACGGGGCTCCTCTCCGCCTGCCAAAAGCTCGACGAGGTAAAGGCCTACGACCCCGACAAGGTCGTGGCGCCCGTGCTGCATGCGCTGCCCGGGGAGATCGTCATTACGCCCGACAACATGGGCTCGACGCAGACCTTCACCTGGGACGCCGCCGACTTCGGCGTCCGCACCCAGATCAACTACTCGATCGAAGCCTCGTACAACGACGGTGCGAAACTGGTGCTCTTCACGGGTATGAACGGCACCTCGTCGGAACAGACCTATGAAAGCCTCAACAACATCCTTGCGCTGTCCGTGGAAGACGGCGGCCTGGGGGTTCCCTCGGGCGAACCTACGGACGTGGATTTCTACATCAGCGCCACGATCGGCACCGACTTCGAGAAATTCTACTCCGCCCCCGCCACCGTCCGCATGACCGTGACGACGGCCGAGCGTACCTATCCCCAGATCTGGGTAATCGGCGATTACTGCGGCTGGAATTTCGACAACGCACAGGGACTGTTCTGTTTCTCCGGCGACGAGGTCACCTACGAAGCTATCGTTGACTTGGGCGAAAAAGCCGCCAACGGCTTCAAACTGAGCGGCGAAGCCGGTTGGAACGATGCCTGCAACTGGGGCACCGACGGTGATGCTGCGGCTCCGGAAACGGAAGCCCCGTCGATCACGCTGATCTCCAGCGGCGGTTCCGGAAACATCATGGTCTATTCCAAGCGCTTCTACCGCTTCGTATTCGACCGTTCGACATTAACGTTAAGCAATAAACTGTCGTTCAACTCGATGGGTATTATCGGCGATGCCACTCCGGGCGGCTGGGACACCGACACGGAGATGAATTTCGACACCCAAAAACAGCGTTTCTGGGTCGACGTCACACTGACCGCCGGGGAATTCAAATTCCGTGCGGACAACGACTGGGCGATAAACTTCGGCGGGGCGGACGGACGCCTTTCGCAGAACGGCGACAACATCAAGGCCACGGCGGGCAACTACCGCGTATACGCAACCCTGAACAACTCTGCGGAGATCACCTACGAACTCAATGCCGGCGACTACGGCACGGGCGGCGGCGAAGAACCCGACCCGGGGCCGGAAAAGGCCGACTGGTACATCCACGGCCAGACCGTCGCAACCCCCGACTGGGGCCCGACGGCCATGGAGAGCGCCAGCTCGAACATCGTGGCCTACAAGGCCGCAGGGGTCGAGGTAGCCGCCAACTCGGAATTCCTCTTCAAGAGCGGCGACGAGTCGCAGTGGATCGGGGCCGACGCCGCATTCGCCGGCAGCAGCCCCTACACCTGCACGATCGGCTCGGCCTTCAAGGTTTCCACCGACAAGGTCAATGCCGTGATCGCCGAAGCCGGCACCTACGACTACTGGCTGCTGCCCGAGGCGGGACGCGCCTACGTGATGGCCGCAGACGCCAAGCCCGAGCTGGTCGCCGACACATGGGGACTGGTCGGCAACATCACCGGATGGGGTGACCTGGGCGACTTCTCCATGAGCGAGGAGGGCGCTTACCTCGTTCGCAAAGGCGTAGCCCTGACCACCGCCAGCGAGTTCAAGATCCGCTTCAACAACGCCTGGGACGACTCCAAGAACTACGGCACGGCGTTGGGCGGTGCGGTCGACATCAACAAGGCCGTAGACATCATCACCAGCGGCGGTTCGCAGAACATGAAAGTCCAGCTCGACGGCACCTACGACATCTATTTCGATCTCGCGAATTCGCAGATATACATCTGTCTCTTATACACATCTCCGAGCCCACGAGACAGGCAGAAAT
>ENA-UBDJ01000890-UBDJ01000890.1-human-gut-metagenome-genome-assembly--contig:-NODE-890-length-14771-cov-4.961606_pt1 | contig 14771 bp, 12 predicted proteins | sample MGYA00244279_ERZ654774 | MGnify/ENA primary metagenome ERZ654774 (study PRJEB26926, sample SAMN06164701) | human gut metagenome | biome: ENVO:00009003; feature: ENVO:2100002; material: ENVO:00002003...
TACTGTTATTATACTATAAATATTTGCAAAAAACAGGTAAAATTGCATTTTTATTGCGCATTTTTACCTGTTTTTTGCGTTTTTATTATATTCTTTTATACGTTATCAGTGATAGATTATTTCAACATGTTTTCCAGTGCCGTCTTCGCCTGTGCAATGGCATCCGGAATACCAGCCGGATTCTTTCCACCGGCCTGTGCCATATTCGGACGTCCGCCACCGCCACCGCCGACGTTTCCGGCGATCGCCTTGATCAGATTACCGGCATGTGCCCCCTGCTTCATCGCTGCATCGGTTGCCATGGCAATCAGGTTTACCTTTCCGTCACAATCGGATGCGATCACTACGACGCCCTCACCGATCTTGTCCTTCAGCTGGTCACCGAGATCACGCAGACCATTCATATCCACACCAGATACGCTGGTTGCCAGAAGCTTCACACCTTTGACATCCTCGATCTGATTCATCACATCCCCAAGTGCATCCTTGGCTGCCCTGCTCTTTAACGCCTCGTTCTCGCTCTGCAGTTCTTTCATCTCTGCGGTCAGATGCTCCAGACGTTCCTTAAGGTTTGCAGGTGTGGATTTTACAACCTTCGCTGCTTCCTGAAACTCTTCTTCCATCTTTTTGTAGTATGCAATCACATTGTCACCGGTCAGTGCTTCGATACGGCGCACACCGGCAGCCACGGAGCTTTCGGAGATAATCTTCACCATACCGATGTTTCCGGTTGCAGCCACGTGCGTACCACCACAGAATTCTACGGAAGAACCGAACTGGATAACGCGTACATGGTCGCCGTACTTCTCACCGAACAGAGCGATGGCGCCCAGTTCTTTGGCTTCTTCGATAGGAATGTTGCGGTATTCCTTCAAAGGTATGTTGGCGCGAATCTTTGCATTAACGATGTGTTCCACCTTGCGGATTTCCTCGTCCGTCACCTTTTGGAAGTGTGAGAAGTCGAAACGCAGGGAGTCTGGTGTAACCAAAGAGCCCTTCTGCTCTACATGTTCGCCCAATACTTCGCGCAGTGCGGCATCCAGCAAGTGGGTGGCAGAGTGGTTGGCGGCACAAGCGGCACGCTTGTCGGTATCCACGCATGCCATCATCGGAGCTTCCATGTGTTCGGGCAGCTTCTTGGTGATGTGGATAGGCAGGTTGTTCTCCTTCTTGGTGTCTACCACTTCGATGGTTTCAAACTCGTTCACCAATACACCGGTGTCACCTACCTGACCGCCGCTTTCGGCATAGAACGGAGTCTTGTCCAGTACAATCTGATACAAGGTTTGGTTCTTCTGCTTCACTTGGCGGTAGCGCAGAATGGATGTTTCGTATTCCGTATAGTCATATCCTACGAATTCGGTAGTACCCTCCTTTAGCGTAATCCAGTCACCAGTCTCTATGGCGGCGGCATTGCGGGCACGCTGTTTCTGCTGCTGCATTTCGGCGTCAAACTCCTTGATGTCGGCAGTCATGCCGTTTTCGCGGAGAATCAGTTCCGTCAAGTCGAGCGGGAAACCGAAGGTATCATATAAGGTAAAGGCATCCTTTCCGCTGATTTCGTTCTTGCCGGCGGATTTGGCGTCTGCCATGGTCTTTTCCAGCAGGCGGATACCCGTCTCCAGGGTGCGGAGGAAGGAATCTTCTTCTTCCTTGATAACTTTGGCAATCAGTTCCTTCTGTGCATCCAGTTCGGGATAAGCGGCGCCCATGTTCTCGATGAGTACGGGGAGGAGCTTGTACATGAATGCCTGCTTCTGTCCGAGGAACGTGTAACCGTAGCGCACGGCACGGCGGAGGATACGACGGATGACGTAACCAGCCTTGGCATTGCTCGGAAGCTGTCCGTCGGTGATGGAGAAGGCGATGGTGCGGATGTGGTCGGCAATTACACGCATGGCGATGTCCGACTTCTCATCTTCGCCATACTTCTTGCCTGCCATGTCTCCGATGGCTTTCAGTATCGGTTGGAATACGTCGGTGTCGTAGTTGGAGGTCTTTCCTTGCAGTGTGCGCACCAGTCGCTCGAAGCCCATGCCGGTGTCGATGACCTTGGCGGGAAGTCCTTCCAGGCTGCCGTCCGCCTTGCGGTTGAACTGCATGAACACGAGGTTCCAGATTTCAATCACCTGCGGGTGGTCTTTGTTCACCAGCTGGCTGCCGGGTACTTTGGCCTTCTCTTCTTCCGAACGGGAGTCCACATGGATTTCCGAACACGGACCGCACGGTCCCGTATCACCCATTTCCCAGAAGTTATCGTGTTTGTTGCCATTCAGAATGTGGTCTTTCGGCAAGAACTGCTCCCAGTAAGAAGCGGCTTCGTTGTCGCGTTCCAGTCCTTCTTCGGCGCTACCTTCGAATACGGTGGCGTAGAGGTCTTTGGGGTCGAGTTTCAATACATCCACCAGATACTCCCATGCCCAGGAGATGGCTTCCTTCTTGAAGTAGTCGCCAAACGACCAGTTGCCCAGCATCTCGAACATGGTGTGGTGGTAGGTATCGTGACCCACTTCCTCCAGGTCGTTGTGCTTTCCGCTTACGCGAAGGCATTTCTGCGAGTCAGCAACTCTTTTGTATTTCGCCGGGTGGTTGCCCAAAATAATATCTTTAAACTGGTTCATTCCCGCATTGGTGAACATCAACGTGGGGTCATCCTTAATCACCATCGGGGCCGAAGGCACTATCTGGTGACCTTTACTTTCGAAGAAACTCTTGAAAGAGTCTCTGATTTCGTTTGCAGTCAACATACTCTCTATTGATTTATCTGATTCTAATTTGATTTACCTTCTCTTGTCGTTTTTTGCCCGTTTCTTACTACTAACTACTTGCTACTTAGTCTTAATATTCTTGAAAAAACTGTGCAAAGATAGCTTGTTTTTATTACTTTTGTCGCATTGACAAGCGAAATATTTCCTAAGATGCGCAAAGTTTACTACATTTATAATCCCCAGACGCAGACGTACGACCGTATTTATCCTACCGTGAGGCAGCGGGCGTTGAGCATTCTCCGCCGTTTGTTCATCGGTATGGGGCTGGGTGCGGGCAGTTTCATCGTATTGCTGCTTATCTTCGGCTCTCCGTCGGAGAAGGAGTTGCGAAAGGAGAACAGCAAACTGCAGGCGCAGTACAACGTCCTCTCCCGCCGGCTGGACGAGGCTATGGGAGTGCTGCAAGACATACAGCAGCGTGATGACAATCTGTACCGGGTGATTTTCATGGCCGACCCTATTCCTTCTGCCATCCGTCAGGCTGGATACGGCGGTACCAACCGCTATGAGCATCTGATGGATATGGCTAACTCCGACTTGGTTATCAATACCACGCAGAAAATGGATATGATTAGCAAGCAACTCTATATCCAGTCCCGCTCCTTTGACGATGTGGTGGAGATGTGCAAGAATCATGATGAAATGCTGCGCTGCATTCCTGCCATACAGCCGGTTTCCAATAAAGACCTCCGTAAGACCGCTTCGGGTTACGGTACGCGTATCGACCCCATTTATGGTACCAGCAAGTTCCATGAGGGTATGGACTTTTCGGCTCCCCAGGGCACGGATGTCTATGCCACGGGAGATGGCACCGTGGTGCAGATGGGCTGGCAATCGGGCTATGGCAACAGAATTGTGATAGACCACGGCTTCGGTTATCAGACGGTGTATGCACACTTGCGCGATTTCCGGACGAAGTTGGGCAAGAAAGTGGTACGTGGTGAGGTCATTGGCGGGGTAGGCAGTACGGGCAAGAGTACTGGTCCGCACTTGCACTACGAAGTACACGTTAAGGGAAAAGTTGTGAATCCCGTCAACTACTACTTCATGGATCTCAGTGCCGAGGATTATGACCGCATGATACAGATTGCGGCGAACCATGGTAAGGTGCTTGATTGACGGATGATTTATAGAGAAAGGATTACATCATGCTGAATACAGATAAGAATTTAAAGTTATATTACTCCATCAGCGAGGTGGCTACCATGTTCGATGTCAACGAATCACTGCTCCGTTTCTGGGAAAAGGAGTTTCCGCAACTCAATCCGAAGAAGGGGGGGCGGGGAATACGCCAGTACCGTAAGGAGGACATTGAGACAGTGAAACTTATCTATCATCTGGTGAAGGAGCGCGGAATGACCTTGCCCGGCGCCCGCCAACGGATGAAAGACAATAAAGAAGCTACGATACGCAACTTTGAAATCGTAGATCGCCTGAGAGCTATCCGCGAAGAACTGGTAGGCATGAAACTGGCATTGGATGAGTTTACTTACGAGGATGTGGAGAGCTTGAAGGAAAATATTCAAGGACTGAAGTAGAATAAATACCACTCCGTTTATTCCTCTACTCTCGTCACTTGTTTTATATTCTGTATCTGCTTCAGGTTATTGCAGATAGTGCGCACGTCGTCCACATCGTGTACATAGAGTTGTATCTTTCCTTCGAAGATACCGTCGTTGGTTTCGATGGTCAGTTTACGGATATTCACGTTGAGCTGGCGGGAGATGACTTGAGTTACTTCGTTCAGCAATCCCATGCTGTCTATACCTTTTATATATATGGTGACGAGGAACGACAAATCCTTGTGAGTGTCCCACTCGGTGGCGATGATACGGTTTCCGTAGCTACTCTTAAGGCGGGTGGCAACGGGGCATTGGCGCTTGTGGATGACAACACGGTTTTGCTCGTCGATGTATCCCAGTACGTCGTCACCCGGAATGGGATGGCAACAGTCGGCCATAATATAGTTCTTTGAGATGGTCTCTTCCGTCAGCTTCAGAATCTGCTTAGTGTTGATTTTCTCTTGCGGTGTTTTCTCTTCCGGTTGTTCTTTGGCATCCTTGTTGTCCTTGTTACCGAAGGAGAAGGTCAGGAACTTCTTCCAGTTGCTGTTCTGCTTTTCCTTGAACACGTTCTTGTCGGCATCGCCCAGCACAACCCGTTTGTTGCCGATGGCAACGAGCAGCTCGTCGCGGGTGTGGAAGCCGTGCAGCCTGGTCAGCTTGTCCAGAGCAGCATCATCCATACGTATATCCTCGTTTTTGAAGAATTCGTTCAGTATGGTTTCACCTTCTTTCTGATAGGCTTTCGCCTCTTTGCGCAGGATGGCGGCAATCTTGGCGCGGGCGCGGGCAGTGGTGGCATACACTTCCCACTCCGGCTGTACGCGTTGCGATTTGGAGGTCAATATCTCTACCTGGTCACCGCTTTGCAGTTTGTGGCTTAGGGGAACCAGTTTGTGGTTTACCTTGGCGCCGATGCAGTGGCTGCCGATGTCGGTATGCAAGGAGAAGGCAAAGTCCAGTGCCGTAGAGTTCTGCGGCATGGTCTTGAGGTCGCCTTTCGGGGTGAAGACGAAAATTTCCGATGCAAACAAGTTCAGTTTGATGGTATCGAGAAAATCGATGGCGTCCGGTTGTGGGTCGTCCAGAATTTCCTTGATGGTACGCAACCATTTCTCCAGTTCGCCTTCATCTTCGCTGCCTCCGCCTTCTTTGTATTTCCAGTGGGCGGCAAAGCCTTGTTCGGCAACGTCATTCATGCGTTCACTGCGGATTTGTACTTCAATCCATTGCCCGTTGTTACCCATAAGGGTGACGTGCAGGGCTTGGTAGCCGTTGGCTTTGGGATGGCTCACCCAGTCGCGCAGGCGGTCAGGGTGGGGCTTGTATATCTTGGATATGGAGACGTAAATGTCGAAGCAGTCGTTTAGCTCTTCCTCTATATTGCGGGGCTCGAAGATGATGCGGACAGCAAGCAAATCATAGATTTCCTCGAAGGGGACATGCTTGGTCTGCATTTTGTTCCAGATGGAGTAGATGGACTTTACACGGGCAAGGATACGGTATTTCAGTCCCATTTTGTCCAGTTGCGCCCGTATCGGAGCGGTGAACTCATTGAATACCTTGTCGCGCTCCACGGCGGTGGCTTCCAGTTTCTCTTCTATCTCGTGGTACTCTTCCGGATGTTCGTACTTGAAGCTCAGGTTTTCCAGTTCTGTCTTGATTTTGTACAAGCCGAGGCGGTTGGCGAGCGGGGCATAAATATAGAGTGTTTCGCCTGCAATCTTGAACTGCTTGTTGGGCAGCATGGAGCCGAGTGTACGCATGTTATGCAGACGGTCGGCTATCTTGATGAGGATAACTCGGATATCGTCGGACATGGTGAGCAGCAGCTTCTTGAAGTTCTCTGCCTGCGCCGAGGCACGGTCGCCGAAGATACCGCCGGAAATCTTTGTCAGCCCGTCTACAATCTGGGCGATTTTGGGACCGAAGATGTTTTCAATATCCTCTACGGTGTAGTCGGTGTCCTCCACCACATCATGCAGCAATGCCGAGCATATGGAAGTAGACCCCAGTCCTATCTCATTACAGACAATCTTTGCCACAGCAATAGGGTGCATGATGTAGGGCTCGCCGGAACGACGCTTAATGCCCTTATGCGCCTGGTTGGCAAAGTTGAATGCTTTGGTTATTATTTCGACGCGCTTGCGGTGCTTGGTGGCCAAATAGTCGTTCAACAGTTCTTGGAATGCCTGTTCAATCATTTCCTCTTCGGCTTTTTCCTTTTCCTTCTGACTTATATTTTCTTCCATATACTGCTTTCTCCTTTCTTCACTTCACTTTTTGCAAAAATAAGCAATTTTCAACACCGGGCAAGCGTTTATGTCTTTATTTATAAATCTTCAAGCGCTTTCCTGCGGAGATTCTGGTACTGCGCAATCCATTCCAACTTTTTAACTGATTGACAGTGACGCCGTATTTCCGTGCAATGCTGCCGAGATTCTCGCCACTGCGTATCTTGTGGTAGGTGACATTCCCCGTAGCGGTACTGCCTTTGCTGCTACGTGCCGTCGAGCGTGTATTGGAAACGGCCACGACTCTGCGGTTCTTGAACAGCTCGTTACTGCGGTGGGCATAGATGGTGTCTTGCTTGTCAATGAAGGCACTGATGTAGTTGATGGGGAGGCGTAGCGTCTGCGGCTTGCTCTCTCCGGGGATGATGCTTTTCTTGAATTGGGGATTCAGGCTCTTTATCTGGTCCAGGCTGATGCCGCATAGGTCGGAAATCTGCTCGAAATGAAGGTTACGGCTTACTTGCACCGTATCGGTTGCTTCCGGAATGTCGGTTTCCATGGGGCAGATGTTGTGCTTGCAGTAGTAGGTCATTACGTAGTTGGCGGCAATGAAGGCGGGCACGTAGCCGCGTGTCTCTTTGGGCAGATAGTTGTAGATTTCCCAATAATCGGTTTTCCCTCCCGAGCGGCGGATGGCTTTGTTGATGGTGCCCGGACCGCAGTTGTAGGCGGCAATCACCAGGTTCCAGTCTTTGTAAATGTCATACATGTCCTTCAGGTAGCGTGCTGCCGCCCAGGTCGCCTTTATCGGGTCACGGCGTTCGTCTACGAGGCTGTTGTTTTCCAGTCCGTATATCTTTCCGGTGGCGAGCATAAACTGCCATAGTCCGCAGGCTCCCGCGCGGGATACGGCAGAAGGGTTGAGAGCGGATTCTATGATGGGCAGGTATTTCAGCTCGAGCGGCAGGCCGTAGGCATCCAGCGCTTCTTCGAAGATGGGCATATAGAAGTTGCAGGCGCTCAGCATGAAGGCAACCTGGTTGCGCAGACGTCCGGCATACATGTCGATGAACTTGCGCACAATCTCGTTGTATGGCATTTCCATGACGGTCGGCATGCGCGACAACCGGTCTATGTATACAGAGTCACTGAACATCGGGTTTACGGTAGAGGTGCTGCAGTCTTTTCCCAAGTCTATGTAATTCTTGGCTTTCCAGTCATTGAGCAGGCTGTCCAGCGGATAGGTCATGCTTTTGGGCAGCTCGATGGATTCCTGGCGTTCCGTGCCGTTTTCGCGGATAAGCACTTCCACGCTTTCTTGCGCATGCATGGCCGGAGCGGTGAAGAGGGCGCAAAACAGAAGCGAGGAACCGAGAATAATTCTTTTCATATATATGGCCTTGTGTGTCATTAGGTAATAATTTATGCTTTAATTTTCGTTTTTAGAATCGGAAACTGCATTGCACGCCGACGTTCTTATTAGAGGAACCAGTCATCTGGCTGTTGATTATGGCAGGTTCCACTTTCATGCTGAGGTCGGGGGTGATGTCAAAGTTGGACAGCTCTGCGTCTACGTATGCGTCGACAACGGACAGCAGGTATACACCGATAAAGGCGAAGATGCTCAAGTCGCGGTATCGTCGGAAGGTATCCTTACGCTTCCGTAGTGTCTCCGTCAGCTGGCTTTCGGTATAGTTATAGTTGGGAGGCAGCAGGTCGGTAATGGTACTGGAGTTGAAATTACCATTTACGGCATCCTTGTAGGCGGCCGAATAGTCCTTATACATCTTGCTGTTCCACGTAAGGGCATAGGCACAACCGGCAAATCCTCCATAGAAGATGGGCAGTTTCCAATACTTGCGGTTGTAAATTTGTCCACCGCCGGGAATGACGAGGGCAAGCCAGGTGGCTTTTGTGGGATTAGGTACCCACCTTTTGGGGTCGATGGCCTTTTGCAGACTGTCTGTAGGCACGGGCTGTTCCTTCAGGTCGGGGCTGGCAGTCATTTCCAGCATCTTCCGCTTGTTTTCGGCTGCAAGACTGTCGGCAACAGTGAGGCTGTCCCGGTTCACCACGGTGTTGAGTGTATCGGCCTGATGCCGCTGCGCACGCTTGGAAGCGGCACGTGGACGGTCCTGACCATACATAGCAATCCCTGCCATCTGTAAAAAACAGAGCAGCAGGGCAATGGCTAACTGATATATTCTTCCTTTTTTCCTCATTTATTTCTTCAGCGTATCAAGAATGCCGATGATACGTTCCAATTCTTCTTCGTTATTGAACGGGATACTGATTTTACCTTTTCCTTTCTCCGAGCAGGTTAGCTGCACCTTGGTACTGAAAAAGCCCGAGAGCTGTTGTTTCAGCATATTGAATTCTTCGGGCAGTTTGGCGCGCTTGGGGGCAATCTTACGACCACCGCTCTTCACGCTTTCGCCTTCACTCAGTGACTTTACGATTTCTTCCACTTTGCGTACGGAATACCCGTGCTCCAGGATTTCTTCGAAAATCTTCACTTGCAGTTTGGGATCGCCAAGCGTTACCAACGCGCGGGCATGTCCCATGTCTATCTGCTTGTTCTGCAGTCCCATCTGGACGGGGGCGGGCAGTTTGAGCAGGCGCAGGTAGTTGGCAATGGTGGTACGCTTCTTACCTACGCGTTCGCTGAGGCGTTCCTGCGTCAGTCCGTATTGTTCCAACAGATGCTGGTAAGCGAGGGCTATTTCTACGGAGTTCAAGTCTTCGCGCTGTATGTTTTCGATGAGCGCCATTTCCATGACGTTCTCGTCATCTGCAGTGCGGATATAGGCAGGGATGCTTGTCAGTCCGGCAAGCTGCGAAGCACGGAAACGACGCTCGCCGGCGATAATCTGGTATTCGTCGTCGCTAAGCTTGCGCAGGGTGATGGGCTGTATGATGCCGATTTCGGAGATGGAATCGGCTAACTCCTGCAACGCAACCGGGTCGAATTCATGACGGGGCTGGTTGGGATTGACCGTAATCTTCGACAGCTCTATCTCATTGATAGAGGAGGAGCCTTCGGTCTTTACTTCATCCATGGAGAAGAGGGCGTCTAGCCCGCGTCCTAATGCATTTCTTTGTGCCATCTGTTTATTTACTATTTGACGATTTACAATTTAACCATACGGGATGATTTGTTTGTGCATTGTAAATATGGTATTTATCACTAATCATTAATCACTAACCACTATAATCACTTCTTTTCGTTTCTGCTTATCAATTCCTTGGCAAGTGCCATGTGGTTTTTGGCTCCGGTTGAGTCTGCGTCATAGAGAATGGTGGGCAGGCCGTAGCTGGGAGCTTCGCTCAGTTTCACATTGCGCTGGATGACGGTGTTGAATACCAATTCCTGGAAGTGGCGTTTCACTTCATCGTAAATCTGGTTGGCCTGGCGCAGACGCGAGTCGTACATCGTCAGCAGGAAGCCTTCGATTTCGAGGGCAGGGTTCAGCTTGGACTTGATGATTTTAATGGTATTCAGCAATTTGCTGATGCCTTCCAGTGCAAAATATTCCGCTTGTACGGGGATGATTACCGAATCGGCGGCAGTCAGTGCGTTGACCGTAATCAGACCCAAAGACGGGGAACAGTCTATCAAGATATAATCAAACTCATTCTTCAGCGGAGCGAGTACTTCTTTCAGTATCTTTTCGCGGTTTTTCAGATTGAGCATCTCTATTTCGGCACCTACCAGATTGATGTGGGAGGAGATTACCTTCAGTGTGTCTATCTCCGTGTCATGAAGGGCCTCGCGTACGTCTGCACGGTCAATAATGCACTCGTAGATAGTACATTCCGACTGCTTGATGTCCACACCCAATCCTGAGGAGGCATTGGCCTGCGGGTCGGCATCTACAACGAGCACTTTCTTTTCAAGCGTGGCGAGTGAGGCTGCGAGGTTGATTGTCGTCGTAGTCTTGCCTACACCACCCTTTTGGTTAGCCATAGCAATTATTTTTCCCATAATCTCAATATTTATTGGCAGCGAAATAAGTGATAATTCCGGATAGCGCCTACAAATTTGGAGAAAGATTGCAAAAACGGTTGATAAGTCGGCTGTTTTGTTAATAACTCACAGACGTTTACCGCTGTTTTTCTTCTTGTAAATTGCGCGTAAAGCGTTCTTTCTCTGTTTAGTGGGCAAATATACGTATTTATCTTGAAATGAAGCTGATTTTTTGTCTCGCTTGCAGAAGATTAAGATTTGTAAACCAATGGAAGACATTGGCTTGGACTATTCTCTCTACTTGCATGAGATGTACATCTCGTGTTGTTTGAAACGTGCATCTCATGTTGCTCGAGATGTACATCTCATGCAGATGGACTACCGTGTGGAAGATGGTCGGGGGATAAGTTGTTCCCGGGCAGAAGGAGAGGAGCTGGTGTCAGACCAAGGCTTTGACGAACTCCCAGCAGAAGTACGCACACATCACACATTTCACTACTGTGCCCAGCAAGAATCCAAGCAGCGAGCCCAGCCCCGATTTCAAGGCCTGGTCTGTCTTGCTGCCTCCCATCAGTTCGCCGGCAAAGGCTCCGAGAAAGGGGCCGAGGATGATGCCCCAAGGCATGAAGAACAACCCTACGATGGTGCCTATGAGGCAGCCGCGCGTTCCCCACCGACTGCCTCCGCTGTATTTGCTGCCCAGCATCGGGACGAAATAATCCAGTATCTGTACAAGGACGACTGCTGCCAGCCATAAAAGTAACTGCGTGGTGGAAAACTGCGCCTTGTCCGTGAAATGTAGAAGCAACAAGCCTGCATAGGCTACGGGCGGTCCCGGAATCATAGGCAGGATGCAGCCTGCCAATCCGACAATCAGGCAGAGGATGCCCAAGATGATGAGAAGAATCTCCATAGGTGTATCGTTTCTGTTGGTGAAGATGACAGCGGTTGTTCCCTGCTACTCGAATCGGTTGTATATGACAATGGGGCGGGAGCGGCGTGTGCTCATCGACGGGAACCATATATCGTCGGCTGTGAGGCCACATTGCTTGATGGCTTCGGCGCAGTATTCCAGTCGTCCGAAGTCGGCATCGACATTGTTTGTACCGAATGTGAATTTGATTCCACGTGCTTTGGCGCGACGGATAATCTCGAAACTGGGAATCCGGTAGCGTGCATTGATTTCCAGAGCGATTCCATGTTGTTGCAATACATCCAATACGCGTTCAATGCGTCCGTCCGTCCAGTACTTGTCGTAATCATGCGCCATAGTATCGGGCAAGAAGGTAGGGTTGGCATAAATGTCGGCAGGCTCGTTGGTCAGAATCAGGACTGTTTGGTCGACAAGGTGGTCCATATACTGTTCAAGCGTAATGTCATCAAAGAGTGCTTCTTCGGCCCGGTAGATGCGCGAATTACGTCCCTTGTGGTCTATGATGGTCATGGCGTCGGTAAACAGGTAATCGAAAATCCCCAAGGCTTCCTGCGAGAAAGTTGCCGTCCATTTGCGTCCCTCACCTTGTACACCGCACAGGAATGGCATCCCTTTTACTTCATTAAAATAGTCGTACACTTCTTTGTCATCGGCCAGCATACGTCCTACGCCTCCTTCTCCAGCATTGGGGGCGACACCATAGTTGATACCGTAATTCATGGACATGGCGTGTGCCATTTCCTTCGTCAGCCCTCCTTTCAAGTGAACGTGATAGTCTATAACTGGGAAATCGTGCTGCTGTAGCCTGATTATCTCATCCGTGCGCTCGTCTACCGGAGCAAGTGTGTCGGCTTCGTTGCGTGCTTCCTTGGCAAGCCGTTCGATGGCGAGATTCCGGAATGACACTTCGCCGTGTATGCCTTGCAGGGCAATGGAACCTTGACTCAGCAGTTGCCGGGCGTGCTCCTCTGTGCGATATGGATGTTCGGGTTCGGTATAGCAGACAACTTCGGTTCCGTTAATGCAGACAATGATGTTTTGTCCGCGTACGGTTATCTCGAAGTCAAACCATTCTCCATCTTTTGCGAGTGAGCGATAGAGGTTGCGCACCGAGGCGAGTGAGCCGCTCTTGCGTGTGCCGTCGATGTCTCCGTTACGGAATATCACTTCATAACCGGACTCGCCGTCCGTATGAAAGAGGAGGCCTGCTTCGGAGCCGGGTTGTGTGAGGGCTTCTCCGGTGAGTCGGAAATTTTGGTATTCTTTGTCGTTGAAGAGCTTCCGGCCTTCTGCAATGACCGGGTCTGCCGTGTGAAGCGTAGATGTCCCGTCATTCCATTGGTCAAGTGGCTCGGGAGAACTGCTCCTGCCACAGCTTGTCAGGGTTGTTAGAAACAGAATAATTGCGGCAGCTGCCGTCTCGATGCGTGCAGCAATGGTAGAATGGCAAAAAGTGTTCATTATAGCATGGATTTTATGAATGATTATATTCCAATTATTGTCGGTACAAAGTTAGCCTTTTCTGAAAATATCTTTGAATACAAAAGAATTATTATCTTTGTAGTATTCTGTTTAAAGCCTTTTTAGCTACTTTTGCACGATAATAAAAAAGAAAGTTATGGAAAATCAGAGACCTTTGATATTGATTTCCAATGATGACGGCATCATTGCGAAAGGTATTAGCGAGTTAATCAAATTCCTCCGTCCGCTGGGCGAGATTGTGGTAATGGCGCCGGATGCACCCCGCTCTGGAAGTGCGTGTGCGCTGACTGTAACGGAACCTATCCACTACCAGTTGGTCCGTAAGGATGTTGGGCTGACGGTATACAAGTGTTCCGGTACGCCGACCGATTGTGTGAAGCTGGCTTTTCATACGGTGCTCGACCGCAAGCCCGACTTGGTGGTAGGCGGCATCAACCACGGCGACAATTCTTCTGTAAACCTGCATTATTCCGGTACGATGGGCGTTGTGATAGAGGGATGCCTGAAAGGAGTGCCTTCCATCGGATTCTCCCTTTGCAACCATGAGCCGAACGCTGATTTTGAGCCCGCAGGTCCTTACATCCGCGAGATAGCCCGGCTGGTATTGGAGAAAGGGCTTCCTCCGTTGACGTGCCTCAATGTCAATTTTCCTGATGCCAAAGAACTGAAGGGCGTGAAGATTTGCGAACAAACCAAGGGGCAATGGACCAATGAATGGGAAAACTTTGCCCATAGAGGAGATGCCCATTACTACTGGCTGACCGGCGAGTTTGAGAACAACGATGCCGAAAATGAGAAGAATGACCATTGGGCGCTTGATAACGGTTATGTGGCAATCACCCCGACCACGGTGGATGCAACGGCATACGGCTTGATTGATGAACTGAAAGCATGGTTCTGAATTAATTGACAATTATCAATTGATATGAAGTATTACTTGATTGTCGGTGAAGCTTCCGGCGACCTGCATGCCTCCCATCTGATGGCTGCATTGAAGGAGGAGGACTCGCAAGCGGAGTTCCGTTTCTTCGGAGGCGACCTCATGGCTGCAGTGGGCGGTGTGATGGTGAAGCATTACAAAGAGTTGGCGTATATGGGGTTCATTCCCGTATTGCTGCATCTGCGCACCATCTTTGCCAATATGAAGCGCTGCAAGGAGGATATTGTTGCGTGGCAGCCGGATGTGCTGATTTTGGTGGACTATCCGGGCTTTAACCTGGATATAGCCAAGTTTGTCCATGCCAACACAAGGATTCCTGTCTTTTATTATATTTCTCCCAAGATTTGGGCATGGAAGGAATACCGCATCAAGAATATTAAACGGGATGTGGATGAGCTGTTCTCCATCCTACCGTTCGAGGTGGAGTTTTTTGAAGGGAAGCACCGGTATCCGATACATTATGTCGGCAATCCGACAGTGGATGAAGTGACGGCTTTTCTTGCTTCCAGCTCAGAGACATTCGACGACTTTGTCCGGGCAAACGGACTTTCGGCCAAACCCGTCATTGCTCTGCTGGCCGGTAGCCGCAAGCAGGAAATCAAGGACAATCTGCCCGACATGCTTCGTGCGGCAGCTTCTTTCAGATGGCTCCGTCCCGCGTTCTATACACATGTAAATGCCGCGGATTCTTCCTTGAGATTCTTTGCCACGGTACTGTTCTCCTCCATCTGTCCGTTTACAGTGGACATGGACTGTACCAGGGAATCAATGTTCGTGGCTGCATCAGTCACGCCGTTTGCGGACTCTTCGACCGCACGGCTGATGCCCTCAATTGCCTCTGTCATCTCCATCCTGTCTCTTATACACATCTGACGCTGCCGACG
>ENA-UBDJ01000932-UBDJ01000932.1-human-gut-metagenome-genome-assembly--contig:-NODE-932-length-14358-cov-5.954835_pt1 | contig 14358 bp, 10 predicted proteins | sample MGYA00244279_ERZ654774 | MGnify/ENA primary metagenome ERZ654774 (study PRJEB26926, sample SAMN06164701) | human gut metagenome | biome: ENVO:00009003; feature: ENVO:2100002; material: ENVO:00002003...
CGTGGGCTCGGAGATGTGTATAAGAGACAGCTTCAATATTATGGCAACTCAAGCTATTGATGCTACTATATTTGCATCTTCACATCCCGATATCGCTAAACGTACGAGTATCTCCGGTCTTTTAATTTCTTGTGTAATGTTACTGATTGGTATTTTATCTTTTGCTTCTACTTTTGAACTGGAAGATAAATCGTCTACTGTCAGTATGGCTCTGATGGTCTTTGGAACAGGATTGTTCCTTTTAGGTATATTCCGGCTTTTCTGGAAGTCAAAAGAAGTGGTCTATGTACCGACAGGAAGCATAGCGAAAGAGCGTAGTATTTTCTTTGATCTGAAGCATATGGACAAGTTGACTGACCTTGTTAATTCCGGTTCATTTTCTGCGGATTCAAAGATTAAGAGTGAGGCAAGTGGTAATATACGTATGGACGTGATACTATCTGCTGATAATAAATTTGCAGCTGTACAGCTATTCCAGTTTGTACCTTATACATATCAGCCGGTGACTGCTGTGCATTATTTTACCAATGATGCAGCTGCAGCTGTTGCTGCGTTTCTGACTAAAAGTCAATTGAATTAAAGTGCTTAATGCCAAATGGTATTCATGTTGATGGCGAATTGTCATTCATCAGAAGATCATTTCTAAGATAGTCAAGTGCAGGGATGCAGGGATAAATGGATAATGGATTGATAATTACTGAATATCGCACTTCTATGTCTTAATAGCTTAGATACAAGCAGGCTTTAAGGAATAATTTGACATGTGGGGATTAACCGTCGATGACGGCAATCCCCATTTTTTTCATTAAGAAGCACGCATTCATGTTCTGTGCGACTCCGCTTCTCATCTGGTATGAAAATGTCAGTTCGTTGTTGGTAATGTCCGCTTCGAAACAATAATTCCGGATATTTTGTGGAAAAGCATCTATTAGTGTGCCTAGCAGTAGGTCATGAGTAGCGATAATACCATTGGCATCCATGCTCATGAACTGTTTGATTAAGGCAAAAGAACCTTTCTGTTTATCCATAGAGTTAGTTCCTTTCAGAATTTCATCAAGGATGATAAATAATTCTTCTCCGGCTTTGAGTTTATCAATGATTAGTTTCAGTCGTTTGAGTTCGGCGAAGAAGTAAGATTCGTTGTCGGTGAGTGAATCACTTGTCCGGAGGCTGGTGACAAGACGAGCGGGAAATATTTCCATTTTCGCAGCCCATACAGGAGCACCAATGCAAGCCAAGAGGTAGTTGACACCTACGGTGCGCAGGTAAGTACTTTTGCCTGCCATGTTGGCGCCGGTAATAATGATAAAGAACGGGCGTTTCTCCATATCGATTCCATTGCGGACACATTTATTGCGGTTCATGAGCGGATGCCCTAAGGCTTCGGCTTGCAGATGGAAAGACTGAGAAGTTATTTGAGGATAGATGTAATCCGGATGGTTGTATGAGAATGTTGCAAGAGAACAATAAGCATCAATTGCTCCGATAGCTTCGATCCAGCGGGGAAGATCTGCGGAGTGTGCTTCTTTCCATTTCTCGATTTGCATGACTTGGCGGAGTTCCCAAAATAGGAGGCCGTTCAAGATGGTGCTCATTAGCAGATTACCTCGCTGGTCGAGTGCATTCATGAGTTTAGCAAGGCGATGTACGGACTGGGAAGCTGTTTGATTTTGGCTTGTAAGTTCGGCTTTCAGTTGTTGCAATGCAGGGCTGTGCATCTCTTTTTTCTCGGTGATGAGAATCTGGTCGGCGTAAGTAGACAGAATTTGTAGTTTTTCGCCATACGTCGCTTGTATTTTGGTTATTCCTTTTGAGAAGATAAAACTGAATACGACAAAGCATGCAAATACTATCCCGCTGATGCTTGCAGGGAGAAATCCCAGAATCGTTGCGCCGATACACAGGAGGTTTATAATACCTACTGCTGTCGGGAGGATACGGAGGAAAGCGTGTTTCCGATAGTCGCTCGGACTGTTGACCCATTCTTTAATTTCAGAGGTGTCGGATGGCTTGCCTTTATAAAGTAATCCGAGCAGGCGGAATTGTTGTCGAAACTCAAGTTCTGAAGATAGTTCCCGAATCGCTTCCTGACGTTGTTCGATAGCTTCTTTTTCTTCCAGATGTGCATTGAACCAGTTGGCAAGACGCTGTTTGCCGATGGGGGTCGAAGTACGATTGATATACTGGAATAGTGAGTGCTCGCCAAATATGTCCAAGTCGAAAGTATAGAGATGAGACGGATCGATGTATTCCTTTCCGTTGTCGAAGTCGGAAAAGTCATATTGCAGTGCTCGTAGTTCCTGCTGATTGATTTCTATTTTCTTTTTGAGATAATCTTTCCAGTAAAACCATCGGTTGTGGCTTTGCACCAGCCAAATGAAAGCGATGATGGGAAGTACGGTAAGTACGATGAGTTTTAACCATCCGTCGGACCAAAAAATAATGGCGGAGGCTACTGCTTCTACGAATAAGATCAGTCTCAGAAGGCTGATATAGCGAATGCGTTTCCGCGCTTTTTGTAGTTGTTGTTCTGTTTCCTGAATGATTTGTTGATAGGTTGCTATAATATTTTCTTGTTTTTCCATACGATTATATTGCTTTTCGGACAAAGGTAATATAATTCGTAAAAGGCTGAATGGGAGCGTGTTTTTGTAAAGAGCAGATTTACTCTTTATTAACGGTCATTCAGTAATCAGCGATGAAGTAAGTTGTGATGGTTTAGAACAAAGTAACATAGGGAATAAACACACTTTGTTATTGTCACTTGTCACCTTTGCGTGATAAGTGTCTTATAATTAGTTAAGTAATGGTGATAATAACCGGTGATAATAAGGTGATAATAGATGTTTTTCTGCTTTCTATTATCACCTGTTTTTAATAGATAATACGGTTAATTTGTTGATTATCAGTGGTAAGCGCGCTGTTTTAAAGCCTTTGCCTATTTATGTTAAGAACTCCCTTTTAGGCATGAATGTACGTTGTTTATGCCATATATTACTTCCTGTATGCCGCCTATATTAAGACAAGACTCGGCAACCTTAACCTGTAAACAAGGTTTGACTAATATATTTTGTTCGTTTCATATTTTCGTTTCACGTCCGTGATCTGTTCGGTTCACGTATGTGAGCTCAATAGTTTACGTACGTGGACTGATGGGAGCATGTACGTGAAACGATTTATTGTTACTGACGGAATATATTAATCATGCCTGCATAATAGCATAATGAATCGTTCATTTGCTGTTGTTCCCGGGAGCTTATTCTTTCATAGTTGATATGGGGCTGACTAAAAAGTCGGTAGTATCTTAAATCTTCTCCTTCCCGAAGGGAGGGGAATTGGAGATACTACCGACTTTTTAGTCAACCCCGACTCAGGTATTAACGCTTGATATACCAGATAAAACACCTGATATTCCAGATGAAAAAAGACAAGATAAGATTATAAAAAGAACCATAAACCGTATTTCATGAGTAAACAAACTTCGGGGGCGATTGACTTGCTTCCGGGATAATTGCGTGTAAGAGGTGCTGTGCCAAGAAGGCGAAAGGGGCTTCTTGGCTTCTTTTTTCAACATTTCTTTTTCCATTCTTGCATTTATGCGCTAAAATTTATAACTTTCCACTCGAAAAGGCGTTGAATGAAGAAAGGAGGATGGCTTATGAAGAAAGGATATATTTTGTGGTTGCTGATAAGCGTGATTAGCCTTCCGGTAGTTGCGCAGAATATCATTTATTCAAACTTGAAGGAGTTGATGGCTCAAGATGGCGATACCCTTGCAGTGTTGCGAGTAGAGAAGCGTTCCAGAAGCCAGATTCTATTGACAGGCGGGGCTGACTACCGGATAACGGCAGGCAATGATGAATCTATGTGCCGCCAGTTGAAGAAGCGTTGTTTTGCGGTGCGTACTTCTGAAGGAGACTTATTTATCAACTGTCGTAAGTTGCGTTATAAAAAGATGCGTTTCGGGGCGTGGTATGCTCCGGCTGTTCAGTTGGGCAAAAATATCTATTTCTGTGCGATGCCATTAGGGTCGGTAATTGGTGGGACATTTGCAGAAGAAGATGATGTGAAACTGGGCGGAAATGTGGGAGATGCTCTTGCTGCTTCAAGTCTGGTTACTAAACGGGTCTGCTATGAGCTGAACGGTGAGACCGGAAAGATTGATTTTGTAGGAAAAGAAAAGATGGCGCAACTGCTGGAAAAACATCCGGAATGGAAAAAAGCCTACCTTACAAAAGACAGTCAGGAAGCGAAGCATACCTTCAAGTATCTGCAAATGCTGTGTGGTGAGCAGCAGAAAGAATAAATAATACCTTTCTGATAATAAATCTACCAAAACCTTTGTCTTTTCTCTTCTTTTTTTCTATATTGCGAAGAGTTATAGAACTGTATTGCTTACAGTTTGTAATCCTTAATTCTGCTTATTATGAAGATAACTCTTGGCAACACGTTACCTCCTTACCCAGCTTTCATAGAAGGTATCCGGAGGGCCCCCGACCGTAGTTATACGCTTACGCCGGCGCAGACAGCTACGGCATTGAAGAATGCATTGCGCTATATCCCCTTGGAATTGCATGAGCAACTGGCACCTGAATTTATGGAAGAATTGCGTACCCGTGGGCGAATTTACGGATACCGCTTCCGTCCCGCAGGCGATCTGAAAGCCAGACCGATTGATGAATATCGTGGCAAATGTGTGGAAGGCAAAGCCTTTCAAGTAATGATTGACAACAATCTCTGTTTTGATATCGCGTTGTATCCCTATGAACTTGTAACTTATGGTGAAACCGGCCAAGTTTGTCAGAACTGGATGCAATACCTCCTGATCAAGCAATATCTCGAAGAACTTACTCCTGAGCAAACACTGGTCATTGAGTCCGGACATCCGTTGGGACTGTTTCGTTCCCGTCCCGATGCTCCCCGCGTTATTATTACCAACTCTATGATGATAGGCCAGTTCGACAATCAGCACGATTGGCACATTGCCGCACAAATGGGAGTTGCCAACTATGGGCAGATGACGGCGGGCGGCTGGATGTATATCGGTCCGCAGGGTATTGTTCATGGCACTTTCAACACATTACTCAACGCCGGGCGATTGAAACTCGGCATTCCGCAGGACAAAGATTTGCGTGGTCACCTCTTCGTATCTTCCGGTTTGGGAGGAATGAGCGGGGCACAGCCAAAGGCAGCCGAAATAGCCGGAGCAGCCTCTATTATAGCCGAAGTCGATAGCTCCCGTATCGAAACACGTTATCGGCAGGGATGGGTAGGCCATGTCACACAGGACCTGTCGGAAGCTTTCCGCCTGGCAAAAGAAGCGATGGAACGTCGGGAACCTTGCTCGATAGCCTATCATGGCAACGTCGTTGATTTGCTGGAATATGCGGAACGCGAGCAGATTCATATTGAACTTTTGTCCGATCAGACCTCTTGTCATGCCGTTTACGAAGGAGGCTACTGTCCCGCAGGCTTGACTTTCGAAGAGCGGACCCGCCTTCTTCATGAATCTCCTGATCAGTTCCGTCGTCTGGCAGACGCTTCTTTGCGCCGCCATTTTGAGGTAATCCGGAAACTGGTGGCACGCGGCACTTACTTCTTCGATTATGGCAACTCTTTTATGAAAGCGATTTATGATGCCGGAGTGAAAGAGATTTCCCGCAATGGAGTTGATGAGAAAGACGGATTTATATGGCCGAGTTATGTAGAAGATATCATGGGACCCCAACTCTTTGATTATGGCTATGGCCCCTTCCGATGGGTATGTCTGAGCGGTAGGCACGAAGATCTGATAAAAACGGACCGTGCCGCAATGGAGTGCATTGATGTCAATCGCCGGGGACAGGATCTGGATAATTATAACTGGATACGCGACGCCGAAAAGAACAGGCTGGTAGTAGGTACTCAGGCACGTATTCTCTATCAGGATGCCGTAGGAAGAATGAATATCGCCCTCTGTTTCAATGAAATGGTACGGCGGGGAGAAGTAGGACCGATCATGTTGGGCCGCGATCATCATGATGTGAGTGGAACCGATTCGCCTTTCCGTGAGACATCGAATATCAAAGACGGAAGTAATGTCATGGCTGATATGGCTGTGCAGTGTTTCGCCGGAAACTGTGCGCGTGGCATGAGCCTGGTAGCCCTGCATAATGGCGGTGGAGTCGGTATCGGAAAAGCGATTAATGGCGGCTTCGGCATGGTATGTGACGGCAGCGAACGAGTAGACGAGATACTTCGTTCGGCTATGCTTTGGGATGTGATGGGCGGAGTGGCCCGCCGTTCGTGGGCCCGCAATCCGCATGCAATGGAAACTAGTGACGCTTTCAATGAATCACATTCGGAAGGGTATCATATAACGATGCCTTATCTGGCTGATGACGAGCTGATTAAAAAGACAATAAAAGAAGCATTGTAATAGAAAGTAACGAAATAGAGAAATAAATATGAATTGGAGTAAGATCATCGAATGTGTCCCCAACTTTAGCGAGGGACGTGATTTGGAGAAAATAGACAAGATAGTAGCCCCTTTTCGTGGCAAATCCGGCGTGAAGCTGCTCGATTATAGCAATGATGAAGATCATAACCGTCTGGTAGTCACTTTGGTTGGCGAACCGGAAGCCTTGCGCGATGCAGTCATTGAAGCTATCGGCATTGCTGTCCGTCTGATAGACCTTAATCATCATAGCGGACAGCATCCCCGCATGGGAGCGGTGGACGTGGTTCCTTTCATTCCGATCAAGAATACGACGATGGAAGAAGCCGTCGCCCTGTCGAAAGAAGTGGCTTCCCGGGTGGCGGAACTATATAATCTCCCTGTCTTTCTGTATGAAAAGTCCGCCACAGCTCCGCATCGGGAAAATCTGGCCTCCGTCCGTAAGGGAGAATTTGAAGGAATGGCGGAGAAAATCAGACTTCCCGAATGGCAGCCCGACTTCGGCCCTGCCGAGCGTCATCCCACTGCCGGAACGGTAGCTATCGGTGCCCGAATGCCGCTAGTCGCTTATAACATCAATCTGAGTACCAATAATCTTGAAATAGCCACGAAGATAGCAAAAAATATCCGGCATATCAACGGCGGTCTCCGCTACGTCAAAGCAATGGGGGTGGAACTGAAAGAGCGGAATATCACCCAAGTATCCATTAATATGACCGATTACACCCGCACCGCCCTTTACCGTGCTTTCGAATTGGTGCGTATTGAGGCCCGCCGCTATGGAGTGGCGATTGTTGGAAGTGAGATCATTGGTCTGGTGCCGATGGAAGCGCTGATAGATACGGCCTCCTATTATTTAGGACTGGAGAATTTCTCCATGCAGCAGGTGTTGGAAGCGCGTATCATGGAATAGCGCCCGGAGTATTAAAATAACGTGCGTCCGATATAAAGCTGCTGAAACTTATATCGAATTATGATTGAAATAGTAAGAACCGAATAATAAAAGATCAATGAGTGAAAACCTGATTATATTCAATGCCCGTATTGTCACCCCGACAGGAACCTCCGCCCGTAAAGGTGCGGAAATGGGACAACTCCGCATCATAGAAAACGGAACGGTAGAAGTGACCAAAGGCATCATCACTTACGTCGGCGAGAGTCGTGGCGAAGATCGTGACGGCTATTACCAGCATTACTGGCATTACAACGCCCGGGGACATTGCCTGCTTCCGGGCTTTGTCGATTCGCATACCCATTTTGTTTTTGGCGGAGAACGTTCCGAAGAATTTTCATGGCGGCTGAAAGGCGAAAGCTATATGTCCATCATGGAACGTGGCGGAGGGATAGCCAGTACCGTAAAAGCTACCCGGCAAATGAATTTCCTGAAACTTCGCTCGGCAGCCGAAGGCTTTCTGAAGAAGATGAGTGCTATGGGAGTCACCACGGTAGAAGGTAAAAGCGGTTATGGACTCGATCGGGAAACAGAGCTGCTGCAACTGAAAATAATGCGCAGCCTGAACAATGACGAGCACAAACGTATCGACATTGTATCCACTTTCTTAGGAGCCCACGCCCTTCCCGAAAAGTATAAAGGAAGAGGAGACGAATACATCGACTTTCTGATTCGTGAAATGCTCCCCGTTATCCGCGAGAACGAACTTGCCGAATGTTGTGATGTCTTTTGCGAACAAGGAGTTTTCTCTGTCGAACAGTCCCGCCGCCTCCTTCAGGCAGCCAAAGAACAAGGCTTCCTGTTAAAGCTCCATGCCGATGAAATCGTTTCCTTTGGTGGCGCTGAGCTGGCTGCCGAACTGGGCGCTTTGTCTGCCGATCATCTGCTTCAGGCTTCCGATGCCGGAATCCGTGCAATGGCCGACGCAGGAGTAGTAGCTACCCTGCTGCCTCTGACGGCTTTCGCACTGAAAGAACCTTATGCACGCGGTCGTGAAATGATTGATGCCGGCTGTGCCGTGGCACTTGCCACAGACTTGAATCCGGGAAGCTGTTTCTCCGGTTCCATCCCGTTGACCATTGCTTTGGCGTGTATTTACATGAAACTTAGCATCGAAGAAACCATCACTGCCCTTACACTGAACGGAGCTGCTGCCCTTCATCGGGCAGACCGGATCGGAAGCATCGAAGTAGGCAAGCAAGGCGACTTTGTCATACTGAATTCGGACAATTATCACATTCTGCCATACTACGTGGGCATGAACTGTGTCATCATGACTATTAAAGGCGGTATGCTATACCCCGTCAATTGATAACTAAAATCATAAAATACCATGTTAGCAGATTTAACCGTAAAAGATTTCTTAGATAAGGTAGCCGGCAATGATCCGGTACCCGGCGGTGGCAGTATTGCCGCTTTAGGTGGAGCATTGGCTTCCGCTTTGGCCACGATGGTGACGAGACTCACCATCGGCAAGAAAGGATATGAAGCCAGCGAAGAAGTAATGCAGCACGCACAGACGCTTACCACCCGATTCCAAAAAGAATTCATCGCCCTGATTGATAAAGACTCCGAAGCCTATGATGAAGTTTTTGCCTGTTTTAAACTTCCCAAAGCTACCGATGAAGAAAAAGCTGCCCGCAGCGCTGCCATTCAGGAAGCCACCAGGCATGCCGCTCTCATTCCGATGGAAGTTGCCCGAAAAGCACTCGAAGTGATGCCCGTCATAGCAGACATCGCCCGTCTGGGGAATCGGAACGCTATTACAGACGCTTGTGTAGCCATGATGGCGGCACGATCCGCCGTATTGGGGGCATTGCTGAATGTCCGCATTAATCTGGGGGTACTCAAAGACAAAGAATTTGTCCAAGAATTGCAAGCCGAAGCAGACCGGATAGAGCAAACCGCCTGCCGGAAAGAGAAAGAATTACTGGATGCCGTCAACCAAGACTTACGCGTATGAGCAAGAATGTGTATCAAATAGGTTCCGGAGAACTGACCTTCGAAATCATCGAACGGATCATCAACGAGAATCTGAAGCTGGAACTGGCTCCCGAAGCCAAGCTCCGCATTCAGAAATGCCGTGATTATCTCGACCATAAAATAGCTTCTTCCGAAGAACCTCTTTATGGCATCACCACCGGCTTCGGCTCGTTATGCACTAAAAATATTTCTTCCGGCGAATTGGGAACCTTGCAGGAAAACCTGATAAAGAGCCATGCCTGCAGTGTAGGCGAAGAAATCCGTCCTGTCATCATCAAACTGATGATGTTGCTCAAAGCCCACGCTCTCTCGTTGGGACATAGCGGCGTGCAACTAATCACCGTGCAGCGTATTCTTGACTTTTTCAATAACGACGTACTGCCCATCGTCTATGATCGCGGTTCCTTGGGAGCTTCCGGCGATCTCGCCCCATTAGCCAATCTGTTCCTTCCTTTGATCGGTGTGGGCGACGTCAACTATAAAGGAAAGAAATGCGAAGCCATCAGCGTGCTCGACGAATTTGGCTGGGAACCCGTCCGGCTCATGAGCAAGGAAGGGCTTGCGCTGCTCAACGGTACCCAGTTCATGAGTGCCAATGGTGTATTTGCCATTCTCAAAGCCTTCCGCCTCTCCAAGAAAGCTGACCTGATAGCCGCCCTTTCTCTTGAAGCCTTCGACGGACGTATCGACCCGTTTATGGATTGCATCCAGCAGATACGCCCTCATCCCGGACAGATCGAGACGGGAGAGGCTTTCCGTAAACTGCTGGCAGGCAGCGAACTGATCGAACGTCCCAAGGCGCACGTACAGGATCCTTACTCTTTCCGTTGCATTCCGCAAGTGCATGGTGCTACGAAAGACGCTATCCGCTATGTTTCCTCCGTACTGCTGACCGAAATCAATTCCGTCACGGACAATCCAACGATCTTCCCTGACGAAGACAGAATCATTTCCGGTGGAAATTTCCACGGTCAGCCGTTGGCTATCTCCTATGACTTTCTAGCCATTGCCTTGGCAGAACTGGGAAACATTTCCGAACGCCGTGTCTCTCAATTGATTATGGGACTTCGCGAACTTCCGGAGTTTTTGGTAGCCAATCCGGGACTGAATTCCGGTTTTATGATTCCCCAATATGCTGCTGCGTCTATGGTCAGCCAGAACAAAATGTACTGTTATGCCGCATCGAGCGATTCCATCGTTTCGTCCAACGGGCAGGAAGACCACGTAAGTATGGGGGCCAATGCCGCAACCAAACTTTATAAAGTGATGGACAACCTTGAACATATCCTTGCCATCGAACTGATGAATGCTGCGCAGGGCATCGATTTCCGCCGTCCGCTGAAAACGTCTCCGCTGCTGGAGAGTTTCCTGCATGCCTACCGGAAAGAAGTGCCTTTTGTGAAAGATGACATCGTGATGTATAAAGAAATACATAAAACAGTCGCTTTTTTAAAAAGGACTAAGTTAGAGTACTAAACCTCCTTTTTCGCTTTTCGTTAATAATGGTGACTGTTATTGCCGGATAAACGATCGATTCTTATCGGTATTTATCCGGCATTTGCCGATTATTCTCCCTCTTACAGCGATAAAACTTTACTTCATATACCTCTATTCCTTACTTTTGCTCTATATTTCCTCTTAACACTTGTTTTCATATACCTCTAATGAATGATAATATTTATCAAATGGGCTATAAATAAAAGGAAACTTGATTTGTTAATTGAGTTTTCTATATATCTTTGTTCCGTTTTTCGCTTTAAATGGTGAATTTATAGAAAACTGAGTCTAACAAAATCTAAAAAGAGTGATGATGGAGCATGGAAGAGACGCGTCCCAAAAGGCGGAGCTGAGAGAACGGATTATAATGACCGCGACAGAAGCTTTTACTTTGAAAGGTATCAAGTGTATTACGATGGATGACATTGCGGCAGCATTGGGCATTTCCAAACGTACGCTCTATGAGGTTTTTGCAGATAAGGAATCATTATTGAAAGAGTGTATTCTGCAAAAGCAAGCTGAAAGAGACAAATACTTGCAGGAGATATACGAGCAATCCAACAATGTGCTGGAGGTGATACTTGCTGTCTTTCAGAAAAGCATCGAGATCTTTCATCAGACCAACAAGCGCTTCTTCGAGGATATAAAGAAATATCCGAAGGTATATGCGATGATGAAAGACCGTAGTGAAAGTGACTCGGAGAAGACGATGTCTTTCTTTAAGTCGGGGGTAGAGCAAGGTATCTTTCGGGCGGATGTCAACTTTGAGATAGTCAATCTGTTGGTGCGCGAGCAGTTTGATGTGCTGTTGAATACGGACATTTGCAACGAATATCCTTTTATAGAAGTATACGAATCCATCATGTTTACCTATATACGTGGCATTTCCACGGAAAAAGGAGCCAAAGTTTTAGAGGAATTTATATCAGAATATCGTAAAAACCGGGTCGAGCAACAATAGGAGCTAGGTTCGGATGACAAACAATTAAGGATCAAATAGAAACGAGTTTATGAACAGATTGAAAAGATTGACAGGCAAGAAAATGCTTCTGACGGCAATGGCTCTCTGTGCGTTTGGCTTTGCAAAGGCTCAGACGGAGCAGACAACGCAGAATACGCTGACATTGACGCTGGACAAAGCCCTGGAAATAGCGTTGGATGAGAATCCTACGATAAAGGTGGCGGCAGAAGAAATTGCCTTAAAGAAAGTTGCAAGTAAGGAAGCGTGGCAGAGCCTGTTACCCGAAGCAAGCCTAAACGGATCACTGGATCACACGATCAAAGCGGCTGAAATGAAACTGAACGATATGTCGTTCAAGATGGGGCAGGATGGTACGAATACCGCCAATGCCGGACTGAGCATTAACCTGCCTTTGTTTGCACCGGCAGTCTACCGGGCCATGTCAATGACAAAGACAGATATCGAACTGGCAGTGGAGAAGTCGCGTGCTTCCGAACTGGATTTGATCAATCAGGTAACCAAGGCTTATTATCAGCTGATGCTTGCACAAGATAGTTATGAAGTGCTTCAAGGCAGCTATAAGTTGGCAGAAGATAATTTCAATGTCGTGAACGCCAAATATCAACAAGGTGCAGTCAGCGAATTTGATAAGATCAGCGCAGAAGTACAGATGCGCAGCATCAAGCCGAATGTCATTTCTGCCGTCAATGCCGTGACGCTGGCAAAACTCCAGTTGAAAGTGTTGATGGGCATTACGGCTGATGTGGATATTAAGACTGACGATAATCTGACAAACTACGAATCAATGCTGTTTGCCAATCAGTTGAAAGAAGAAGATATGAGTCTGGAGAACAATACAACGATGAAGCAGTTCGAGCTGAATATGAAATTGCTCGAAAAGAACGTGAAGTCGCTGAAAACGAACTTCATGCCTACTTTGTCGATGAGCTTCTCTTATCAATATCAGTCTTTGTATAATCCGAACATCAATTTCTTTGATTATACGTGGAGCAACAGTTCGTCTTTGATGTTCAATCTGAGCATTCCTTTGTATAGGGCGAGCAACTTTACGAAGGTAAAATCGGCCCGCATCCAGATGCGCCAGCTTGACTGGAACCGCATCGATACGGAGAGAAAACTGAATATGCAGGTAGTCAGCTACCGTAACAATATGACTGCCAGCTCCGAGCAGGTGGTCAGCAACAAAGAAAACGTGATGCAGGCTGAAAAAGCGGTACAGATTGCCGGAAAACGTTATGAAGTCGGTAAGGGAACCGTGCTTGAACTTAACAGTTCGCAGGTATCACTGACGCAGGCACAACTTACTTACAATCAATCAATCTACGATTACCTGGTAGCTAAGGCTGACCTTGATCAGGTTTTGGGAAAACAATAAAGATAGACAACTAAAATTACAACTAAGGAATATGAAAAAAGGTATCCAATTAGTGGCTCTGCTATTGACAGTAGTAATGAGCTCATGTACGGGTGGAAAAGATAAGGCTGCTGTGAAACAGGAAGACGAGAAGCCCAGAGTAAAAGTGGCTGATGTAACAGCCCGTCCCGTAGATCAGATACAGGATTATACAGCGACGGTAGAAGCTGAAGTAAAGAACAACATTGCTCCTTCGTCACCTGTCCGCATCGACCGGATTCTGGTAGAAGTGGGCGACCGTGTATCCAAAGGCCAGAAGCTGGTGCAGATGGATGCAGCCAACCTCACACAGACGAAACTGCAACTGGACAATCAGAAAATTGAATTTAATCGTATCGACGAACTTTATAAGGTAGGCGGTGCTTCCAAATCAGAGTGGGATGCTGCGAAGATGCAGCTCGATGTGAAGCAGACTGCTTATGATAATCTGGTAGAGAATACGTTTCTGTTGAGCCCGATCAACGGAGTAATCACTGCCCGTAATTACGATAATGGTGATATGTATAGTGGCGGAAGTCCGGTGCTGGTAGTAGAGCAGATCACTCCGGTCAAGCTGATGATCAATGTGTCTGAAACCTACTTCACGAAGGTGAAGAAAGGCGAACCGGTAGATGTGAAGCTGGATGTATATGGCGACGAACTGTTCAAGGGAACTATCAGCCTGATCTATCCGACTATCGACGCAACTACCCGTACTTTCCAGATCGAGATCAAGTTGGACAACAAAGATCAGCGTGTACGTCCGGGAATGTTTGCCCGTGCTACCTTGAACTTCGGTACGGCGGACAACGTCGTAGTACCCGACTTGGCTATTGTGAAACAGGCAGGTTCCGGCGATCGCTATGTGTACGTTTATAAAGATGGCAAAGTGTCCTACAACAAAGTGGAGTTAGGCAGACGCATGGGCTCGGAGTATGAGCTGAAATCCGGTGTGCCCGATAACTCGCAGGTGGTAGTGGCCGGACAGGCACGTCTGATAAACGGTACGGAAGTAGAGATCGAGAAGTAAAATCACTATTAAACTAATCACTATAAAGAAATGAGTTTATACGAAGGTGCGGTTAAGAAACCGATTATGACCTCCCTCTGCTTTC
>ENA-UBDJ01000937-UBDJ01000937.1-human-gut-metagenome-genome-assembly--contig:-NODE-937-length-14311-cov-4.781987_pt1 | contig 14311 bp, 10 predicted proteins | sample MGYA00244279_ERZ654774 | MGnify/ENA primary metagenome ERZ654774 (study PRJEB26926, sample SAMN06164701) | human gut metagenome | biome: ENVO:00009003; feature: ENVO:2100002; material: ENVO:00002003...
ATTTCTGCCTGTCTCGTGGGCTCGGAGATGTGTATAAGAGACAGGGTTAAGAATAGTCACAAAGTCTGGATAAAATAGTCAGTTTATGTTATATTATATAGGAAAAAAACATGTAACTTATTTATCTGATTTTATAAGTTTTTTTGTGGAGGGAACGGATAAGAACAGATATCATAAGGATAAAATTTTATCGTGAGGAAGGTGAGCAATTGGAAAACTATACTAAGTACAAACTGAAAAGCAGTGATGAACTTGCATCAGTGCTTGACGGTAAGGACAACCTGTTTGTGATTGCCTGCAACAAATGTTTCAAAGAATTTGAAACTGTTGACGAACCGGATTGTGACGAATTTCTGAAATTCGCTGCAGATCAGGGAAAGAATGTTACAGGCAGTGCAAAATTTGATTTCTTATGCAACAAGATGCACACAGAAAGAAAATTACAGGATCTGATTCCGGAAGGTACAGAGAATGTAGTAGTAATTTCCTGTGGCCTTGGTATTCAGACCGTTGCGGATCTGGCAGGTAAGCCGGTAGTTGCTGCAAGCAACACCCTTAACTACAGAGGTCATCATGGTATGGCACTTACCAAGAAGAGCTGTGACGCATGTGCGCAGTGTTATCTGAACATTACCGGAGGTGTCTGTCCGATCGTTGACTGTTCAAAGAGTCTTGTCAATGGACAGTGCGGTGGAGCAAAGAATGGAAAATGCGAAGTAGATCCGAATAAAGACTGTGCATGGGAGAAGATTTACCAGAGACTTGCAAAACAGGGACGTCTGGAAGAATTCTTAAACCAGCCTGTACAGGTTCGTGATTTCTCCAAAGTTAATTTCAAAGTGATCAACGACTATGTGAAGTCCATCAGAGAAGACAGACTGGACGGATATTACGGCGGTGTTCATCCGTCAGAACGCAAGGAATTCAGTGAGCACATCGCTCTGAAGAAATTCCCGGATCCGAAGACAGTTGTAATCTCCATGTCACAGCATCTGGGCGCACCGGCCAATCCGATCGTTCAGGTTGGTGACACTGTAAAAGTTGGTCAGAAGATCGGTGAAGCTGCCGGATTTATCAGTGCTCCGGTACATTCCAGCGTAAGCGGAACCGTAGTTGCTGTTGAACCGCGTATGCATGGCACGCGCGGAAGCGAAGTGATGGCTGTTGTTATTGAATCGGATGGAAAAAATACTCTGCACGAATCCGTACAGCCACATGGTGATCTTGACAATCTTACTCCGGATGAGATCATTGATATCATCCGTGAAGCCGGAATCGTTGGTATGGGCGGTGCAGGTTTCCCGACCTGTGTCAAACTTAAACCTGCCAAACCGGTAGATACCATCCTTCTCAACGGATGTGAATGTGAGCCTCTGTTAACAGCAGACCACAGAGTACTCCTTGAGTATGCAGATGACATTATTTTTGGCCTGAAAGCAGTCCTTAAGACAACAGGTGCCGAGAAGGGTATCATCGTTATCGAGGACAATAAGCCGGATGCCATTGAATTAATGCAGAAAAAAGTTGCTGACATCGGAAACATGGAAGTATTTGTTGCAAGAACCAAATACCCGCAGGGTGCTGAGAAAACTCTCATTAAGCGCGTTATGGGAAGAATTGTTCCAAGTGGCGGTCTTCCGGCAGATGTCGGCGTTGTAGTAGATAATATCAGTACAGTAAAAGCAATCTCCGATGCGATCCAGACAGGAATGCCTCTGGTTGAGCGTGTTGCTACAGTAACAGGCGAGAAGATCAAGAATCCTGGAAACTTCGTTATCAAGATCGGTACAAGCGTAAGAGAGCTGATCGATTATTGTGGCGGATTTACAGATGACGATGTTCTGGTTAAGATGGGCGGACCAATGATGGGATTCCCTCTGAACACACTGGATGTACCGATGATGAAAGGCTCCAATGGTATTATTGCCGTTGAACCGGATGAGACAAAAGAACAGCCGTGTATCAAGTGCGGACGTTGTGTAGATGTATGTCCGATGGAACTTTCACCTCTGTATTTCGTGAAATATGCGAAAGACGAGAACTGGCAGGGCATGAAAGACATGAACGTTATGGATTGTGTTGAGTGCAGATGCTGTCAGTATATCTGTTCTTCCAAGATTCCGATCATTAACAGTATCAAAGCCGGAAAAAATGCAGTAAGGGGGATGAAGTAATATGTTGATTACCCAGTTAAAAGCAAAAGAAGCGATTACATCACTGACAGCCGGAAAGAAAGTTTTCATTATCAACTGTCATGGATGTAAGGAAGTTCGTTTTCCGGAAAAAGAAGCTGCCCGACTTCAGAAGGAACTTGCAGCTGAAGGAAATGTGACAGGAATCATGACAACTGATTACATCTGTAATCCGGAAAATATGGAATTACGTCTTAAGAAACATATGAGCAAGATCCAGGAAGCAGATCTGGTTCTGGTATTCTCCTGCGGTGTTGGTGTACAGACCGTTTCAGAATATCTGGAAGATAAGATGGTCTGTGCAGCCTGCGATACATACCCGGCACCAGGTTTCCAGGGCGTGACACCGTTAGAGTACAAATGTGACCAGTGCGGTGAATGCTACCTGAACCTGACAGGCGGAATCTGCCCGATCACAGCATGTTCAAAGAGCCTTGTGAATGGCCAGTGCGGCGGTTCCAAGAACGGTAAATGTGAAGTGGACAGCGAAATGGAATGTGGATGGGAACGCATCTACAGACGTCTGAAAGAGATCGGACGCCTTGACGCGCTGAAATGTCCGACACAGATTCATAACTTTGCAACAGACGATGAATTAAAATAGATTATAATGATTGGAGCAATGTACAATGAAAATGAAAGAATTATTCGACCGTGGTGAATTTGTAGTTTCTGCAGAAGTAGGACCGCCAAAAGGAATCCACGTAGATGAACTGGTAGAAGAAGCAAAAACATACCTCAAGGATGTTCATGCAGTTAACGTAACTGATAACCAGTCTTCTGTTATGCGTCTTGGATCTCTTGCAATGTGTAAAGTTCTCAAGGATGCAGGCATGAATCCGATCTTCCAGCTGGCATGCCGTGACAGAAACCGTATCGCTCTGGAGTCTGATCTTCTCAGCGCTGCAATGCTGGGTATTGACAACATCCTCTGCCTTACAGGTGACCATACAAAGATGGGTGACCACCCACAGGCAAAACCTGTATTCGACCTTGACTCCGTATCCCTTCTTCACACAGTGAAGCTTCTGGAATCCGGTGTGGATCTTGGCGGAAACGAACTGGTTGGTGAGCCGCCAAAATTCTCCAAGGGTGCTGTTGTATCTCCATGCAGCGATTCCGTTGACGCACAGCTTGCAAAAATGGAAAGAAAAGTAGCTGCAGGTGCAGAATACTTCCAGACACAGGCAGTATTTGAGCCGGAGAAATTCATCAAATTCATGGAAAAAGCAAAACAGTTCGGAAAACCTGTACAGGTTGGTATCATCATTCCGAAGTCCGCTGGAATGGCTAAATTCATGAACAACAACGTTGCCGGCATTCATGTTCCGGACGAAATGCTCGAGGAACTGAAAGCAGACAAAGAAAAGACAAAAGCAGGTATCACAGGTGTTGAGATCGCTGCACGTATTATCAAAGAGTGCAAGCCATACTGTCAGGGTGTACATATCATGGCACTTGGATGGGAATCCAAGATCCCGGATCTGCTGAAACTGGCTGAGATCTAAGAAAATAAAACTCTGAGCTGTAAATAGTAACATCATTACAGAACAGTACTGCAAATAATTAAAAAAGCTGTCTGGATTCCGGATGTATTTGCATCCGGAACAGACAGCTTTTGTTGTATCAGCATCTAACCCTTAACCGCACCTGCGGAAACACCTTCTACAATGAATCTGGAAAGAAGAATGTAGACAATGATGACCGGGAAGATGGAAAAGGCGATCATTACATACACCTGTCCCATGTCAAACTTCAGGAAGTCTGCACTTCGAAGCTGTGCGATCAGTACAGGAAGTGTTTTCTTTTTATCTGAGTGAAGGACCAGCGCCGGAATGAAGTAATTATTCCAGCTCTGTACAAAGGTAAAAATTGCCTGCACAGCGATAGCCGGTTTCATAAGCGGGAATACGATTTTGTTAAAGGTATTAAATTCACCGGAACCGTCAATACGTGCTGCTTCCACAAGCTCCAGAGGAAGGTTGCTTTCCATGTACTGTTTCATATAGAAGAAAGTAACAGGAGCAGCAATACTTGGAACGATCAGTGGGACAAAGGAGTCGTCCAGACCTATTTTTCCCAACAGCTGAAGGAATCCAAGAGCAGTTACCTGAGTTGGGATCATCATGACTGCAAGGATAAATGTAAACATAAATTTTTTTGCTTTAAAATTGTATGCATGGATAGCGTAAGCAGTCATTGTTGAAAAATAGGTACATAAAACAGCGGAGCAGGTAGCAATGAAAATACTGTTGAACATACCATTCCATACAGGGAGTGTTCCTGCGAGAAGATTTTTCCAGTTCTCAATGAGATGTCCTCCGGGAATGGCTGTGAATCCCTTTTTCAGTGCGCCATTAGATCTGGTGGCATTGATAAACAGTACATAAAACCAGAACAGGCAGAAGAAGGAAATGATGATCAGTACGATATAGGCAAGAGTACGCTGACCTTTCATGCTCATTCCTTTTTTATTTTTGGAGTTTTTTTCATTCATTCTTCTCACCTCCATCAGTCTTTTATCTTGTTAAAGCGGAATACGATCAGGCTGAGCACTCCTGTGATAATGAACAGGAATACGGATAATGCACCACCCATTCCGTAGTTCTTGCTGAACAGATGCTTGTTCAGGAACATGATCAGTGTCATAGTGGAACGCATGGGGTCGCCGGTTCCGTTTGTCAGGATCTGAGGTACATCGAACATCTGCATGCCGCCGATCAGGGATGTGATCATAACATAGATCAGGATTGGACGAAGGAGTGGAAGAGTGATCTTTCTGAAAATCTGTGAGGAAGTTGCACCGTCTACTTCAGCTGCCTCGTAAAGCGAGGAGTCAATTCCCATCATACCTGCCATAAGAAGAATAGTTGTATTTCCGAACCACATCAGGAAGTTCAGGACTGCAACAAGGGTTCTGGCACTCCAGGCATGGCTGAAAAAGGAATATGCCTGTTTCAGTATTCCTGACTGCATCAGCATTGCATTGATGGGACCGCCGTCTGCAAATAAGGTAAAGAATAACATTGCAAAGGCGGATGCCATGATCAGGTTTGGCAGATAAATAACTGTTTTGAAGAAGCGCTGTCCCTTAAGCCGGAGGCTTGGATTGGAGAACCAGGCAGCCAGGAGCAGGGAAACCAGGATCTGTGGGATAAATCCCATTACCCACATGATCATTGTGTTTTTAAAATAAATCCAGATATCGCCACCCTGAAAGAGCTTTGCATAATTGGCAAGTCCCACAAAATTCGGTCCTATCTGCGTTAATCCAGATCTGTAATTTTCAAAGAAACTGTTATAAATTGTACTGATAAGCGGAACGAGCTGGAATATGAGATATACTACTACAAATGGTATCAGGAAGATATATCCCCATTTGTTATAGCTGACCGCTTTATGGTTATTATTCTTTGCCATTATCTTCCTCCATAGTCTGCTGTAATCCAAAGTGTGCCTGCCTGATGGTCAGGCAGGCACACAGGTTTCAATGTTTGATTAATAGGAAAGTTCCGGATATTTTTCTACAACTGCCTTATAGAACAGGTCGAGAGCTTCATCATAAGATGCGTTGCCTTCGAAGTAGTTCTTCATGGCATTCTGGAATTCTTCGTTGCAGCCCTGATCATAGATACTCATGTTACTCAGATCAATCTTATCAGCGCCTGCACAGAACATAGCCAGAGGATTCTGTCCACCAAGAACTGCATCGCCGTAGCTTTCATCTTTAGCCATTTCTTCCATGGCAGGTTTATTGTTTACGAAGTCATTATCAGCAGTAACGATTTCTTTCATAACGTCAACGTTAGTTGTCATCGTTCTCATGATATCAGCAACCAGTGTGGGATTGTCTGTGCCTGCAGCTGCTGTGATCCATGTTCCGCCCCAGTAGAAGCCCTGTGGCCCTTCTGTTGCAGCCCAGCCGCCATCTTTACCAACTGAACCATCCTGGTCAGCGCTCATGGAGAAGTCGATGAACCATGCAGGTCCGAAATATGAGAATACATTGCTGTCTTTGAAGAAGCCCTTGCTCCAGTCATCACTCCACAATTCATAGGTAGCTGTTTCTCCGGCATCAACCATTTCCTTGGACATATCTACCCAGTTTTTGATATTGTCATCAACAGTGATCTTTCCGTCAACAACCCATGGGGAAGTTACATTATTAGAGAATACACGGTAGGCATCATTTACAGTGGAAGTCATCTGATAGCCTTTTTCCTTCAGCTCTTCAGCTGTTGCCTTAAATGTATCCCAGTCTGCAACTTTCTTCTGAACCTCTGCCGGATCATCGCTTCCGAATACTTCTTTTGCAATATCTCTTCTGTAGATCATAGCACCCGGGCAGCCCTGCCAGGAAAGACCTTTTAAGTTGCCATCCGAATCTGTCATAACATCTTTGGTGTACTGATACTGGTCTGCAACTTCCTCATCTGTGATTCCCAGATCTGCCACAGACATTGTATAATCTGTATTTACATATTTCAGTGCATAATCGGCTTCAACAAGGAAGAGATCGATTTTGTCATCTGCTGCTGCATCAGCCTGTTTCAGAAGAGTCTCATCCAGATTATTCTGATATGCATTGTCATCAGAAGGAGTAATGTTCCATACAACATCAACATCTCCGATTTTGCCATGAGTTCCGTCAACTTCTTCATATCCGGGATAGTGGTCAGTCAGACGGGATTTGAATTCTTCATTCCAGCAATAAATGTTTAAAACTTTACCTTCGTCAGCGGCTGCATCTTCAGCCCATGTTGGAACTGCTGTAAGACCGGCAAGCATAGCTGCTGTTAATGTAATTGCCATAGCTTTTCTCTTCATCATGTTATTACCTCCTTGTGATAATTGTTTTGGGTTGATTGTAACTTTTCAGCAGTCCACCAACTGTGAAGATACTGAAGATTTTCTTATTTTGCCAGATTTCTGACTGATGCACCGGGGAAAAGTCTTCCATCAACGGTGAATTTATCGATGATCGTTGTTTTAGGATTTTCGATAAGATCAATCAGCTTCTGTGCGGCAAGCCGTCCAATCGTTTCTGTGTCCTGACACAGAGTTGTCAGCCGTGGCTCCAGGATGCGTGCAAAAGTAAGTCCGTCATAGCCTGCAATGGAAATATCATCTGGTATTCGAAGTCCACGTTCGTGGATTTCATTGATGCCACCCAGTGCGGAGAAGTCATCCGGATAGAGGATACAGGTAGGAGGATCTTTCAGATCCAGAAGCTCTGAAGTTGCTATTGCTGCAGCTTCTGCATCTCGATAAGGAATGACTGGCATATATTCATCAGGTATATCGATTCGTTTTTTCTGGAGAGTTCTGTAAAAACTTCCAAGTCTGTTTCGTGTGACAGAGGAATCTTCTCCGTGAATATAGGCAATCTTTCTGTGTCCCCGTTCAAGAATATAAGAGACAAGTTCTTCCATTCCCTGAATGTTGTTGGAAACAACAGCAATTCTTCCATCAAATACATGATCGATAGTGACTACCGGTATCTCGGACTGTACCAGGCGCTGTACCTCTTCTGTAAAAAAATTGATACAGGCGATCACCACTCCATCGACTCCACGGTAACGGCAGTGCTCATAATAACTGAGATGCTGACCGGAGAGGTTTCCGCTGGTAAAAGTGATGTCATATCCTCTGGATTCGGCAGTGCGTTTAAAGCTTTCCAGTACATGATTGAAATAATCATGGGTGAGGCCACTCATGGCTTCGTCTACAAAAAGTACGCCAAGATTATAACTGCGTCTGGTCTTTAGTGCTCTTGCTGAGGAATTTGGAAGATATCCCATTTCTGATGCAGTCTTCAAAATAAGCTGTCGGGTTTCTTCGCTGATATCCGAATAACCATTAAGTGCTTTGCTGACGCTTGCAACAGATACGTTACATTGTTTTGCGATGTCTTTCATGGATACCATATTATAGTCCAGCCTTTTCTGTTTTTGTTTCTAAAACGTTTTCGCAAGCTAATCGTACTTTATTTTCAGATAAAATTCAAGTATTTTTGTTATATTTGTATAATTTATCCCTGTTGCACAAAAAAGAATTTATAATAATTTATTAATTTCACAAAAAACAGGCTTTAATATAACGAAAAGTTTCGCGATGATCTTACGGAAGTTAAAATAACAGTTGTGAAATATTTTGACTGCTAAAAATGTAGTTGATTTTTTTGAAAAACTGAATTATACTGTGATAAATCCAATCTAAACTATATAATAAACATATAAATTCTGAACGTATTCGTTTTCGCAAGTCTGTTTTCGGCCTTTTCTTCACAAGTGTTTATTTATTCTTTTTAAGGAGGCTTTTCAATGAAATTCGGATATTTTGACGACAAGGCGAAAGAATATGTTATCACTACACCACATACACCATTACCCTGGATCAATTATCTGGGAAGTAATGATTTCTTTTCACTGATCTCCAACACCTGCGGAGGATATAGCTTTTATAAAGATGCAAAATTGTTGCGAATTACCAGGTACCGTTATAATAATATTCCTGCAGATTCCAACGGAAAGTATTATTATATTAATGATGACGGAGTAATCTGGAATCCGGGAACTATGCCGTCTGCAACAGAAACAGATACTTATGAATGCAGACATGGTCTTGGATACAGTCGCTTCTGTTCTTCGAAAAATAATCTAAAAGCAGAGCTTCTGGTTTTTGTGCCCTCTGATGCTTCATGTGAGATTAATTGTCTGAAACTGAAAAATAACTCTGAAACTGAAAAAAATATTTCTCTGTTCTCATACGTGGAATTCTGCCTCTGGAATGCAGTGGATGACGCATCGAACTTCCAGAGAAATTTAAGTATCGGAGAAGTGGAAGTACAGGGGAGTACGATTTATCATAAGACAGAATACAGAGAAAGAAGGAAACATTACAGTTTCTTTACAGTAAATACACAGGTGGACAATTATGATACCAACAGAGATGCTTTTCTGGGAGCAGGAAACGGGAATGCTTTTCCAGAAGCTGTATGTAAGAAAAAATGCAGTAACTCTATTGCAAGCGGATGGTATCCCATTGCTGCACATCAGATAGATCTGACTCTGCTGCCGGGAGAGGAAAAAGAATTTGTTTTTATGCTGGGATATTGTGAAAATCCGGCAGATGATAAATGGGAAGCTCCCGGAATTATCAATAAAACCTCTGCAAAAGCATTGATTGAAAGATTTAATACAATGGAAAAAGCGATGCAGGCCTTTGCAGAACTGAAAAATTACTGGGAAACATTGCTGGCACGCTTTGCAGTCGTCAGCGAGAACGAACATATTGACCGCATGGCAAATATCTGGAATCAATATCAGTGTATGGTAACCTTCAATATGTCCAGATCAGCATCTTATTACGAATCAGGAACAGGACGGGGGATGGGGTTTCGCGATTCTTGTCAGGATCTTCTGGGATTTGTGCATCTTATCCCGGAGCGGGCAAGGGAAAGGATTATTGATATAGCATCTACACAGTTTCCGGATGGAAGTGCATATCATCAGTACCAGCCGCTGACAAAACAGGGGAATCTGGATGTTGGAAGCGGATTTAATGACGACCCGTTATGGCTGATCGCAGCAGTAGCAGCATATATCAAAGAGACTGGTGATTATGGGATACTTGATGTGCAGGTACCCTTTGATTGTAAGAAGGGAACAGAGGTACCGCTTTTTGAACATCTGGAGAAATCTTTTTATTACACAGTAACCCATCTTGGTCCTCACAAACTTCCTCTGATCGGAAGGGCAGACTGGAATGACTGCCTGAATCTGAACTGTTTTTCCAGTGAACCTGGAGAATCCTTTCAGACAACAGGGCCGTCGGAAGGCCCTGTGGCAGAATCTGTATTTATTGCAGGTATGTTTGTGAAATATGGAAAAGAATTTGAGGAGCTCTGTGAGCGGACCGGGCACACAGAACTTGCAAAAGAAGCAGGGAAAGCAGTGGATGAGATGTATCAGGCAGTGCTGGATAATGGATGGGACGGAGAATGGTTCCTGCGTGCCTATGATGCACAGTCTGAAAAGGTTGGTTCAAAAGAATGCGAAGAAGGAAAGATTTTTATTGAACCACAGGGATTCTGTGTTATGGCAGGAATCGGCAAGGAAGAAGGAATAGCAGAAAAAGCTCTGGACTCTGTGAATGAATTGCTGGAAACAAAGTATGGAATAATGATCCTTCAGCCGGCTTATACAAGATACCATCTGGAACTTGGGGAAATTACTTCTTATCCGCCTGGATATAAAGAAAATGCAGGAATTTTCTGCCACAACAATCCGTGGATTTCCATTGCGGAGACTGTGCTTGGAAGAGGAAACAGGGCATTTGAGGTTTATCGTAAAATATGTCCATCTTATATTGAGGAAATCAGTGATATTCACCGGACAGAACCATATGTATATTCGCAGATGATCGCGGGAGCTGATGCACCAGGATTTGGAGAGGCAAAAAACAGTTGGCTGACAGGAACTGCAGCGTGGACATTTATAAACCTGTCACAGGCGCTTCTTGGTATTCTGCCAGGATATGATGGTTTGATCGTAGACCCCTGCCTTCCGGAAACGTTTGGCGATTTTAAAGTGAACCGTCATTTTAGAGGGGCGGATTATCATATTGAGATCCATAAACCGAAAGGTGTGCAGAAAGGAGTCAGATGGATTGAGGTAGATGGTGAGAGGATAAATGGAAACCAGATTCCTATGGTCAATGGCAGAAACGAATACCATGTAATTGTACAGATGGGATAACTGATAAATAAAAGTCCCCACCCATTGCTTATTGCCTGATGCAATTAAAGCAGAGGGTGGGGACTTATTTGAACAGGTTAAAGTAAAATACCTGTTTTATTTATTTTCTTCCTGAACTTCGATTTTACGAATTGTCTTGTTTTTGATTTCTTCTTTGATGGATGTAAGGAACTCACCAAGGTCTTTCATTCCTTCGTCGCCAAGGTAACGGCTTCTTACGGAAACCTTGCCTTCTTCTTCCTCTTTGGCGCCAACAATGAGCATGTATGGAACTCTTGCAAGGCGTGCTTCACGGATCTTGTAGCCCATCTTTTCGGAACGCTGGTCAACAGAGCAGCGGATTCCGTTTTCTTTTAACTGAGCTTCAACTTTGGCAGCATAGTCGTGGAATTTCTCGGAAATTGGAATCACACGAACCTGTTCCGGGCAGAGCCATGTCGGGAACATACCTGCATATTTCTCAATGAGCCATGCCAGTGTTCTCTCGTAGCACCCCATGGATGTACGATGAATGATGTATGGACGCTGTTTTTCACCGTTTTCATCGATATAATACATGTCGAACTGTTCAGCCAGAAGAGCATCCCACTGAATCGTGATCATAGTATCTTCTTTTCCGTATACGTTCTTGGCATTGATATCAACCTTAGGTCCGTAGAATGCAGCTTCTCCAACATCCTCTGTAAATGGAATGTTCAGTTCTTCAAGCATCTGGCGGATATGAGCTTCTGTCTGATTCCACACTTCTGCATCACCGATGTATTTCTCTCTGTTGTTCGGATCCCATTTAGAAAGGTGATAGGTTACGTCCTCCTCTACACCAAGAACCTGCAGGCAGTACTGTGCAAGTGCGATACAGTCTTTAAATTCTTTTACCATCTGGTCAGGTCTTACGATCAGATGACCTTCGGAGATCGTGAACTGACGTACACGTGTCAGACCATGCATTTCTCCGGAATCCTCATTACGGAACAGAGTGGATGTTTCGCCGTAACGAAGAGGCAGATCACGATAGCTGTGCTGTTCTGCTTTGTATACATAGTACTGGAATGGGCATGTCATAGGACGAAGCGCAAATACTTCTTTGTCTGTTTCTTCATCACCGAGAACGAACATACCGTCTTTGTAGTGATCCCAGTGTCCGGAAATCTTGTAGAGGTCGCTCTTTGCCATTAACGGAGTTTTTGTTCTGATATATCCGCGTTTTGTTTCTTCGTCTTCAATCCAGCGCTGAAGCTCCTGCATCATGATCACACCGTTTGGCATGATAAGTGGAAGTCCCTGACCGATCACGTCTACAGTTGTGAAGATCTTCATCTCACGGCCAAGTTTGTTGTGGTCACGTCTTTTTGCTTCTTCCATCTGTTCCAGATGTTCTTTTAACTCATCCTTGGAAGCATAAGCTGTTCCGTAGATACGTGTGAGCATTGCGTTCTTTTCGCTGCCTCTCCAGTAAGCGCTAGAGGAGGAGAGAAGCTTGAATGCTTTTACACCCTTTACACTCATAAGGTGAGGACCTGCGCAGAGGTCTGTCCAGTCTCCCTGGGAATAGAAAGAGATTTCGGAGCCTTCCGGAAGATCTTCGATAAGTTCTACCTTGTATGGTTCATTTTTCTCCTGGAAGTATGCGATGGCATCTTCTCTTGATTTTGTGAAGCGTTCAATCTTAGCGCCTTTTTTGATGATCTTTTTCATTTCTTTTTCGATTGCATCCAGGTCATCACGGGAGAATGGAGGGCAGTCGAAATCATAGTAGAATCCTGTATCAATAGAAGGTCCGATAGCAACCTTTGCATCCGGGAATAAGGTCTGTACTGCCTGGGCAAGTACGTGGGATGCTGTATGGCGGAGAACTGCAAGTCCTTTTTCATCTTTTGCTGTCAGGATGTTTAATTCGCAGTCACTGTCAATAACTGTTCTCAGGTCTACAACTTCTCCGTTTACTTCTCCTGCACAGGCAGCACGTGCAAGTCCCTCGCTGATGTCGTAAGCAATGTCGATTACGGATTTTGCTTCAGCGTATTCTTTTTTTGAGCCGTCTTTTAATGTTACGATCATGATGATTATCTCCTTTACGTTAGTATGGATTTGTTATAGTTGCTGTTCACTGTTGATATCCCACGGAGCGTGTTGTTGAGAACGGAGTGAACAGTAACAGGTTTTTGTACTGCGAAGGGGTAAAAGAAAGAATAAAAAAATCCCCTACAGTACGGTTAAATACTGTAGGGGACGAGATAACATTACTCGCGGTTCCACCCCGGTTGTTCTGATACATTACTGATGGATAAATCATCTGATCAGAACCGCTTCATTCGATGGTAACGGAATCACCGGACTGTATTAAAGTCACTCAGAGGTGGTCTTCGGCTGGTTCGCGATGAAATGCTTGCACCGGTATACATTTCTCTCTGTAACGTTCCTCAGCGTACTCTTCTCTTCAACGTTTTGATCCTTCTTATCTTTTCTGCCGCCTATTATAAACTCGCAAAGTGGGTTTGTCAATCAGTAAAATGCAAAAAGTTGATTTACGAAAATAGAGATTAATGTTATACTGACGAAAGTGAAAAACAATAAAAAACATGAAAGGAATCAGATAAATGAGCAGATGGGAAGAAAATATACGTAAAGTAATACCATATACACCAGGCGAGCAGCCCAATCAGCCGGATATGATCAAGCTGAATACCAACGAGAATCCGTATCCGCCGGCACCTGGAGTGGAGAAGGCGTTGAGGGAGATGGATACAGATACTATGAGACTTTATCCGGATCCTACAGCAGGAGAACTGGTACATGCCATTGCAAAGAATTACGGGCTGAAGGATGAACAGGTTTTTGTGGGAGTAGGTTCCGATGATGTGCTTGCCATGAGTTTCCTTACATTCTTTAATTCACAGAAGCCGGTTCTTTTTCCGGATATCACATATTCTTTTTATGATGTATGGGCAGACCTGTTTCGCATTCCATATGAGAGACCGGCACTGGATGAGAACTTTCATATAAGGACGGAAGATTATTTCAGAGAAAACGGAGGAATTGTATTCCCGAATCCGAATGCGCCGACAGGTGTGGAGATGCCGCTGGAGGAAGTGGAGGATATTATCCGCCATAATCCTGATGTGATTGTGATCGTGGACGAGGCTTATGTGGATTTTGGTAGTCAGTCGGCGCTTCCATTGATTGAAAAATATGACAACCTTCTGGTCGTACAGACATTTTCCAAGTCGCGTTCTATGGCTGGGATGAGAATTGGTTTTGCGTGTGGAAATGAGAAACTGATCAGATTCCTGAATGATGTGAAGTATTCTTTTAATTCTTATACTATGGACCTGTCTCTTATACACATCTCCGAGCCCACGA
>ENA-UBDJ01000973-UBDJ01000973.1-human-gut-metagenome-genome-assembly--contig:-NODE-973-length-13955-cov-5.698417_pt1 | contig 13955 bp, 9 predicted proteins | sample MGYA00244279_ERZ654774 | MGnify/ENA primary metagenome ERZ654774 (study PRJEB26926, sample SAMN06164701) | human gut metagenome | biome: ENVO:00009003; feature: ENVO:2100002; material: ENVO:00002003...
CCAACAAAAGTTTTTGCTTCATCACTCAGAATTCAAACATCTAAATACAAATTTATACCACAAAATTCATCTTCTGATCGTCGTACTGCACGGAAAATCCTTTTCCTTCGAGGTACTCTTCTACCACCTGATACATCTCATCATATCGTCCTTCGCAGGCGCAATTACCGAGTGGTTCGATCCAGAAGGATTGTCTTCCACAAGTGTCCCTGAGATGAATTCGGAAATTCAGACCTTTATCTTTAAGAATTCCATTTAATTCTATCACATCATTAAAAGATACATAACTCATTTTAATTCTCCTCTTCTTTACCTAATAAAATGTGTTGCAATTCGTTCTTCTTTCTCCGGAAGTCCAAACTGTTCTTTACCCAAGGCAATACTCTTCATAAGAAATGTCATGTTTCTGGCGAGGACTCTCATAGTCTGCATTCCTTCTCCATCCTGCTCTGCTTCTCCTGGTATTCTTCCATGAATACTATTCCAATACTGACTGGAAGCAACTGGCATTCCAGAAATTGTAAAGTATTTGTTTAACTCGTCAAATGTTGCTGAACATCCACCGCGCCTTGCACAGACAACACTTGCTCCTACTTTCATAGTCTTATCAAATGGTGTGCTGTAGAACAGGCGGTCAAGACAGGCGATCAATGTTGCATTTGCGGATGCATAATAGACTGGACTTGCGATAACCAGTCCGTCTGCTTTCTCGAATTTCAAAGCCAGTTCGTTAACTACATCATCATAAACACATTTTTGCTTGGAAGCACATCCTCCACAGGCAACACATCCACGGACAGGTTTATTTCCAACAACTACTGTCTCTACTTCTACTCCATTTTCCTGAAAAATCTTTTCCATTTCTTTTAGTCCTACACTAGTATTTCCGTTTGCTCTTGGACTTCCATTAATCATAAGTACTCTTAATTTTTCTGCCATTATTTCTCCTCCTACAAACATTATTGTCTTATCTTCAAAGTTCTCAGATACTCTTTTTGTTCCGGCGTGATCCGATAGCTTTCGATTGCCTTCTGGATTGTCTTATTATGTGTCCATACGTCCATCTTCTGTTCTTCTAGAAATGGAAGAACCTGATCATACTTTTTGGCAAGTGCTGTTGCGAAATACCATGCCCTGGCCATATTTACATAATACTCTTCTGAACGGATTGCGGCAACCTTCCCCGGATATTCTAACTTAAATTCTTCCTCCAAATAATAGCGCATCAGCATATTGATTCCAAATCGGATCGTATATATATGCTCTGATTCCAGCCATCGATCTATCTTTTTGATATAAGAATTCAGATGATTCTTCACTGTTCTGACTGCCAGAAGATCACAGGTTGCCCAGTTATCTATATGGGGCAGAAAGCGCTCCAGTTCTTCTATACAGAATTCATAATCTTTAATCTGCTCGATCAGAAGCCCATGCAGATTATTCTCTTCATAATATTGATGTGGCAGGATCTTAAGAAACTGCTTCGCCTCTTCTGTCTTCCCGAATTTCTTTGCATAAGTTCGAAGTACAGGGACTCTCACTCCTATCACTGATTCTTTCTCTACTGTTGGCATCAGTTTTGCGTGAAAATCCCGATATTTTAGATCCTGCATTGTAAAAAGGTCCTGCTGCACTTTTGGTATTACTTCTTTTGGGGTCATCTTTATTCACCTGCTTTCTGTTAATTTGCAGTATAACACACACTTTATGCCACTGCAAGTATATATAGAACAAACGTTCTTCTGTATTTTATTTCTTTTTTTTGCTATACTTATCTACGTATAAAGTTGCTGCTCACACCCACTATGAACAGTAACTAAAAATTCTCTGACTCTTTTGCTGTTATTGCTCACACTATATATTACCAGCAACACAGATTCGTCAGAGAATATAAGGGAGATAAAAATATGCTGACAGTAATGAAATTTGGCGGAAGCTCCGTGGCCGATTTGGAGCACATCCGCAACGTAGCAAACCGCTGTATCGCAAAGCAGCGCGAAGGCAGCCAGGTTGTTGTTGTCCTGTCTGCTATGGGAAAGACTACAGATAATCTGATCGCAACAGCAAAACAGATCACAGAGCAGCCTTCCCGCAGGGAATTAGATATGCTTCTCACAACCGGTGAACAGGTTTCTGTATCCTTAATGGCAATGACTCTGATTTCCATGGGCGTCAGTGCAGTGTCACTGAATGCATGGCAGGTTCCAATGCATACAACTTCAAATTATCAAAATGCACGATTCAAGAGAATTGATTCCGAGCGTATCCGTAAAGAGCTTGATGCGAACAAGATCGTCATCGTAACCGGATTCCAGGGAATCAATAAGTATGAAGATATCACAACTCTTGGCCGCGGCGGCTCTGACACAACAGCGGTTGCTCTTGCTGCTGAACTCCATGCCGATGTCTGTGAAATTTACACAGATGTAGACGGAGTATATACCGCCGATCCACGCGTTGTTCCAAACGCTCATAAAATGACGGAGATCACTTATGATGAGATGCTTGAGATGGCCTCTCTTGGTGCGAAAGTCCTTCACAGCAGATGTGTAGAAATTGCGAAAAAATACGGTGTAGAACTTCTGGTATGTTCTAGCTTAAACCACAATTCAGGAACAATTGTAAGGGAGAAAACGAAAATGGAAAAAATGTTAATCAGTGGTGTGGCAGCCGATAAAAATGTAGCCAAAATCCGTGTTGCCGGTCTCGGGAACGAGCCTAGCAGCACATTCCGTCTTTTAAATCTTTTAGATAAGAATAAACTGAACATTGACGTCATGATCCAGTCTCTTGGTAAAGACGGTACAAAATCTGTATCCTTCACTGTTGCAAAATCGGACATGCTCCGTGCTTTGGATCTGTTAAATGAAAGCAAAGACTATCTTGGCATTAAGAAACTGGATTCTGATGAAAATGTTGCCAAAGTTTCTGTCATTGGTGCCGGTATTCGTTCTCATTCAGGTGTTGCTGCAAAGATGTTCGGTGCACTCGCAAGTATTGATGTCAACACAGAGATGGTTACTACATCTGAGATTCGCATCACTGCTCTGATCGATGAAGCCTATGCAGATCTTGCAGTACGTAAACTGCATGAAACTTTCTTTGATTGATTCTTTATACAGAATAATTGACCAGCTACATAATCAACTTAATCGATTGCAAACTATAAGAATGTAATGTAAAAAGTAAAGCAGAATCAAGCGACAGTAGGGATTAATAATTCCCTGCTGCCGCTTGATTTTTATCTTATTTCCGTTCTGAATAATTACATTTGTTTTTTATTTTTCACTGCACATTATGCTTCTTCCTCTAACGACGTTTTTCCGCGCAAACGTCTGTAATAGAATCTTCCTTTTCCAAGAAGAATCGTAAGATAACGAAGTACCGGCTCTGTTGCGATCGCAAATACAACAAAAAGCATGATACACTTTGTTGTCATTCCGGTAATCGCAAACAGCTGATTCAAATAAATACTACAGAATAATAAGCCTGCGATACATCCGCCAAGAATCCCTGCACGAAGCTTATTCATCGGTGCACTGATCTTATAGAGGATCATAAATCCTACAATTGCCAAAAGCATCGTTGCTGCTGTTGAGATATCCTGCTCTCCTACTCCAAATGTCTTTCCAAAGACAACCAGTGATCCAACCGCCAATGCATCTGTAAGTGCTGCCGGAAGTGCTTTCAGGAATACATTTGTCAGGAAATGTCCTTTAATGATATTCTTGTTCGGCTCAAGTGCAAGGAAGAACGCCGGAATGCCGATCGTAAACATACTGATCAGTGATACCTGTGATGGTTCCAGTGGATAAGTAAACATAAATACTACCGAGAAAAGACTCAGCAGGAAAGAGAATATATTCTTAACCAGGAACAGGCTCGCCGAACGCTGGATATTATTGACTACTCTTCTTCCTTCTAATACAACCTGCGGCATACAAGAGAAATCTGACTCCAGAAGTACGATTTGAGAAGCCTGTGCCGCTGCCTCGCTTCCTGATGCCATTGCAATACTGCAGTCTGCATCCTTCAAAGCAAGGACATCATTTACTCCATCTCCTGTCATAGCAACTGTTTTCCCAGCCTCTTTAAGTGCCTGAACAAACTGTCGTTTCTGGTTTGGAGTTACACGTCCAAACACTGTCTTCTCAAGAATCGCTTTCTTAATATCTTCTTCTGTCTCAAGACTTGATGCATCCACATAATTCTCAGCATTTTTAATGCCTGCTGTTTTTGCAACTTTGGAAACTGTAACCGGATTATCTCCGGAAATAACTTTCACTTCAACTCCCTGCTCTGCAAAGTACTGGAATGTTTCTTTTGCCGCCTCACGGATTGGATTCGCAAGTAAGATATAGCCCAACGGTGTTACCGGCTCTGTCAGTGCTTTTCCATCAATCTCCGCTGCATAAGTACCAAATACAAGAACACGGGCACCTGTAGATGCAAGCTCTGTGATTTTTTCCTTATGTTGCTCGTAATCATCCAGAAGTACAAATTCCGGCGCTCCAAGAACATATGTCTTATCTTCAAATGTAGCACTGCTGTACTTTGTCGCAGATGAAAATCCTGTCTTGGAAATTGCTTTTGCGCCTGAAGAATGTGTAAAATATTCTTTCATTGCAGCCATTGTGATATTATCGTTTGTCATAGCTGAAACAAAATCTCCGACCATAAGACGAAGAGATCCCATCTTTTCCGTATCGTACTGCTCCGTTGGAATAAGTTCCTGTACTTTCATCGTATTTTCTGTGATCGTACCAGTCTTATCTACACAAAGTACATCAACACGCGCAAGTGTCTCAATACATTTCATATCATGAAGCAATACTTTCTGCTGTGCAAGCCGAATTGAACTGACAGCAAGTGCAACGCTTGCAAGAAGGTAAAGTCCCTCCGGAATCATTCCGATCACAGCCGCTACCATTGACGTAATACTTGAATGGAATGATGCATTCTGGAATACCAGAGACTGTGCAACGAGTATGATTCCAATCGGAATGATTGCCACACCGACGCATTTAACCAATTTATCCAGCGAGCGGATCATCTCTGACTGCTCACCATTCTGCATTTCTTTTGCTTCCAGTGTAAGCTTTGAAATATAAGAATCTTCACCGACTTTATCAAGTCTTGCATGACATTGACCGGAAATAATAAAACTTCCTGACATCAGCTGATCTCCGGCACGTTTTGTAATCTCATCAGACTCGCCTGTCAGCAGAGATTCATTTACCTGTACTTCACCTGCACAAACCTGTGCATCCGCACATACCTGCGCGCCGGCTTTAAATATGACAATATCATCAACTACCAACTCTTCTGCATCAATCAACGATCTTTTACCATCTCGCACTACAGTCGCTTTCGGTGCATTTAGCATGGTCAGATTATCCAGCACTTTTTTGGCACGCACTTCCTGTATAATACCGATCAACGTATTTGCAATAATAACCGGAAGAAAGGTCAGATCCCGGAAGGATCCAACCAGACATAACAAAATAGCCAGAACAAGAAAGATTAAGTTAAAGTAAGTAAATACATTCTCATGTACAATCTCTTTCGTTGTCTTCGACGGAGGATCGACTGCCCTGTTTACCCAGCCATGAAGTCTGTGCTCCTGCACCTGCTGTGCTGTCAATCCGACTTTATAATCCGGATTGTAACGGGTTGTCGGTATCCGCTTCTCTATTTCTTCTTCAATCTCTGTTTTCTTGTTTCTGCTTCTTGCCATCTGTTACTTCCCTTCTGCTTCTTCCGACGTCTCCGTTCTCGTCAAAATCTGCATAAATTCTTCTCCTGTAATTGTTTCTTTCTCATACAGGTATTTTGCAAGCTCATGAAGTTTCTTCTGGTTTTTCTCCAAAAGATCCATCGCTGTATCATATCCGTGTTTTACGGTATCTACAACCATCTGATCAATATCTGCTGCTGTCTGTGGGGAACAACTTAAACTGCTGTCTCCTCCCAGATATGGATTGTTCTGCGTCTCAAGAGCAACCATACCAAACCGGTCACTCATTCCATAACGCGTGATCATTGCTCTTGCAAGCTTTGTTGCCTGCTCGATATCATTCGATGCGCCTGTTGTGATAGAATTAAAAATCAGTTTTTCTGCGCATCTTCCTCCGGTCAGTGTCGCGATCTTGTTGATCAGCTCTTCCTGTGTCATCAGATTCCGTTCTTCTGATTCAACCTGCATTGTATATCCCAAGGCACCTGATGTACGCGGAATGATCGTAATCTTTGTAACCGGTGCTGAATTCGTCTGTAATGCTGCTACCAACGCATGACCGATTTCATGATAAGAAACAATTAATTTTTCCTTGGAAGAAAGTACCTGATTCTTCTTCTGATATCCGGCGATAACAGTTTCAATACTTTCTTCAAGATCTGCCTGCGTTACATATTTACGGTTCTCTCTGACTGCGCGCAGTGCCGCTTCATTTACCATATTTGCAAGCTCTGCTCCTGATGCTCCTGATGCAGCTCTTGCGATTGTATTAAAGTCAATGTCATCTCCAAGTCTTACTTTCTTCGCGTGAACTTTCAGAATCTCTTCACGCCCTTTAAGATCCGGAAGTTCCACCGGAATACGGCGGTCAAATCTTCCCGGACGGAGAAGTGCCGGATCAAGACTGTCCGGTCGGTTCGTTGCAGCAAGGATCACAACACCTTTAGATGCATCAAACCCATCCATCTCTGTCAGCAACTGGTTCAATGTCTGCTCGCGCTCATCATTTCCACCATATCCTGCGTTGTCTCTCTTTTTACCGATTGTATCAATCTCATCAATAAATACAATACAAGGTGCTTTTTCATTCGCCTGTTTGAAAAGATCACGTACTTTAGAAGCTCCCATACCAACAAACATCTCTACAAATTCTGAACCGGAGATTGAGAAAAATGGTACATTTGCCTCTCCTGCAACTGCTTTTGCAAGCAAAGTTTTACCGGTTCCCGGAGGTCCTACAAGAAGTGCTCCTTTCGGACATACTGCACCGATCTCCGTATATTTCTGCGGGTTATGAAGAAAATCCACAATCTCTGTCAGCAGTTCCTTCGCTTCATCTTCTCCGGCTACATCCTGGAAAGTGATTCCTGTTGTAGATTCCACATAAACCTTCGCATTGCTCTTTCCGAACTGCATGAACGGATTTCCTGTTGCACCTCCACCCATCTTGGCCATCATCTTCTTTGCAAGCCACTGTCCTAATGCCCAGAAGATCAAAAGTGGTAAAATCCATACAAGGAAAAAGCTAAGAAGCGGATTCATCTCCTGCTGTGCGACTCTTCCGAATTCACATCCCGCATCTTCCAGACGATTTACCAGATTTGGATCATCAAACGTTGTTGTCTCATAATATTTCGGTTCCTCGCTATTATCTGTAAAATAAATAGTGTCTCCATTCAACTCTACTTTTGATACTTCTTTTCCCTCGACCATAGTAAGAAAGGTTCCATAATCGACTTCTTTCACCTTATTCTTTCCTAGAATATTCGGAAAAAGAAATGTGTTAAGAAGCACGAGAATAATCAAAGCAATCAAATAGTAAAAGATTAATGGCTTCTTTGGTTTCTCGACTTTCTTCATACTGTTGTTCCTCCTATTTTCTAAATTTTGCACGAACTGCCTTTATCATCTGTATAATCGGAAGATTCAATGCTGCAAGACCATACACAGTAAGTAACTGCGACAATGTCAGTGTCTGCACTTTAAAGATGTTATGCAGTCCAGGGACAGTCACGACAAGCGTGATCAGAATCATTCCAATTACAAAAGCACCGATCAGGTAAATGTTATTAAAGACTCTTTTTGTAAATACAACCGGACGATTTGATTTACAGTTAAACCCATGGAACAATCTTGAACAGCAAAGTGTTGCAAATGCCATTGTACTTGCAAGTAGTGCATTACCGTCTTTGTATCCAATTGTAAATGCAATCATGACCATGGTACAGATTGATAATCCTTCCAGTCCGATATTGATCAAAAAGTCTTTCGTTAAAATGGATTCATTTATCGGTCGTGGCTTTTCTTTCATCACATTTTTCGAATGTGGTTCCAATCCAAGAGCAATTGCCGGAAGACTGTCTGTCAGCAGATTAATGAACAACAGATGAACCGGTGCGAACGGTACCGGAAGTGCCATCAGTGAAGCATAAAGCACTGCCAGGATTGCTCCAAAATTTCCCGAAAGCAGAAACTGAATGGATGCTTTAATATTGCGATATATATTTCTTCCATTCTCTACTGCTTTAATAATAGTCGCAAAATTGTCATCTGTCAAAACCATTGCTGCAGCGTCTTTTGATACTTCGCTTCCGGTAATTCCCATCGCCACTCCTATATCTGCCTGTTTCAGTGCCGGAGCGTCATTCACACCATCTCCTGTCATGGATACAATGTTTCCTTTTTCCTGCCATGCACGCACGATACGGATCTTGTGTTCAGGAGAAACTCTGGCGTAAACAGAAATCCCTTCCACAAAGTCTTTCAGTTCTTCATCGGACATTTTGTCAATCTCTGCACCCTCACAGGCTTCGGATTCATTTTCAAGAATTCCAATTCTCTTTGCAATGGCAGCAGCTGTCACCTTATGGTCTCCTGTAATCATAATCGGACGGATTCCTGCACATTTACACTCTTCTACAGCAGCTTTTGACTCTTCTCTCGGCGGATCCATCATTGCGATCAGCCCCAGGAATATCAGATGATCTTCATCCTCCAGCGTAAGTTCCGTCTCATCTGATACTTCTTTATAAGCAAATGCAAGAACTCGTAATCCCTCTCTTGAGTATTTCTGATTCTGCTCTTCGATTACTCTTCTTGTCTCTTCTGTGATCTCATGAGTCTCCCCTTTCATCTCAACCCAGTCTGTCCGGTTCAAAAGAACATCAACTGCTCCTTTGACAATCATCGTTGGCACTCCGTTTAATGAATGCTTTGTTGCCATCATCTTACGGTCGCTATCGAATGGATTCTCACTTTCTCTTGGATACTTTACTCTGACTTCTTCCGGGTCAAGACCAAGACTGCTTCCTAAATTAATCAGTGCTGTCTCTGTCGGATCTCCGATCTCTACACCATCAATATTCGTAGAGTCATTACAAAGAATACTGCTGATAAGGAGTCTGCTCTGAGACGGATCCCGGAGATCGATCTTGTCTGCGGAAATGCTCTGGCCATCTACATAATAATGCTCTACTGTCATCTTATTCTGTGTCAGGGTTCCAGTTTTATCTGAACAGATAATGGATACACTTCCCAGTCCTTCTACTGCCTGTAGTTTTCGAACAATTGCATGTTCTTTCGCCATTTTCTGCGTTCCAAAAGAAAGAACAATCGTAACGATTGAACTTAACGCCTCCGGAATTGCTGCAACGGCAAGAGCAACTGCAAAAAGAAATGCATTTCCAATATTCTCACCACGGAAAACACTGATTCCAAACAAAATCGCACAGAATACAAGAATTAAAATGGATAATTTCTGTCCGAACTGATCCAGGTTCACCTGCAATGGAGTCTTCTTCTCAGATGTCGTCTTCAGAAGACTTGCAATTTTACCAACTTCTGTATTCATTCCAATCTCTGTAACTACAAAAGAACCTCTTCCATACGTGAGAAAGCTTCCGGAATATACCATATTAATACGGTCTCCAAGAGGAACTTCGTCCTGTTCAATCACATCTGTCGTCTTCTCGACACCAAGACTCTCTCCCGTCAATGCACTTTCGTCAACCTTCATGCTTGCACATTCCAGAATACGTCCATCTGCAGGAATATAGTCTCCCGCCTCTAACATAATAATGTCTCCAACAGTAACTTCTGAAGACGGAATCGGGACAACCACTCCATCACGAAGAACTTTTGCTTCCGGACCGGATAATTTCTTCAGACTTGCCAGAGATGACTCTGCCTTTACTGTCTGTACAGTTCCCAGAATTGCATTCATTGTGATCACGATAACAATAACAGCTGCGCTCTCAATATCTCCCATAAATCCTGATGCGATCGCTGCTATAATAAGGATGATCACCAGAAAATCCTTATATTGCTCCAAAAAAATCTGAAATGTTGTCTTCTTTTTTCCTTCCGTCAGTTCATTCGGGCCGTATTTCCTTTGATTTTCACTGATCTGTTCTTTTGTTAATGGTTCTTCCGAGCCATTCACTTCTCTTAAAACTTCTTCTCCCGATAATTGATAATATGCTTTCACTGCCATTCCTCCTAACTGGTTATTGTTCACTCTTCTTTTGTGACCCATAATCCTGATTAATCTGCAGTGCGAATAAAAAAAGAGACAATTATTGCACCGCTTCTTACATGCAATAAAAGTCTCACTATTTCATCACGATCCGGATGGACTTCTTCCATCGTATTGACGGATCGCAAACGCTACTCAAAGCGCCAGTTACTCCCTTTTACTAAAATAAACTATACTCATTTTTCCTGATAATGTCAATAAACTTTATTTTCTTTTTAGGAAATATTTTCAGGATTTTAACACTAAAAGATCGCGGAGCGTTTTTTGCATATTAGGAAAGCACTTTCCTAATATATAAAAAGAATACCTTACAGACATTCTATCCATAAGGTATCCTTTCTATTCTATCAATCGATCAATGAAAATCTCAATCTATTTTCTTAAATCCTAAACGATTCCCTGAGCTGTCATAGCATCTACAACCTTCTCAAATCCGGCAATGTTAGCACCTACAACGTAGTTGCCCTTGAATCCGTATCTCTCAGCTGCATCAACCATGTTGTGGCAGATGTTAACCATGATGTTTTTAAGTTTAGCATCTACTTCTTCGAATGTCCAGCTCAGACGCTCGCTGTTCTGAGACATCTCAAGTGCAGATGTAGCAACACCACCGGCGTTAGCTGCTTTACCAGGTGCAAAGATAACACCATTCTCCTGCAGATACTCTGTAGCTTCGAGAGTTGTAGGCATGTTAGCACCTTCACATACTGCGATACATCCGTTTGCAACAAGTGCTTTTGCATCTTCAAGGTGAAGCTCATTCTGTGTAGCACATGGAAGAGCAATGTCAACTTTAACATTCCATACTCCTCTTCCTTCATGGTACTCTGAATTTGGACGATAGTTCTTGTACTCTGTAAGTCTTGCACGTTTCACTTCTTTGATCTCTTTGAGAGCTGCAACATCAATTCCATCCGGATCGTATACCCATCCTGTAGAATCACTTACTGTAACAACCTTAGCTCCGAGTTTCTGTGCTTTCTCAGTTGCGTAAATTGCAACGTTACCTGAACCAGAAACTGCAACTGTCTTACCTGCAAGCTCAATACCATTGAGTTTCAGAAGTTCGTCTGTCAGATACAGAAGACCATATCCTGTAGCCTCTGTACGAGCAAGAGATCCACCATAGGAAAGTCCTTTTCCTGTAAGAACTCCTTCATATAGTCCACGGATTCTCTTGTACTGTCCGAACATATATCCGATCTCTCTTGCGCCTGTACCAATATCTCCTGCTGGAACATCAGTATCAGCACCAATATATTTGCAAAGTTCTGTCATAAAGCTCTGGCAGAATGCCATAACTTCTCTGTCAGATTTTCCCTTAGGATCGAAATCAGATCCACCTTTACCTCCACCGATTGGAAGTCCTGTAAGGGAGTTTTTGAAAATCTGCTCAAAACCGAGGAATTTGATAATACCAAGGTTTACAGATGGATGAAGACGAAGACCTCCCTTGTATGGTCCGATCGCACTGCTGAACTGTACACGGTATCCTGTGTTAACCTGTACCTGACCCTTGTCATCTACCCACGGTACACGGAACTTAATCTGTCTCTCAGGCTCTACCAGTCTCTCAAGAAGAGCTTCTTTACGGAATTTTTCTTCATTTGCTTCAATCACAACACGAAGAGACTCCAGTACCTCTTTTACTGCCTGATGGAATTCCGGCTCAGCAGGATTCTTCTTTACAACTAAATCAATCACTTCATCAACGTATGACATCTTAATTACCTCCTAGAATAAATAGATTGGGATTCGTATCTCCCTGATACTATTGTATCTTTCGTCAACTAATGTCTTTTCTAAAACAAGAAAAACAGACTGACAAGCAATCTGTTACCCCAGACACCGTTGTCTACTCGTTTATTTTATAAGCTAAATGAAAGATTGTCAATCATTAATTGCATTATTTTAAAGTTTTATCACTTTAAGTTGATAAAACTGCATGAACTAATGTATCAAATTGCAATTTTCAGCATATTTAAGGTTATATGTCGAGTAAACAGATAGGAAAATGGTGGTTTTTATGCAAGTATAACGCTCCTTTCCGGTGTTCCTACACATTCCCCTTTTTGAGCCAGGCAGCTCTAAAATGCTTCGCTTTTTATCGCTGTGGCGTATCCGCCACATAGCCATAGATAGACAAAGAGGCTTTTATGCAAGCATAACGCCTCTTTGTCTATCTATGACTGCCTGACTCTGTACGAATATCAAAAAACAGAGTACTGTTTCCAGTACTCTGTCCATTTGCACATATTAGTTATATTTACGTTTTCTAGCAGCTTCAGATTTCTTTTTACGTCTAACGCTTGGTTTCTCGTAGTGCTCTCTCTTACGAATCTCCTGCTGAATACCAGCCTTTGCACAGTTTCTCTTGAATCTGCGTAAGGCGCTATCTAACGTTTCGTTTTCTTTAACGATTACATTTGACATAGTCTCACACCTAACCTCCCTCCAGTTGTAGATTGTGCATAATACAACTGTATGGGTATTTTTTGCACTGTTCTTATTATACCAGAAAAATCTCGTACGTCAACAAGTTTTTTCATTTTTTTGCAAAATTTTTCCCTGCCGCCTGCCTGGCTCCTTTTTCTGCCCTGCAGGCGGCAGGATTTTGTGCTGTTTTTCCTGCTTATTGTTATGCGATCTGGCCTTCCAGTACCTCGGCAGCTTTTGCAACTGCTTCGTCGATCTTCTCCGGATTCTTTCCGCCGGCCTGTGCCATGTTCGGACGTCCACCGCCGCCGCCGCCGACAACGGCTGCCACTTCTTTGATCAGTTTTCCGGCATGTGCACCTTTCTTCATCGCATCATCGGTTACCATGGCAAGAAGGCTTACTTTGCCGTCCTTTGCAGATGCCAGAACAACAACGCCGCTTCCCAGTTTTTCTTTCAGCTGGTCGCCAAGGTCACGCAGTCCGTTCATATCGACATCCGGTACGGATGCAGCGAGAAGTTTTACACCTTTGACTTCGGTTACTTTATCCATAACATCGCCGAGCGCTTCTTTTGCCAGTTTGCTCTTTAAGGACTCATTCTCTGCCTGGAGTGCTTTTGCCTCTGCCTGCAGATGAGCGATCTTCTCGAGGAGATCCGCCGGTGTTGTCTTTAAGAGAGCTGCTGCCTCATGCATTTTCTCTTCCTGTGCTTTATAGTATGCAGTAACAGACGGTCCGGTCAGAGCTTCGATTCTGCGGACACCTGCTGCAACGCCTGCCTCAGAAACAAGTTTGAACAGTCCAATTTCAGCGGTATTCTTTACATGGGTACCACCGCAAAGCTCTTTGGAGAAGTCTCCCATGGAAACGACACGTACTTTGTCGCCGTATTTCTCACCGAACAGAGCCATCGCGCCGGATTTCTTCGCTTCCTCAGTATCCATGATGTCGGTTACAACCGGGATCTGCTCCTGAATCTTTTCATTTACCAGATTCTCAACTTTTTCCAGTTCTTCCGGTGTCATAGCCTGGAAGTGAGCAAAGTCGAAACGGAGTCTGGTCGGGGTTACGAGAGAACCTTTCTGCTCTACATGTGCACCGAGAACAGTCTTTAATGCCTTCTGCAGAAGGTGTGTTGCGCTGTGGTTCTTCTCGGTATTTTTTCTTGCCTCTTCGTTGACCTGAAGCGTAACTTTCTCGCCGTTTGAACTGTCTCTTATACACATCTCCGAGCCCACGAGACAGG
>ENA-UBDJ01000976-UBDJ01000976.1-human-gut-metagenome-genome-assembly--contig:-NODE-976-length-13912-cov-5.440355_pt1 | contig 13912 bp, 9 predicted proteins | sample MGYA00244279_ERZ654774 | MGnify/ENA primary metagenome ERZ654774 (study PRJEB26926, sample SAMN06164701) | human gut metagenome | biome: ENVO:00009003; feature: ENVO:2100002; material: ENVO:00002003...
AAGAGACAGGGGTACGAAGGCGCGGCCGCCGTTCGCGGCCAGGTAGTCGAACAGTTCGCCCTTGCCGCGGCGCACCCCCTCCGGGCCGCCGAAGCCTGCGAGGTGTGCACGGCCGATGTTGGTCAGGATGCCGTAGTTGGGCTCGGCGATCGAGGCCAGCAGGGCGATTTCGCCGCAGGCGCTGGCTCCCATCTCGACCACGCCGAACCGTGTGTCGCGGGTCATGGCGAGCAGCGTGAGCGGCACGCCGATGTGATTGTTGAGGTTACCGCGCGTGGCGTAGACCTCGAAGCGTTCGGCCAGCACGCGGCTCACCAGCTCCTTGGTCGTGGTCTTGCCGTTGCTGCCCGATATGGCGAGTATCGGGATCGCCAGCCGGCGGCGGTGTTCGCGTGCCAGCTCCTGCAATGCCCCGAGCGTGTCGCCGACCAGCACCATACGGTCGTCGGTGACGGCTGCCGGATCGTCCACGACGGCATAGGCCGCGCCTTTGTCCAGCGCCTCCGCCGCGAAGCGGTTGCCGTCGAACGTCGCGCCGCGCAAGGCGAAAAAGATGGAATCGGCCCCGATGTCGCGCGTGTCGGTGGAGATGTGCGGGTGTTCCCGGAAAATATCGTATAGTTCGGACATGTCAGTTCGCGTGTATGGGGGTTCCCGAGGGCATGGGGTAGGGCCCCGGCTCTGCGGGTTGCCCGAAGCGGGGGTTGCCCGCGGCGTCGAAGTCGAAGCGTTGCAGGCGCACGTCGCGCCCCCAGTTGTGTACCGTATCTTTTTTTGAGTGGTAATAGATCCAGTGTTCGCGCCCGTCGGGCGAGGTGGTGAAACTGGCGTGGCCGACGCCGTGTATGCGGTCGTTGCCGGTGAAGACGGGGCCGCTCTTGATCCATGATGCGGGATCCAGCGGGTCGCTGTCGGGGGTGCGCAGGCGCAGTTGCCCGAGCTTGTAGTGGCGCGACCACGAGCCGCGCGTGGAGTAGACGATGAACAGGTCGTCGCCGTGCCGCAATGCCGACGGGCCTTCCTGCAGGGAGATGTGGTCGCCCTGTTCCCACGGCTGGTCGGGCCGCGACAGCAGGATGCGCGGCCCGATCCGTGTGGGCGATTCCATGCGGGCGATGTAGAGCAGCTGGTCGGTGGCGTCGGTGTCGCGCTGGCGCTCCCAGCCGGACCATACGGCATAGAGTTCTCCCCGGTGTTCGAAGATCGTCATGTCGATGGCCCAGATGTTGTCCGTCTTGCCGTCGGGGTCGTCGCCCGTATAGAGCATGCCGCGGTCGCGGTAGTCGCCCAGCGGCGTGTCGCATTCCAGCACGCCGGTGCGCTGTCCCGTGAAGGGGCTGCCGGGGACGGGTGCCGCGGCGTAGTAGATGTACCATTTGCCGCGGAGGCGGTGCAGCTCGGGCGCCCAGATGTTGAAACTGTTCCACGCCCCGCTGTCGGCGGGCTGCCAGACGACGCGCTCGCGTTCGAAACGCGTCATGTCGTCCGATTCGGTCACGGCGATGCCGCGTCCCGATTTGAAGCAGGTGTAATAACGCCCGTCGTATTTGGTGATCCACGGGTCGGCGCCGTCGCGCAGCGGGTTGGTGAAGGTGGCCTGCGGCGCGGAGCACGAAAGCATCCCCGCCGCTAAAAAACAGCCCGCAGCGAATCGTCGCAGCAAGGCTGTGGTATGGAACGGTATGCGTTTCATAGGTGTCAGATGTGTTTGTCCCCGTTGTGGAACTTTACTTCGTCGATGAATTTCTTGATGTTCTGTTCTTCGGCGCGGGGACATATCATCAATACGTCGTCGGTGTCCACGACGATGTATTCCTTCAGCCCGCTGATGACCGCCACCTTGTCTTTGGGCAGTGAGACGATGCTGCTGCGCGTGTCGTAGATGTAGCAGCCCTCTTCGGGAATGGCATTGGCATAGCGGTCTTTGCGGGCGTGCTGGTAGACCGAGCCCCATGTGCCGACGTCGCTCCAGCCGAAATCGCCGCAGCGGACGTAGACGTTGTCGGCCTTCTCCATGATGCCGTAGTCGATCGAGATGGCACGGCACTCCGAGAAGACGATCTCCACGGTGGTCTTCTCGGCATCGGTGCCCAGCGCCTTCATCACGCCGCTGAACATGGCATGGTGCTCGGGCAGGTATTTGCGGAAGGCTTCGACGATGGCCTGCACCTTCCAGACGAAGATACCCGAATTCCAGTAGAATTCGCCGGTCTGGAGGAAGGTCTGCGCCAGCTCGAGGTCGGGTTTTTCGGTGAAGCACTTGACCTTGCTGATGGCGTGGTCGTCCGAAACCTGGATGTAGCCGTAGCCCGTGTCGGGGCGCGTGGGTTTGATGCCCACGGTCAGCAGGGCGTCGTGCCGGTCGGCGAACTCGAGGCACTCGCCGATGATCGTGCGGAAATCGTCCTCGTTGAGGATCAGGTGATCCGACGGCGTGACGATCATCTCGGCATCGGGGTTCTCCCTGAGCAGCGTATAGGCCGCATAGGCAATGCAGGGGGCCGTATTGCGGCCGATCGGCTCGCAGAGCACCTGTTTCTCCCCGATTTCGGGGATATGCTGCAACACCAGATCCTTGTATTTGTGGTTCGTCACGACGAGGAAATTCCCGGCGGGGACGATTTTTGCGAAGCGCTCGTAGGTATGGCGGATAAACGATTTTCCGGTTCCCAGGATGTCGAGGAACTGTTTTGGCATCGACTGCCGGCTCTTGGGCCAGAAACGCGATCCGATGCCGCCGGCCATGATGACACAATATTTATTGCTTGCCATAAGTTATAATATGGAATTAAGTGAGACAAAGATAAAAATATTTTGTAACTTTGCCGCCTATTGCAGGAATAATATTTTTGTACCCCCGATGAAGATAAAACTGTTCACCATACCCAACCTGCTGACCCTTTCGAGCCTGCTTTGCGGCTCGTTCGCAGTGGTTTCAGCATTGGTTTACGGCGATCTGGCGCTGGCTTTCTGGCTCACGATCGCCGCCGGTGTTTTCGACTATTCCGACGGTTTCGTGGCCCGGCTGCTCAAATGCCCTTCCGCCATCGGCGTACAACTGGACTCGTTGTCCGACATGGTCTCGTTCGGCTTCGCCCCGTCGGCCGTGCTTTTCGTCCTGTGGAACAATTCCCTGCCTGCGGATGCCGAAGCGTGGCTGCGTTACGGCGGCAGCGCCTTCTGTTTCCTCGTGGCGGCCTTTTCGGCGCTGCGGCTGGCGAAATTCAATATCGATGAGACGCAGCATACCGAGTTCTGCGGCCTTCCGACCCCTGCCAATGCGCTGTTTTTCGTTGCGCTGGGCTGGATGGACGCCAAGACGGGTTTCAACCAAGGGGGCTGGGTGCTGCTGATGGTGCCGGCCATGTCGTGGCTGCTTATTTCGCCTGTTCGGATGTTCGCCTTCAAGTTTCAGAGTTTTGCTTTTAAAGGCAACGAGATCCGTTATATCTTTATTGCCCTGGCTGTTGTTCTGTTGGTCGCCTTGGGTATCCCGGCTGTCCCCATTGTCATTCTGCTCTACATCGCCATATCGGCCGTGGGATGGGGTCTGTCGCTAAAGAAGCCTGGCTCAGCGGCTTGCCCTGAGAAATAGTTGTATATTTAAAATTTTTTAATTATATTTGCCCCGGATTAGCGTTCCATGTCGAGGTTGACGAATAGAATATTGCTGGCAGCTTTGCTCGGTCTGTTCCTTACAGCGCCCGGCATCGTCCGTTCGCAGGGTTTCAACGCCAGGACGCTGCAGCGTGCCCAGCAGCGCGGGGAGACGGGGAACCTTTACGGTACGAACCCTTACGAGCAGACCGGCGAGGAGGGGGAGGAGGGCCAGGACGGCCAGCCGCAGGATACGACCAAGAAGGAACGCCGGATCCGCAAGCCGCTCGAATCGTATTTTTTCAGCGATTCGATCCGCGCCCTGAACAATTTTCGCTGGAGCGTCAAGCGCGACTACAACCGCGTGGAGATAAGCCCGCTCGACACGACGCTCACCGACTGGCGCATCGACTACCCCTTCTTCCGCGAGGAGGTGGGCGACATCGCACAGGGCGCCCTCGGGCAGACATCGCTGCCGATGAACTATTTCCGGCGGCCGCAGTTCTTTGATTTCAGTTTTGCGAGCCCCTACTATGCGTATACGTACGACATGGAGAACGTGCCGTTCTACAATACGAAGAAGCCCATAATCCGCATGACGTACCTCGAGTCGGGGCAGAAGCGTTTCCGGGAGGAGAACTTCAATATCATGCACGCGCAGAATATTTCGCCCACGACGGGGTTCAACGTCGATTACAAGGCGCGGGGAACGCGCGGGCAGTATATCTGGTCACGGACGAAGAACCACAACCTGTCGGTCGCCTTCAGCCATACGGGCAAGCGCTATTCGGTGCATGCGGCCTATTACAACAACCACATCGAACAGCAGGAGAACGGCGGCGTGGTCGGGACGTGGGCCATCGCCGATACGACGTTCCAGATGCCTTCGGGCGTGCCCATGAAGCTGTCGGATGCCGAGGCGCAGAACACCTACCGCAACAATGCCTTCTTCATCACGCAGTCCTATGCCCTGCCGTTGCAGCGCGTGACGGAGAACGACTTTTCGCTCGCCGACCTGTCGGCGGTCTATATCGGCCATTCGTTCCAGTACAGTTCGTGGAGCAAGGTCTATTCGGACAAATATGCGCGGTATATCGACGAAAGGGCGCACCGGGACGAACAGGGCAATTTCGTGGCCGATACGCTGGACTACTACCAGAACTGGTATATCAACCCCGACCAGACGCGCGACTCGATTTACGAGCGGGTGATTTCGAACCGCTTCTTCGTGCAGGCGCAGCCCTGGGATCGTAACGGCGTGGTAGGCACGATTGATGCAGGCATCGGTATCGACATGCATACCTACTCGCAATTCGAAATGAGGGATTACCAGACGGGAAAGTATACGAAGGTCAACAAGACCAGCTATTTCGCATACGGTTCCGTCGGAGGCAAGATAAAGAAATATGTCGACTGGGATGCGAACCTCAAGTTCTACCCGTCGGGATACAGAGGCGGAGACCTCACCATCGGCGCCCACCTGGCGCTGACGGGGTACCTCCGCGGACACCCCCTGATTCTCGAAGGCCGGTTCACGATGGATCGGCGTTCGCCCAACTACTGGCAGGAGAATCTGTTCTCGAACCACTACGTGTGGTCCACTCCTTTGAATAAGGAGAATGAAACTCGGTTCGAGGTGAAGTTTTCAGTCCCCGATTATGCGTTTGAAGCGGGGGCATGGCAAGGTGTGGTCGGCAACAAGATCTTTTACGACAAGGAGAGCCAGATCGCCCAAAGCAGTGACAACGTAAGCCTCACGAGTGTGTACGCTCGCAAAGATTTCCGCTTAGGCGGACTTCATTTGGACAACAGGGTATTGTTGCAGTGGAGTACGAATCAAGAAGTTGCACCCGTTCCGCTTTTGAGCGCGTTCCTTTCGTATTATTACGAGTTCTGGGTCGTGCGCAACGTATTACGCCTTCAGATCGGTTTGGACGGACGCTATAACACGCGTTATTATGCGCCCAGTTACAACCCCGCGCTGTCGGCCTATTACAACCAACGGGACGTCGAAGTAGGCAATTACCCCTACATGGACGCCTTCGTCATGGGAAAGTGGAAGAGAATGCGGATATTTCTCAAATATCAGCATGTGAACAAGGGACTGTTCGGAAACGGAGAGTATTTCTCCGCGGCGGGTTACCCGCTCAATCCGGGCATGTTTAAAATCGGTATCTCATGGGGTTTCTATGATTAGCGTATTGTTCTGCGCGGTATGAACTGCCCGCAAAACAACATTTTATGTTAAAAAAGACAGTTTTAACTTTTGCGTTCTTAACAATCCTGACAACTTTTTACGGCTTTAACGCCCAGTTCAGCGCACCCGTGACGGACGACATGCTGCTGAACGATGATGCGGTCGATTTCGGCTCTTCGCTGCTCAGTGACGGCGAATATGTGATCTCGGCCTATGACAATGTCATTCGCAACATCAGCGAAAAAGAGGGCCACGACTGGCGCCTGATGAGCGCCATCGCCTACCATGAATCGCGGTTCACGCCCGACATCACCTCGCGCAGCGGGGCTCGCGGGCTGATGCAGATCATGCCCTCGGTGGCACGCCAGTTCGACGTCCCGACCGAGGAGGTCGCCAATCCCGAGACCAACATATGGTTGGCCAACAAGCTGATGTCGAAGATTATGAACACGCTCCGTTTCCCCGAGGGGACTCCCGAGAAGGATCGGATGAGCATTATCCTGGCCTCGTACAACAGCGGGATAGGCCATGTGAACGATGCGAGGCGCCTGGCACGGCTCAACGGCGAGGATCCCAATTCGTGGGAGGTCGTGGCCCGCTACCTGCAACTCAAGGCGCAGCCCGAGTATTATGAGAACGAAGCGGTCAAGTGCGGACGTTTCACCGGCAGCCGGCAGACGCTGGCCTACGTGAACGACGTGATAGGACGCTATGACAAATACTGCCGGATTGCACGGAGATAATTTCCGGCAGGGATTGAAAAGTCTGAATCTACAGCAAAAAGGCTGAACCCAGGGGTTCAGCCTTTTCTCTTTATATCTTCTGAGTTGCCGGCGGAGTTGGCCGGCGTCGGGTCAATAGACCCACTGGAAATCGTCGACGTACATCACATTCGTCGTGCAGCCCACCATGTAATCGCCGTAGGCACTCGTGGAGCAGGAGATGATGATGCTGTATTTGCCGGTGGGGCGTGCCGCCGCAGGGTCGTAGAAGTTGAGCGGCAGGGTGGCCTCTACCATCTGGCCGCCTTCGGTCGATTTGTCGATGAACAGCGACCCGTAGGCGATGAGTTTCCCTTCTGCGGTCTGGGTGGTTTCCGCCGGATCCCAGGTGCCCGTGGGGGCGCCCGTCCCGGATGCTACCCGGTGGCGGCTGCTCCAGTCTACGATGGCCACGAAGATACGCGCCTTGTCCGGGTCGCCTATGCCGACCGGGGCCCCGGAATGTTTGCTTGCGTCGATCGCGCCCAGTGTCGCGTGGTATTTCACCTTCATGCCCGAAGGGCGCGCCGTCCAAGCATAGGGCTGCCCGAATTCTACTACGCCCGTCATCAGGCCGTCCTTGTAGAAGATACCGGACATCAGGTTGCCGGCTGCAATGCTGACAACGGGAGGGGCTGCTGCGGCCAGCTTCGCGCAATAGCTGCCGCCCATTCCGGCGTAGGTGCCCTGTGTGCAGAGCGACCGGGCAAATGAGTTGTTACCGCTGGCCCAGAACTCCGCATTCGTATTTTCGCTCGTGAAGCACGACAAGCCCGGGTTTTCCATGTTCCCGTCGGGAATCGTGTCGCCCGCGGGTGCCGTGTATTCGGCGGTTTCGGTCTGCTGCCCGCCGACGAGAAGCCGGAATTCATACGTTTGCCCGGCGTAGACGCCCTTGGTCGTGACGAGGCGTTTTACGGGGATGCCCGCATCGTTGGTGAGGCTTGTCCATTCGGGTGCGATCGTGCTCGTAAAGATGCCGCTTTCGTCCTGTGCGCCCTTCTGCGTCGTCTGCCAGTCGGCGGTACCCTTCAGACGGTACTGGATTTCGGCGGTCGCATAATCTTCCGGCGTTACCATCGTGGTGACGACGGCCGTGTTGTTCCAAAGGTCGATGTCGCGGACGCCTATCTTCACGTTGGTGGGCTGGACATGGAGCATCCAACGCTCCGTGCGGTCGTGGCAGGTGACGTCGACCAGACGAACCGTTTCGAAGCCCGTGGCGGAAAGTTCCTCGGCCGTGGGCGAGTAGGCGGTGATGTCGGCAGGCCCCAGCTTGAGGCTGGTGACCGTGACGGCCTTCAGGTCGGTGCCTTCGGCGACATAGGCCGTGGCCGTACGCGCCTGCGTGTCGATCCGTGTCGATCCGATCTGCCCGGCGACGGTGAACGACCGGGCTATGGGCTGCTCGGCCACGATCGTCCACTCGTAGTCCTGGTAGAGCGAGAGCGTGACATAGAGCGGCGCCCGCAGGTCGAACTCCCCGCTCAGCGGCTGCGAAGTCCTGATCTGGCTGATGAATTTCTCTTTGTCGGTCATCATCGGGTTGGATGTGGCGACGTCGAATTCCGCCTTGTCGATGGTGACCTTGCGGATATCTGTCTTCTCGTCCAGCGTGAGCGTCACGGTACGGTTCACGAGGCTGATGCCGGCTACCGTGAACCCCTCGCCCTCGATGCTGCGGATGTTGAGCTCGATGGTGGGGTACGGTATGTCGTTCTCGATGCACGACGCTGCCAGCAGGAGTGCCGCCGCCGAAAAGAGTATGCGTAGGTATTTCATAGTTTACTGCTTTTTCTTGTCCCACAAATGTATCGTCATACCGAAGTTGATGGCCGCGATATTGAGTCGGAAACGCATGTTCGAAGCCTTGCGCGAACCGATCTTGTTGCCGTCGGCATCCTTCTGGGTAATGCTCGTATACTGTATGCCGCCCAGCCCGAACGAAATCGTCGCACAGACGTTGGGGAAGATGTATACGGCAGCTCCCGGGTTGAACGCCAACTTTACCTGCGTTTTGTCGTTGTAGGTGCGGTTGGGTGCGCCTCCTTCGTTATGATCCGGGTCGTATGCGAAGCTCGAATGTCCCGTCGAGAGCGCCAGCTCGAACTCGGCGAAGAGCCCGAAGCGTCCTTTGGGGTCGAGCCCCGCATAAGAACGGTGGAAAATGCCGAATGAGTATTCGTCGCTCGAAAGATCGACGTAGGGGAGCTGCCCCGAGAGGTCGTTGCCCTCGCCCGCATCGAAATAGGTGTTGTCGAGCGTGCCGCCCATGTGGCTGTATCCGAAACGGATGCCGATACAGTTGTTATCGCGGTAGAAATAACCGACGAAGGGTTTTACCGTTGCGATCGTGGCATCCGCATCGATGTTGTCGAAGATGAGCATGAGGTCGGTGTCGTCGCTCGAAACCGTACCGTAGGAGGCCGTAAGACCCATCATCACTTCGCCCTTGTAGGCGAATTTGAGTTTGTTGATCTCGCGGTCGATGCGGCGGCGCGTGGGCAGGAAACGCTCCACCTGGGGACGCTTGTGCTTTTCGGCCGGCATGGCTGTGGGCATCGGCGCCGAGGGTGCCGCCGGGGCGCCGAGGGTGCCGAGGGTGCCCGCTGCGGTTGCAGTGTCCGTTTCTGCGGCGAGTCCCGAAGCTGTTTCCGCCGTGGCTTCGGTGCCCGTTCCGGGGGTGTCCGAAGTTTCCGGGGGCACGCTGCCCTCTTTGCCGGAGGGGGTTTCTTCGACTGCGGCCGTAGCGGCCCGCTGCACTGCGGGGAGGGCTTGTCCCGTCTCCGCTGCGGCGCCGAGCGTGATGAATACCGATAAAATGGAAAGTATGATTCGTTTCATGTGCGTGCCGTGTTTAGAGATAGAATGCCATGCCGAGCCCTATCGAGAAGATATTGACTTTGAAGTTCATCATGCTGGCGTTGCGCTTGCCGACCGTCACCTGGTTGTGTACCTGCTTGGTGTGGCTGTAACTGATGCCCATCACGCCGACGTTGACCTCGACGGCCATGTTGTTCGTGGCGAAGGCGATGATACCCGGCGAGATGCCCAGCGAGAAGGTATAGCCCGTCTGGTAGGTGCCCTTCACCGGGGAGTCCTTGGCAAAGCGTGCCTGCGTACCGCCGCCCGAGAGCTGCATCTCGTTGAAGAGTGCGAAACGCTTGTTGCGGCCCAGCGGGATGTACTGGCGCCAGATCATGGCCACCGAATAGCTCTGTTGCAGCGAATAGCAGTCGTTCAGCTCGAAATTCAGGTCGGAATCCTCGCCGCCCAGGTTGAGGTCGGCCTTGTCCAGTTTGAGCAGCGAGCGCGAATAGATGAAACGGCCTCCGAGCGCCATGTTGTCGCGGAAGGCATAGGCGATCATCGGGCTGACCTTGAACGTGTAGCCCTTCGATTCAATGCCCTCGACGACCAGGAACCTGTACGTATCGTTCGAGTGGGTCGAGTAGGAGGCCGTCCCTCCGAAGATCCATTGCCCGCGCGGGACAAAGAGGTTGTGTTTGTCGGTAAGGCCGCGCTGACGCCGCATTTCGTTGACGGTCTGAGGACGTTCCTCGTGCTGCATGCAGCTCGTGCTGTCGGCCTGCGGGGCGAGGGACGCTGCGGCGTTCGTCTGTTGTGCACGGCTCTCCGGCGCCGTGCCTGCCAGGAGCAGGAGTGCCAGGAGCGTACTGGTGGTTATCTTGCGCATTGTCGTGCGTTTACGTTTAATCGTTAATATACCCATTCGAAATCGTCGACGTACATCACGTTGGTGGTGCAGGCATCCATGTAATCCCCGTATGCACTGGTGGAACAGGATACGACGATATTGTATTTCCCATCGGGAGCGGCCGCCGTGTCCTGATAATAGTTTATCGGTAAGATAACTTCTACCATTTCATCGCCCTGGGTCGTTTCTTCGATGAATTTGGAGGCATATCCGATGATGGAACCGTTGGCCGCTTCGGTTTGTGTCTCCGGATCCCAGGTGCCCGTCGGGGCTTTTGTCCCGGCAAATACTTTTTGTTGGGCCGTCCAGTCCACGATGCAGACGAATATCCGCGCCTTGTCCATTTCGCCGACGGGAATTTTCCCGCCATGGAGATTGTAGTTGACTTCCCCGATCGTAGCGTGGTATTTGAACCTGACGGCTCTCGGGCGGGCGTTGTAGGCGAACTTTTTGCCGAAAGAGACGTTGCCGCCCATCGGGAAGAGCGAGATGGCGAAATCTCCGGTAAACAGATTGCCCGGGGCGGGAACCTTTGCCAGCGAATTATAGGTTGCGGAAAGTTTCGCGCAGTAGGTTCCGACCCGGCCCGGCATCGCCTCGTCACGGGTACAGAGTTCCTTGGCGAACGAGTTGTAGCCGCTGCCCCAGAAGGTATAGTTGGTGCCGGAGCCCGGGAATTGCTGGGCGCTTCTCCACGATTCCAGGCTTCCGTCGGGCATGGGTACGCCCTCAGCGGCCGTGAACCGGCCGCTGAGTTCCTTCGAGCCGACCGTCGCTTTGTAGTCGTACGTATTGCCTGCCGATATGCCGGTGCCCTCTTTGAGACGCGAATAGGGCAGTACCGTGGCCGGAGTGCTCCAGTCCGCCGTGGTTTTCTCTTCCCACTGGGGCGCATAGGTCGCCGTGATGAAATCGTCGCCCTGCGGCGTCCCGGCCATCGGCTGCCATTCGCCGCCGCTGCTGCGCAGGCCGAATTGCACGGTGGTGCCGGGCGTGAACGAAACCACGCGCAGCGTGACCGTATTGGCCCACAGGTCGTAGTCGTCCGCCGTTACGGGAACCAGTCCCTCCAGGCGGTAGGTCGTAGCGACCTCCGAGGAACCGCCGTTGGCGTCCTCGATGCGGAGCGTCACTTTCTGGTCGCCGGCCTGGCACGAAGCGAAGAACGCATCGGAGAGCGTCAGCCGGACGTTGTATTTGTCGACCGGTTCGAGGGAGATGCCCTCGGTCGTGCCGTTGAGCGCGTCGTAGCTCTTGTCGCCTACCGAAACCGTGAACCGGGTCAGTTCCGAGAAGGCCATGATCCGGTATTTCTTCTCTCCGGATCGGTACTTCTGGATTTCGGTGATGTCGAACCCTTCGCTGATGACGGCCGGATCGGGGCTGAAGATGATTTCGTCGTCCTTGTCGTCGGTATCGGGGTCGACGCTGATCAGCACGCAGTCGATATAACCGGGCAGATCGGGCGAATATTTGAACGTGAGGGTATACTTGCCGCCGGCTTTGACATTGGGGATGTAATCTTCCATTTCCACGTTCTTACCCTCGACATGCGTTCCGCGGAAGAGCCAGGCCAGCGACGTCATGCCTGCGGGCAGGGTGTAGTAACCCGTCCCTTCGGCCGTGAATCTGAGCGCCGGGACGCTGCCCGCTTCGGCGGCTTCCTCGTCGACCTTTTCCCCGCCGGCAATCCATACGGAATAGCCGGGGGCGAGGTTCTCGGCGATCGTATCGTCGAATTTCACCTCTACGACGGTGTTCACGATCTGGCAGACGACCGTTACGTTCGTGGTTTCGCCGGGTTTGACGCTGAACGTCTCCTCGCCCTTGTATAACCGTTTCGTGAAATCGGCGGGGGCTTCCTCTCCGGCTTCGACCGCTACGCGATAAGTGCCGGCCAACAGTTCCAGCCGTTCGGGACAGGCCTCTTTCGAGGTGTATTTGCGCAGCAGGCCGCCCTCGTCGTTGTAGATGTAGACGGTCTGGTGCTGCAACGGGTCGTATTCGCCGGTGTCGGCTGTCTGCCGGGTCGAGACCGTCATCGCCATGACGCCCGTGCGATTGTCGCTGCCCGCGGCGGAGTCGTCTTTCGAGCAGGCCGCGCCGAGGAGCACCGCGAGCAGTACGGCAAAATATGAGATATATCGTTTCATTATCGGTCGGCTTTAGTGGACGATGAGTTTGACAGTCTTGTGCGTCAGTACATTATCGTTGTCCGTCACGTCGAGGACGAAATTATGCTCGCCCGGGATTTCCAGCAGTATCTCGACGAATTTGGTGATCGAGAAGGTCACCGACGTTCGGTTCTTTACCTGCTCGTTGATCGGGAACCCGAATTCGCCGTGCAGGACTTCGACCAGTTCGTCGGGGATGTCGCAGATGTCGAATTTCTCCGGCAGGTTGATCACCGGCAGCAGCGGCCTGAGCGTTTCGGAGTCGATCGTCACGAAGAACGACTTGATGCCTTTGTCGGCCTCGATGTCGATGTCGATCACCATGTCCTTCTGCACTTCGTATTGCTGGTCGATGTCGTAGCCGCGCCACGTGATCCGGGGGCCCGTCTGCCCCGAGCTTTTATCGACTACGAGCGTCAGTACGGCTTCGGACGAGACGCCTTTTGCATCGGTCATCGTGAAGGCGAAGGTGTGCGTACCGTCGAATTCATAGAGCGCCCTGATCTGTCCTGCGATGTTGAAACTCTTGGCCGTCTGTCCTTTGAGCTCGCTACCTACGGGGTAGCCGAAGCCCTTGAGGATAATCCCTGCCGCCGAAGATGCGTCGAGGGCGCAGAGGTCGAATGTTTCGGGCAACTGGATGGCGGCCATCGACGCCAGGAACTGGCTGTTGGTGGAGCAGACGGTCACTTGCAGCGATTCGATGCCGTTGGGTGAGGAGAGGTCGAATGCGAACGGCTCGATGCAGTTCCCCTCCGCGTCGAACATGGCGTCGGTCAGCGTGAAGGGCTGCGTCATGTCGTGCCCGGGCCAGGTGAGTGCCGGGGCGTTGGGGTCTTCGAGGAGCTCTTCCCCGAGGTTTTCCGTACCGTCGACGACGAACTTGTTGTCCTGGAGGATGCTGTTGTCGACTTTGACCGAGAAGAGGATGTTGCCCTTGTCGGCGTAGCCGATTACGACCGAAACCTTGCGCCACTGCCCGGCCTTGACCCCGGTGATCTGCTTGCTGAATTTAGCGGGGACATCGGTGTCGGCGAAAGTGCCGTTGAATACGAAGTCCAGGGTGTTTTCCAGTGCTTGCGGTTTGAAATAGGCCGCCCGGGTTTCGGTTTTGAGGAAATCCAGGCTGGTGTCGCCCAGCGATACGGTGGCCTTGCTGGTGTCGGCCAGCATATCGGCCAGCTCGGACGAATATTCCACCGAGACCTTGATGTTCTGCAGGGTGCAGACCACCTCTTCGGGCGAGGTCGTCTGTGCCTTGGTGATCGTAAAGTCGCTCGTCGCACCGTAGACGGGGTGTTCCCAGTCCACGCCGGGCATCGTGTCTTCCGAGCGGACTTCCATGCGGTAGGCGCCCACCTTCAGTTCCATCGGCGTCTTGAGCTGCTCCTTCAGCTGGGCATAGGTCATTTCGAGTACCTGCGCGTTGTCGGCGTCGAGGATCTCCACGATAAAGCTGTCCACG
>ENA-UBDJ01001016-UBDJ01001016.1-human-gut-metagenome-genome-assembly--contig:-NODE-1016-length-13577-cov-3.979737_pt1 | contig 13577 bp, 9 predicted proteins | sample MGYA00244279_ERZ654774 | MGnify/ENA primary metagenome ERZ654774 (study PRJEB26926, sample SAMN06164701) | human gut metagenome | biome: ENVO:00009003; feature: ENVO:2100002; material: ENVO:00002003...
GTCCGGGAAAAGCTGTTGCGCCTGCTTAATCAAGAAATTCCACACGGCATCGCGGTAAGCGTTGAAAAAATGCGCGAGCGGGAAAACAGTGGATTGATGGATGTGGAAGCCACCATTTACTGCGAGCGTGAAAGCCACAAGGGCATTGTGATCGGCAAGAAAGGCGCGATGCTCAAAAAAGTTTCCACCTATGCTCGCGAGGATATGGAGCGGTTCTTTAATATCCGCATTCATTTGCAGTGCTGGGTCAAGGTGAAGGAGGACTGGCGCAACCGAGAGGGACTGATCCACAACTTCGGCTTGGATTGAGGCCTATGATAAGTTGAAAGGTTGTGTTTTTATGCGCAGCGAAAAGGAAATGATCGATCTGATCTTAGATACAGCCCGTAAGGATGAACGGATCCGGGCCGTTTATATGAATGGCTCCCGAACAAACCCTAATGCGCCGAAGGATCTTTTTCAGGATTATGATATTGTGTATGTCGTGCGGGAAACGCTTCCCTTTATCAAGGATATAACATGGATCGACCGCTTTGGCGAAAGGCTCTATATGCAGCTGCCGGAGCAGACCGGCCTGCTGCTGGGCTATGAGGCGGATTTGGCAAACTGCTACGGCTGGCTGATGCAGTTTACGGACGGCAACCGGATTGACCTGCATGTGCAGAGCATTCCCTATGCCCAGCAGGCCATCCGCACGGACCGCCTGTGCAAAATCCTGCTGGATAAGGACGGCCTGCTGCCCGCCATGCCGGCGCCGACGGATGCGGATTTTTGGGTAAAAAAGCCCGACAGCGCGCACTTTCTCGCCGTTTGCAACGAATTTTGGTGGTGCCTAAACAACGTCGCCAAAGGGCTCTGGCGGGAGGAAATCCCCTACGTGCAGGAGATGCTCCACGCTGTGGAACGCCCGCAGCTGGTGCAGATGCTTGCCTGGAAGATTGGATTGGAACATGATTTTTCCGTCAGCATCGGCAAGGCTGGGAAGTATCTTCGCCGCTTTCTAACACAGGCGGATTGGAACGCATTTTTATCCACCTACGCCTCCGGGGCGCTTGCAGAGATGTGGGCTGCAACGGTTAGCATGTGCCGCTTATTCGACCGCACAGCGCGCGAAGTGGCTCAAAAGCTGCATTATCCCTACGATGAGCAGGAGGCCGAAAATAGCTTCCAATACCTTCTTCATGTGCAGAGGCTTCCAAAGGGTGTATCTGCCATTGATGATTTGCAAATAAAAGAAATCAAAAATTCCCTCTGATATTCTACTCCATGTGTGAGACAGTAAGTAATGCCGCCTGAACACGGGGCGCATTACTTACAAAACGCACAGATAGGGAGAGAATGGTTATGGATTTTAATCAACAAGCGTGGGCGCAATTTGCTGCAACCGGCCGGGTGGAAGACTACCTGCGCTTTCGGATGCAGGCGGAAAGCCAAAATAAGCCCGCGCAGGAGGCATCACCTCATGCGCCTGAATACGGACGGCCTGGTCATTCGAGAACAGAATATCGGTGAAGCAGACCGCAGGGTTATTTTGCTTACCCGCGATTATGGCATCGTGCATGCCTTTGCACGCGGCGCGCGGCGGATTAAGAGCAACGCCCTGACGGCTACCCAGCTTTTGAGCTACTCCCGTTTCTCCATTTTTCAGGGGAGGGATAGCTACATAATTGATGAGGCTGAGCCAATTGAGGTTTTTTTTGCTCTGCGTGGAAACATGGAGGCGCTCTCCCTCGCCCTTTATTTTGCCCAGCTTATGGCGGAGCTGGCCCCGGAGCTGGACGATGCGGAGCCCTATCTGCGGCTGATTCTAAACACGCTGCACCTGCTTTCTTCCGGCAAACGCCCGCAATTGCAGCTGAAGGCAATCTTTGAAATGCGCCTGCTTTCCATCGCGGGCTACATGCCAAACCTAGTCGCGTGTGAAACCTGCGGTGCATTCGAATCCGACCCGATGTTTTTTGACGCCGTGCATGGTAGGCTCTACTGTGCAAACTGCCGTCCAAAAGGGATGCATGACACGCTCCCGATCGGCATTGTCACCGCTATGCGTCACATTGTGTTTTCTGATTTCGACAAGGTTTTTCACTTTACACTACCAGACGATAGCATTCGAACGCTGGCCAATATTTCCGAGCGCTATCTCCTTGCACAGACGCAGCGCGGATTTCAGACGTTGGATTTTTATCATCAGGTATCCTCCTAATCAAACCAAACGATTCCGCTTCTCCTTCACTCTGTGAAGGAAATTAACTTTACATATTAAACAGGAGAGTTCATAATGAAAGCAATAGAAAACCGCCATTACCGCTCTCTGGAGCTGGACAAAATATTAGAAATGCTCGCTTCTCACGCTACCTGTGCGGATGCGAAGAGCCTCGCGCTTTCGCTTACACCTCAAACAGATTTATACTTGGCTCAGGCCCTGCTGAAACAAACCGAGGATGCGCACATGCTCCTTGCCCGGTTCGGCGGCCCAGCCTTCGGCGGGCTGCACAATGTGAACAATGCTTTGCAGCGTGCAGCCGCGGGTGGAATGCTCACCATGCGCGAACTGCTTGAGATTGCCGAGGTGCTGCGCGTAATCCGCTCCCTCTCAGAGTGGCGCTCCCGCAGCGAAGGGGTGGAAACCTGCCTCGACAATTTCTTTCACGCTCTTATGCCAAATAAATTCCTGGAAGAACGCATTTTAAACGCGATCCTGTCAGAAGATGAGATGGCCGACGGCGCCTCCCCTACCCTACAGGATATCCGGCGTAAAATCCGCGCCGCAAGCTCGCGCGTGCGAGACCGGCTCGATCAGATGATCCGCTCCCCACGCTATCAAAAATTTTTGCAGGAGCCCATTGTCACCCAGCGCAACGGGCGGTTTGTCGTTCCGGTTAAAAATGAAAATCGCGGCGAGGTTCCGGGCCTCGTGCACGATACCTCCTCCAGCGGCGCCACTGTTTTTATTGAGCCGATGGGCGTGGTGGAGGCCAATAATGAAATCAAAGTGCTCCAAAGCAAAGAGCGCGATGAGATTGACCGCATCCTCACGGAGCTGTCCGCCGAAGCGGGCTCCTTTGCAGATTCCATCAAGGCAAGCTATGAATGCGCGGTGGAGCTCAACCTTATTTTTGCCAAGGCGCAGCTTGCCTATGAAATGAAAGCCGCTCCGCCGCTTTTAAATGACGAAGGCGTTATTGAGCTTCGGCGTGCACGGCACCCATTGATCGCAAAAGAGAAGGTCGTCCCCACGGATATCCGCCTGGGTGAAACCTTTGATACGCTGGTGATTACCGGCCCCAATACGGGTGGCAAGACCGTATCCATCAAAACCGTGGGCCTGCTCACGCTGATGGCGATGTGCGGTCTGATGATCCCGGTCGCGGATCAAAGCCGTATTTCCATCTTCACACATGTGCTCGCGGATATTGGGGATGAGCAGAGCATTGAGCAATCCCTCTCCACTTTCTCCGCGCATATGACCAACATCATCAGCATTCTGCACCAGGCGGATGCACACAGCCTTGTGCTGATTGACGAGCTGGGCGCGGGCACCGACCCGGTCGAAGGCGCTGCGCTCGCCATGGCGATTCTGGAGCAACTCCATCAACAGGGCGCAAAAATTGCCGCCACCACCCATTATGCGGAGTTGAAGGCCTATGCTCTGCAAACGCCGCGTGTGGAAAACGGCTGCTGTGAATTTGACGTTGCCACCCTGCGGCCAACCTACCGGCTGCTCATCGGCGTGCCCGGGCGATCAAACGCCTTTGCGATCTCCGAACGGCTGGGGATGGGAAGCGAGGTCGTCGACCGGGCGCGGGAGCTTGTCTCCGCAGAAAACACTCGCTTTGAGGATGTGGTAGAAAGCTTGGAAAAAAGCCATCAGGCGCTTGAGCAGGAGCGGGAAGATGCCCGCGCGCAACGCGCCGAGGCGGAAACAATCCGGCAAAAGGCGGAGGAGCAGCTCAAAAGTGTTGACAAACTGCGCGAGCGAGAAATGGAGCAAGCACGCACGCAGGCCATGCGCATTGTGGAGCAGGCGCGGCGGGAATCACAGGCCTTCCTGATGGAGCTGGAAAAGCTCAAAAAGGAGAAAGAAAAAAATCAAAACCTTGCTGACCTTGCCCGGCGCGCCAAGTCGCAAATGAAGCAGCATGCGAACGCTATGGCAGAGGTGACGAACCCTGTCGTCGCCCCGGTGATCGACGATGCGGACTATGTGCTTCCCCGCCCTCTGCAAGTTGGCGATGCGGTATTGATCGCCGACCTCGACAAGCAGGCGACCGTGCTCACTCTGCCGGATAAAAACGGCAATGTGGAGGTGCAGGCAGGGCCCCTAAAAACGCGCGTCAAGCTGCAAAGCCTCCGCCTGCTCAACGCAAAGCAGCGCAAAAATCAATCCAAGAGCCGAACAGTCCGCCGCTCAGACAGCATCGCCCAAACGAGCGTTAAAACGAGCTGCGATCTGCGCGGCAAAACGGTGGAGGAAGCATTGCTTGATCTCGATCAGTTCCTGGACGACTGCGTGATGACCGGATTAAACGAATGCACAATCATCCACGGCAAAGGAACGGGCGCCCTGCGCGGGGCGGTGCAGAAGCACCTGCGCGCACATCCCATGGTAAAGGGCTACCGGCTCGGCACCTATGGCGAAGGGGAAGACGGCGTAACGATGGTAACGTTGAAATAATGCTATAAAAAGCGCTGCTTGCAAAAAATGTAAGCAGCGTTTCTTTTCTATAACTGTTTATTTTACAAATAATTACCACAACGCTGCAATAGCTCAGGAGGGCTTACCCAAACGGTAGGCGCTTTACTCCGGCGGCGTATTGCGCGCTGCTAACCCCCTTGAAAAGGGGTGATGCGCATGCAATTTGTTACATATGAGAATCTCTTCAGCTTCTCACTTGTCATCATCAGCATGATCGGGCTGTTTTTCACGGCCCTGAGCATAAAAAAGAAGTAGCCGCCCCACCCCGCAAAAGTGGACAGCTACATCTTTAACCGATAAACTTCAGGGGGCGAACCGTCTATGCGGTAATGCCTCCGTCTATTTTTAATATAGTGCAAAAGGGCTTTGCTGTCAATCCCTGTGCAGAAAAGCTTTTTCATCTTGGTTGCAATCATATCCTCCCCGCCTCTTTAAGCAAGCGGTAGAGGGTGGGATGCAGCAAAAATTCCTCCATGAGGGATTCCGTCTCCTCGAGCACGCCCGCCGGGGCCCTCTGCGATGGCGCGCGTTTTACAGCACGGATCAGAATATTCTTCGGCGTATGGGCAAGATCGATAAATTCCAGCAGCTGCGTTTTATAGCCGCAGCACTCCAACAGGTTGGCTCATCAGGGAAGCGGCGCGTTCCTTGACGATCCCGTATCGCGTCAGGATGGAAAACTGTTCGCTCTGTATCTGCCCATTCAGTTCATGCTGGCAGCAGGGCACGGATAAAATCACGCGCGCGCCCCAGTTTACCGCATTGAACAGGGCATAATCCGTAGCGGTATCGCAAGCGTGCAGTGTAATCACGAGATCGACCTCTCCCGCAAGCTGATAGCCGTTGATATCGCCCAATTCAAAATGCAGGCCGTCATAGCCGTATTTACGTGCCGTCTGATTGCATTTTTCGATCACATCCGCCTTGAGATCGAGGCCCACCATCTGCACCTCGCGCTTTTTTATAACAGTCAAATAATAATACAGAATAAAGGTCAGGTAGGATTTCCCGCAGCCGAAATCGATCACGCGCAGCGGACGCTGCCGGGGGAGATTGTCCGATACATCGTCCACCATCTCAAGAAAACGGTTAATCTGCTTGTATTTATCATACATTGCGTGGATAACTTTCCCCTCTTTTGTGAATATACCCAGATCAACGAGGGGCTGAATCACCATGCCTTCTTCAAGCAGATAGCGCTTTTTCCGGTTGTGCGACTGCACGGCCCTTGGGGCCTGGTTGGGGATCGCCTTGCGAGAGCAAAGCACTCTCCCCTTTGCGCTGATTCGAATTTGGTATTCACGCGAGGTATCCCAGCCGTTATATTGGCGGAAGTGCTCCTGCAATGCGTTGCAAAGGAAGCTTTGCGCCTGATCCTGCGTCAGCTTTTCATGAAACACCTGCTTCTCCGTATATTTTTCTAACTGAAAATAGCCTTGCAAACGGTTCAGCACAATTTTGCGGTATCCTTCTGCTTTGGATACCGGATTGCTTAAAATGCATTTATAAATTCCATCATGAAAGGAAGCGGCAACCGCTTCTTGAATTCCACCATCCATCGGCCCAAATCACCTTTCTGCTCCTATCTCAACGGTTATTATCTTACCACATGCGCATAGGCTAACCCCTGTGAAAAATAGCGTTCCCGCTTCTGTGAAAACCATTTTTCCATGATGTCATTGCACAGGGCGTCAGCCCGAATCAATGATTCAATGTTCTCCGGAGCTCGAGATTCGTGAGATTATTATACCATACACGCAAGGCCAACCTTTGTGAAAAATGGCGTTGCCGCTTTGCGGCAGGAGGCGTTTCGCGCCGACAGGCATTTTTCCAATGCTTCAAACTCTGTTTGAAGCTATTATACCATAGTTTTGCAGAACGCGAGCTAAAAAGGGGAAGAAGTATAGCCATTTAAGCGTGCTTTCATCAAAAAAGTATAATTTTCTTATTTAGATGTTATTTTTGGTCGAATTAGCCAATAATTTGATGATGATTTGTATTAAGTGTGGAATTTTTAAGATGCTTTCGATTTGTGGCAGATTTTAGCCAATTTTTATGATAAAATGAAAACTATTGTGTGTGAAGTGGGAGAGCGGCTGCTCACCATTCTCCTGCCAATTTATTTTTAGAGAAGGAAGATGAAACGAATGAAAAGCTGGAAGCTCGTTTGCCTAATGCTCGTGTTCGTTCTCATGCTTGCTGTGTTTGCCGGTTGTTCCGGGGGAGACAGCGCAGAGCAGGAGAGCAATACGGGAGAAACTGCTCCGCCTACCTCGCAGGTATGGACACGGGATCGCTTTACGGTCGCTGCTCAGCCGAAGGATCTGCGCTATGAAAACGGCAATCTCCTTGTAGATGCAACCGTGGCGAGTGGAATTGATACCGTCGATGAAGACGGCAACCCAAACGATGGCGTCAAGTATTTTGAGAATATCCGTTTTGACGTGTACGTCACCATGAAGAAGGATGTGACGGATGAAGAGGAAAAGGGTGAGGAGATGAAAGTGGCATCTGCTACCTTCTCGGAGAACCCATTTATCCTCAAGAAGAATTCCTCTGTCCGGCAAACGTTCACCTTTACGCCGGATAGCCAGCTGGTCAAAAATCTTGACCTTTCCAAGGTCAGCAGTGTAAGAATCGGGCTGAGTCAGGAAATAAATTGAGCGCGGTGTAGTTTATCATATAGTGAAAGAAAGGATTTTTGAAAATATGCCGAAGAAAAATCTCCGGGACCATACTACCCGGGAAATCATCGCATTTTCTCTGCTGCCGTTTGGCCTATTGACAATCCAGACGCTGATTAACACGGCGCTGAATATGTACCTGACCGACGTGCTTGGCTTAACGCTCGCCATGACCGGCGTGGTGCTTTCCGCCACAAAGGTATGGGATGCGGTCAACGATCCAATGATGGGCCTGATTGTCGATCGGACTCGTACCAAGCGCGGCAAATGCCGCCCCTATATTCTCTGGACAGTGATCCCGGTCGTGCTGACGACCTCAATGCTGTTCTTCCCTGTAAACTTTGGGCAAAAAGGCAATTTTGCCTATGCGATCATCGCCTACCTGCTGTATTACACGGCTTATACGGCTTTGGATATCCCCTACCAGGGCCTGACGCCGCTGGTGTTCCCGGAGAGCAAAAAGCGTGTTAAGGCGATCTCCGTGAGCAATATCGTCGGCTCGATCGGCACGATCTTGCCGTCCGTTCTCTTCTTTACCATCGCGGGCCTGTGGGGCAACCAAACCGTTGAGCAGGAAAAAACAGGCTATTTTATGGCGGCGCTGATCTTCTCCGTAATGGCGGGTATTTTTATTGCCTCCTCCTATTTTGGCATTAAGGAAAAGGTCTATGTTAAGCCGGAAAAAACCAATTATATTAAAGGGCTCAAGATCGTGTTCAGCGATAAGAAGATGGTGATCCTGGTTGTGGTAGCCTTTTTTTCCGCAATTGCGAATCTTGGCGCTATTTTCCTGCCTTACTTCGCAAAATGGAATTGCATCGGCGTGTTGCCGATGGATCAAATCACCGGCTTTTTAAACAACTTGATCTACAAGCTGATCCATGTGGAGGTGAACATCAACCTTACAAACGAAGGGTTGCTTACTCCGCTGCTTCAGATCGGCAGCGGCATTTCCTACATGCTGTCGATGGCGATCATTCCGCCGCTGCTCAAGAAGATGAGCAAAAAAACACTGTGGATCTGGATGTCTCTGCTCGGCGCGGTGGCCGATATCCTGACCTTTATCATCGGCATGTATGTCATCCCGTATAATACGCCTGCGGGCCTCGTCACCTATATTGTGCTGCGCTTCTTCACCAATTTCCCGGTTGGGATGACGGTGGTGCTTTTGATCGCCATGTTCTCCGACCTGGTCGACAACCTGGAGATGAAGAGCGGCGAGCGGCTGGAGGGCACGGTTTTCTCCTTCCGCAGCCTGATCAACAAGATTTCCATCGCGTTGTTTAATGTGATCGTGCTGGCGATCGTCAACGGCTTTGGCTATATGGTAGGCGATAAGATTACCTCCGGCGGTGGGCTGATGCTCGGCATGACCTCCATGAGCCAAAACTACACTGTGCCGCTGACCGGTACGCATTATGAGACGGTGCTTACAGCAATCTTCTTTATGCTCACGGGCCTTGGGGCAATCGGCCTGATTTTGCAGGCGTTGCCGATGTTCTTCTACAAGTTTGATGAGAAAAAATTTGAAAAGGAAATAGCCTCCTTCCGCGAGGAGAAGGAAAAGAAGCTTCAAGCGGAGATTGAAGCTGCTGAAGCGTTGGAAGGCGTGGAGTTTGAAGGCTGATCTCCCCTCTCCCTTCAGAAATTGATTAAACTGCCAAATGAGCTGTTGCAGAATGCCGAGCATTTTGCAACAGCTCATTTTTTAGGGATGTGGCGCAGCAACGAAAGAGCTCCATATCGTTGTTAAGGCATTTATGTATGAAGTGGGTCGGTTGAGGCCATGGCCGCCTCGCGCTCATGGCGTTCAATGAGCTCCCGCTCTACCTGTTCCTTTTGCCGTTTGGAATAACGGATGCAGAGGAAGGGGATGAGATATAACAGGGAGCCGAGTGCCGGCAACAGCATAAACAGCGGCCACTGGGCAGTGAAATACTGCGGCGAAACGGCTTTCAGCTGGGCCACGGAGAGCTTGCCGTCGAAATGCAGGTAACTGAGCACCTTGCCGCAGAAATAGAGCTTGATGGAATCCAGCAGCTTGTTCGTCAGATTCTGCATGGAGAAGCTGATGCCTTCTGTCCGCTTGCCGGTCTTCCACTCCGCGTAGTCGACCGAATCGCACAGAATGCTGCGTTGCGCGATGCCGACCATGTTGTTTGGAATCGCGCCGATGCTCATGAGCACCATCACAGCGGAGATCTGGCCGAGCGTTTGGTAGCCAATGAAAAAGGCGATGCAGCGGGTGACGATATTGGTCACCTTTGCAATGATGATCACATTGCGCATGCCGCCCAGCTTCTTGGCGAAGGTGGTGGCGAAAAACATGCTCAGGGAGCCGAATATGTTGATGAGAATGCCGTAAATAAACTGGGCCGTCTGCCCGTTGATTTCGATGGAGCCAATCTGGTAGGAGGTGCAGTATTCAAAGAAATAAATCCAGGGGATCGCGCCGTCAAAAAAGCTGACCACCTGCGCGAGCAATAGGAGGATCAAGATTTTATTGTGCCGCAGGTCGGCGAGATCGCGCAGAAAAGGCTGCTTTTCTTCTTTTGTATAGGCAACACGTTCCTTCGTTTTAGCGGCCAGGGCCGATAACAGCTCGCCCCCAAAGCCGAACACGATGCCATAGCAGAGGAACTGCTGGCTCAGGCTGATATTCAGCTTTTCCCCAATGCCCAGCAGCATGGGGATCACGCCCACAATCCCCATGCCCGCGCCCGCGCCGATGTTCAGCCATTGCGAGACCCGGCCGCGCTCCGCGGAGTGCGGGGAGATCAGGGACATGGTGCCCCACAGGGCCGTATCCTGAAAGGAATAGGTCAGATCCCAGAATAAATAAATCAGCAGGAATGCAATGATGGAGCCGGTTTCTCCAAAACCGAAATTGACAAACAAAAGCGCCGTCAGCAGGCCGATCACAACGGGCAGCTTGCCGAGGAACGGGTGCAGCTTCTGGCCGGGCTTGTATTTGCGCCGGTCGATAATCACTCCGACGAGCGGATCATTGAGTGCGTCCCATATTCTGGATACACTTGTGACTTTACCAACGTGATCCGGGTTCATGTGCAGCACATTGGTGCAAAAATAAAAAATCCATTGGCCTACAATGCCATAAGCCGCGTTTTGCCCGGCAAGTGCCGCCGAATAGGATAACAGCTCCCGATTCGGGACATTCCCCTCCTCCGCATCCTTGCTGAAGAAAAACTTCAACGGGTTCAGGCTGCGTTTTGGCCTGTCTTCCATTTCATAATCTTTCAATGATACCGCTCCCCTCATCATATTGTGTTGATAACTTGTAGTATATATTACCATAAAACTAATTAGATTTCAATTTAATTTTAGATAATACGATTGAGATCCATCAAGCCGCAAGCGAGCAGCATTTGCAGCTTTGTTAAGACTGATCTATGGCGGAAATCTATGAAAATTTGACCGATAAGCCAAGGGCGCCATGAAAAGCATAAGTCGCCCCGAATCCCTGGATAATACAATAAATTGAAATAAAAAATGGGCCGGGGTTTTTATCCGGCCCATCTGTTTTATTGCATTGATTCGGGAACCAAATTCGGCGTTAAAAGATGGGGCAGCGCTGGATGAGCTCTCCCAATATTTTTTTCACGAGCTGATAGCCATAAAGCAGCGCGTTGTCGATCGTGCGCACTGCGATCAGGTCTACCAGCAGGCAGCCGCCGTCATCCGGCATGATATCGCCGTATTTGACGAGATAGGTGTTGTAATTCCATGCGTCGTTCTCATCGATGACAAACATGCGCATGCTGCGGTTGAGCCCGTCTCCATAGAGGTTGAAGCCGCAGCCGGCGTTGTAGCCGAGCGTAATACCATCATCCGTTTTGCCGACCATATTGTTGGTATGGTCATGGCCGAAGAACGCGCCCGCGATATCGCCCTGCTTGAGCCAGCTTGCATACTGCCCGTGGTCTTTATAGCAGCAGCAGGGGCCTTCTTTCACGTTGCCCTCCGCCTTCGTCTCATCAACGACATACCATTTTAGAGATCTGGTGCCATAGCCGCGCACCGAACCAATCACGCCGAAGGGAACCTCTTTGAGCAGGTGATAGATCTGCGGCACGGGGATGTGCTGGAATAGCAGCGAGGGAACAGGCTCCCCGCCATTTTCCGCCTTTAAGGCGTTGCCGGTCTGCTCATACCATTCTATCTGATTCTGATGCACGCCGTCATAGTTGCCGTTTTCATCATAGTCATTGGAATCCATCATATAGACGTTAAAGGCCACACGGCTGCCGTCGCTTGACAGGATCGGCAGGTTGTAGGTGCCCACGCCGTCGAGCGCCTCGCCCTCGTCGATTGCCAAGCAGTTATCATAGACCATAAACATGGCCATCTGGTCTTCCTTTGTGGTTACCTTGGATTCCCCATCATGATTGCCGAAGACAACAGCAAACGGAATGCTCCGCGCCACCAGCGGCTGAATGATCTTATCGATTGCAGTGCGAACTTTCTCGACCGTGGATCCAACCCATTTGCCTGCGATGTTGTCTCCTGTGAATACGACGAGATCCGGCCTCTCCTGATCGAGAGAAGCGTTGATGAAATTGAGCATCCTCTGATCCGCCTTATCAGTATCCTGCGTGTCGGAGATCATCATAATTTTGAATTTGCCGTCCTGATGGAATTGCAATGCGGCGCCCTTTTTCGTGGCGCTCACCGAGGCCGCGGAGGCCATAGGCGTCATGATGGCGGCCAGCAGGCTCAGCGCCATCATGATCGCAACAATTTTCTTCTTCAATGCAGTTGTCCCCCTTCTCTTTTCAAAAACAGATAAGCATCTGTTTGGCAATTATAATATGAAAACCATACATCAGATAAAACTTATTGTCAATATTTTATAAAAATATTTTTACATAAATTTAATCATTCCCTTGCGCATCCTGCGGAGGTCAGGCGATCTGTCTTTCCCTATGGAAATCAATCTTGGTTTCAAAACTAGGCCTATCCGCAGGGAGGGACTGTGTTCGCTCTTGCGGAACGCAGTTTACAAAACGCTAAAATGGATTTTCCTCGTTTTCTCTTTCCGGGGTTGCTCTTTTTTCTTGAAATTGATATGATAATCACTCAGAAAAAATTTCTATTTGATTCAGGAAGGGTAATCTTTTTATGGAACCAAAGCTTACATTACGCATTGCGAATTCTGATCTGCTGCCGGTACAAGGCCGCTATGCAGAACTATTAAACGCGCCTGATATGGACGGCGTGTTGACCGCCTGGCGCGGCGATACCGCAATCGCCCTGCTTGTGCTGCTCAGCGGCAATGAGCGCGTGGAGGGCGCTGCCGCCTGCGCGCAGCCCTTTGAGAATGGGGAAAATCAGATACCGCTTGAGGCTGTTTCCTGCACCTTCCTCGCGGAGACGAAGGCGTTTGTCGGCAATGGGAAAAAGGATAACGGCTCGAGGGAAAGCTTTCCGGATGTTCTATATGGCTCGGGGCCTGTCAGCATGGAGCCGGGCAGCGTGCAGGGGATTTTCGTATCCATAACGATCCCTGTAGATACCGCGCCAGGCGTATATCGGGGCACAGTCAGCGTGACGGCACAGGGGCTGGAAACGCCGCTGGAAAAACAGCTAACGCTTGAGGTGCTCGATATGGTGCAGCCTGCTCCAGAGGAATACCGATTTGATATTGAACTCTGGCAATATCCTTACCGCGTGGCGCAGTATTATGGGCTTGAGCCGTTTTCCCAGGCGCATCTGGAGGCGCTGCGCCCTCATTTGCAGAGGTATCGGGCGCTGGGAGGGCACGCCATCACGGCAAGCATTGTGGAGGAGCCATGGAATGGGCAGACCTATGGCGCCTATCCCTCTATGGTCAAATGGACGCGCCGGGCGGATAAAAGCTTTGCCTTTGACTTTACGGATTTTGATAGATGGGTGACCTTTTGCCAAGAGCTTGGCCTCGGGGATAAGATCGTCTGCTATAGCCTGATTCCCTGGGGCAACAAGGTGACCTATTATGATGAAAAAAAGCAAACAGTCCGATCTGCCGCACCGCGCCCCGGCACGAGGGGCTATAAAAAGCTATGGACGCCATTTTTGCAGGCGCTCTGTGCACATGCCAAAGAGAAAGGGTGGTATGACCGGATCTATATCGGCATTGATGAGCGCAAGCGCATGGAAAAAGCCTATGACCTGATTGACGCCGTTACAGGCGCATATGG